>Ga0247763_1001131_pt1 | contig 15638 bp, 13 predicted proteins | sample UWRJL141409B4_FD_179926 | JGI IMG/M metagenome (GOLD analysis project Ga0247763, IMG submission 179926) | Plant litter microbial communities from Arlington Agricultural Research Station in Wisconsin, United States - UWRJ-L141-409B-4 | ecosystem: Environmental > Terrestrial > Plant litter >...
CGGTAAGTGTGCGCGAAAGTCGGGGCGCGCGCCAGCATGGTCGAGCCGAGAATGTCGATCCAGGATGTGAGCGTCATGTTGAAGGGCGTCTGCTCGACTGATTCGCTGGCCTCGCCAACGATGCGCGGAAGGTCGAGCTTGTGCACCAATGATACAGCAGCTTGGAAGTGCTGGTGCCACGGGATGTCGGGTAGAGTGTCGTCGAAGCGGCCGACACAGCATTGGAAGAAGATGAGGCTGAGAGTTGTCTCGAGGATCTGCGTGTGATTTTCATCCTGGTTCAGAGCGGCGCAGAGTGAAGAGATAACTGAGTAGCGGTGCCTCATAATGTCGCCATCGACATCCTCACCCGGGCCGGCCACAAATGCCTTGTAGTGCTGGGCGGCGATGCTAAGACAGCAGTGCAGGTAGCTCTTGTTGTTCTGCAGCGCCGGCAGGATCAGGTCCGAGCTGACCGAGCCGTGCTGGTTTGACTCGAGGATGGGAAAGATAGTTGGCAGAACGTATTGAATGAAGTGATCCAATAGCCGCTGGTCGCCCTCGTCTAGCTCCACAGCCACTTGGCGCGTCTCGACTGACGGCCCATGGGAGAAGTCGAAGAAGTTGACGTTCAACGTCTCCTCTGTCAGCGACTCCCGGCGCTCTGAGTAGACCTGCTCTGTCCATTCGCCTTCCAGAGGGAATGTTGGGAGCATACTACCCGGTGGCGGTGCTTGGTAGGTGCTGAAGCTCGAGGTTGTTGACTCCCGCAGTGTCGGGATGTCATCGACAAATACCTGCCTCTCCGTCTTGACATCGATGCCGTAAGGCGAGAAGGGCGAAAACATGAAGTCGCCCGTCATCTGCGGCGTCGTAAACGGCGTGTACTCGTGCGCGCTCTGCGGGCTGTTGAAGTTGAAGGGGAAATGCGAGTCGATGGATGCTGATCGTGTCCGATCGAGCGGGTCGGAGAAGGTTGCTGACGTCGGCAGCGAGTGTGAGAGCCCCGGAGGTGAGTTGATCGAAGTCTGGATCGTGTGCGACGACTTCTCGGACAGCTTCTTGCGCTTGATAATCATCTTGATATCGTCCTTGTGCTGTCTCCTCGCATCATTGTTGCTCCACCACATTGGCCTCTTGTATTCACACACAAGGCCGAGATGCTTGCATGCCGTGCACATTGGTGAACCCTCATCGCATTTCTTCCGCCTGAGTCTGCAGGTGTAGCACCCTTCAAGCTGCCGTTAGCTTCTTGTCCACGCCTCAATTCCCAGAAAAGGTTACCAACCTGTCCTTGACCGACGGTGCATCTGTGTCTTTTGTTTTGAGTTCGCATTGGCGCCGGCCTTGGAGGCCGACTTGGTCTTCGTCGAGGTTGCTGCAGCCATGTTGACTTGCGATGTCTTCATGAAATCTCCTTGGTGGTTGGGGGGTAGTGTTGACATTTGTACCCTCTATCCGGGGAGGTACCTGCAGTTCGAGTGGACCGGGGGGTTGCCTTGGGGGGACGTGGTCGGGGGAGGGGCGTGCCTCTCAGGGGTGGGAGGGGTGTGGTGCAAAGGGGGGATGGGCCGAGCAAAAGCGGGAGGGGACCCACGCTTTTGTCAAAGTCCAGAAGCCCTGAGGTGAATGGAGCACCCAAGCCCGCCGAAGCAGAGAGGGGAAAGAAAGAAAAATATTAACAAATTATGGTATCGCTATTCGAGTGAATGACTGGATCTGAGCAAGTCCGGCTTGCACTGGGATCGGAATGGATGTAATTGTACTGCTGCTTTGTCGAGGGTTCGAGTCGTTGTTGGTTGGCTGGACGGCGCGAGGTCGAGTAAATTAACAAGAGAGAGCAGTAGCTTTTTTGTTGACTGGACTGGGACTGGATTGGACTGGACGACACCTGGGGGGATTCACGCTCCTTCGTTTCTTCTGGCCTGCTCAAGAAAAGGTCGAAACATTTGGGCTGGGACGAGAAGTGGGCAAATTCTTATATCTCGGCCAGCTTGGGGGGCCAGAGCAGGCTTTGGGCGACGAGCATGTCTGCTGCTATTTTTGAACATTGTGGGCAAAATGGCCGCTTTCCTTTTTTTGGCCCATTTGGCCCGTCGCCCAACCTTGCATTTGCCTTCTTCCAGATGTGGCTCACTGCGTGTGCTCGCACTATGGAGGGCAGGGGTGCAGAACGGGCGGCCATTGGTGCTACTCGACAAGAGACCGACGGGTGCCCGGAAGGTCTCACTCGGATGTGGGAGCCAACAATCGGACCCCACCCTAAGAGCAGGCCACCAAGAGCAAGGATGTGACATGGGGTCCGGATGCGGCATCTGCTTCTCCACGTCGACATGGAGGAGGGGGAAGAGAGGGGGGGACGGCACAGAAGTGGCTGCAGGGGAGGGCAGCTGTCGAGCGACTAAACGAGCCAGACTCACACCTCAAGGTCGCCCTCAATGGCCTGTGATTGGTACGGGGACCATGACTCTGCAGAGACACGCAGGGCACATGGTGAGGGTCCAGAACAGACAAGCCAGCACCCTCGACGCTCGATGTTCCCAGTCTAGCCAACTCTGGCTATCCGGGAGTCTCTTTTCTTGCTGGCCTCTAGAGCCCCTGTCGAATCCCCTCATGTGAAGTTTTGTGTTTTCTGTGTCTGTGTATGGTATTGTGCGTGGAGATATCCAAGTGAACGGGAACAGAGATACAGACTACCGCATCTTCGTCCCCCCTCTGCCATCGATGAGCACACGGCAGGCATGAATTCTGTTGGCCGACGCCGTATCTCCCGACAAGATGCCGCGAGAGCACAGAGACTGGGCCACCGGGTTGCCGGCCAATAGGCTCAAACCTGGTCGACACCCTCTTGCAGAGGCTTCCCTGCAACCTTGGGCCGCGAACATCTCGTCGATGGTTGCTGCGCACTTTACAGAATGCAGGCCCATGCCCTTGCCCTATTTGGCGAGTATCCGCGCAACCGTGGGAGAGAGCTGCAGCACAGGCTTGCCAGGCAAGGAAGGCACCTCGGGAAGATGGCAGCATTTCCCCACTCCCACTCCTACTCGCACTTCGACGGACCAGACGACAGATGGCCGTGGTTTGCGGTCAACCATCGCGGCGGTGTCTGGTAATGTAATCTTGCAATCTCCAGTCTCGTTGGTTTGTTTACTGCGAGCTAACGGATCGCGGGCTGTCTGCGAGAGTCGACGAGCGAGGAAAGCCCGCGGGATTGGCCGTCGCTGCTGCTACTGCCAGCCAGTCGCCGAACCCGCTCCAGCATGTTCTCGAAGAGGACATCCGCAATCCGCGCATGCAGCCTGGTGAAATGACACTGGGTGGGTCATCAGCGTTCTTCACAGCCGACGGAAGTATTCGCTCGTGGACGGGTGTTACCGCGGGTACCTCTGTTCTGCTGCGAATTTGCGCACCACAGTCGTGTGCGCAAAAAGTAGCCGGGTAGCACCAGCGAGCGCGTGCGGGACACGGGGATGCGGAGTGGCCAATATCGAAGAAGAGGGTGATTGTTGGCCATGATTCGACAACAAGCGGCCCACCTGTGTGACGACAAAGTCGCTCGTGCAGAGCTTGCATGCGGCCCGAGGGCGGCAATCACTCCAGATTGGCCCGCCCATCCAGATCGAACATGGGTCCGGGCAAGGATGATTGCACTAGCGGAAGGAGCTTTGGCCAATCATGCGGGACAGAACAGGGGGCCTTGCGAGGTCCTCCATTTCTGCTGGTCCATCCCGCTCTCGTCACCTTGGCACTTGACTTTTGCAGCCCTGTCCAGGAATCCGAACTTGCACCATGAGGAGCATCAGTTAGTGGACGACCTCAAGACTCTGTGCCAGTTATGGTCGTCCAGGCTCGGTTTGACAATTCTTTGGTGTTTGCAATCGAGGGGATGTGTCGCAGCCATAGCCTGACAATGACAGCCAGGTTGAACGGCGTTGCGTTCGATCTTGATCGCATCGGATCCTCTCATCTGATTTCGCTGTTGTTGCTGGGGGTAGAGGATGAGGTGCCACTCTAACGCTCGTATGCCCAGACCGGGAGATCCTCTGTGATGTGCGTGTGTGCCGCCGAGAAATGGGCTAATTAGGCGCTCGGGTTTCTCATCAGTCGACCATCTTAGCCAAGGAGCTCGACCGTTGTGTTGTCAGCAAATATTTGCCCGCAATGTGACGAGAATTTACCCACATTGCGGTAGTGGGCTAATTATGGTGACCCTTCCAACCACGTCAACCTAATGGCCCGAGCTGCTGCCACCCACCACTGATCCCTTCCCCCCAGTGTGGCACCTATTTTTGGTTTTGCCCACTTTCTCAATTTTAGCCTCGTTCGTCACACCGACTAATTAGCCCACATTCAATATTTGCTGCCGGAAGGCCAAAGCGGGGTAATAGTGGGTTCTCTTAGTTGTCTTGGCGTGTTAATTATCATCGGCATGTGCTGACCGACAACCGACACACCCTAACTCAAGGTGAGCTGCCCGTCACGCTCTCAGTGGATTTTGCCGACTTAGGTCGTACCGGGATATTAAGCTACGATCGACGCTTTGCTCGCCAGAATCCCACGAGGTCATGTCTAAGCGAGGGATTGCAACGGCGATTTGTATTTTTCGACTTCGTTTGAATAACCGGTTCGCCTTTGCGCAACAATTCTCACTCGATGGACATTGTAATTCACGCACTGCTAGTGCACTTTACCATGGCTTTGTTCTGCGCTATGGCGTCGCATTGTGTGACAGCGCATTATTGTCATCTCTGGGGCTGTCGGGATATCAGAAATCATCTTTTACTTGTCTCTTGTGGGGGAAAGTCTGGTGACAAATTTTGAGAGAGCGCAGGGCATTTTCCGTGGAGCGCGTCTGCCGTGGTCGCAAAATTCACCGCGCTGCTTGTTGGCCCACTTCCTATCCGTTCGGCCCACTGAATCGAGCCTGACAACGTGAGAACCCGGTTCGATCTATCCACTGCTGATGCGCCAATTCTCCTTCCCGGACTGAAAGAACGGCTGAATTCGGAGACGACAGGCGAACCTGGACGGCCGTCATCGCGTTTTGGAGAGAGGGTGTGTGTCTAGAAGCGACAGTAGGTTCTTCTTGGCTATCTAATCTAGTGGCGTTCAATGCTGCTCGCAAATCGCCCCAGCATCCCTGAAAAATCGATGCTCGACCGCCATCGACCCTGTCACTCTCGTCCTGTACGTGCAGATCTTCATGAAGACCCCACCGACCTAACCAGCCCTCCCGCTGATGCCCGCGACCCCTTGCAAGCTGAAGAGATGGCATTGATGCCCGCCCCGCCTCGCCATTGGGTCACGGCTCCAAGCTGGCCAGAAATGCAAACCCACGGACGAACCAGGTCAGGCGACGGTTGCGGCATAATACACAAGCACGAGTTGGGCCGAGGACAACAAGAAGATTTGTATTTCTTCATTCGCATTCCCTTGCGACCGACGGCGACATGCTCCTCTTTCTCGACCCCTCAATTGGGGGCCCCTCACCGCCCCGGGGTCCTGGACCTTGTCTCGTTGCCTTCCAAAATCCCGTGAGGATTTCGGGGATCAATGTCACCAGGCCCCCAGTCCTCCGCACTGAACACATTGGAAATCCCGAACCCCCCCGGCAACCCCCGGCCGTGAAGACCTGCTGAGATGAATCAATGCGGGCGGTCACTCCATCACGAGAAAGCCACATTGTGACATTGGTTGACAGATCAGAAAACAAAATACCCAACCCCAAACTGGGAAAGGGTGCGGAGATATTCATCCTAGCAACTCACGATGCGGCACATGCACTACTGTCCTGCACTAGCCTAGCCGTCGGATTACGTGCTCCGGTAGTGTTTTTGTAGAGTAAGGATATCGTACACTGGCCAGTGACTTTGAGGAAAAGAAAAGTTGGAGCCATGGGCCAAGTCAAGTCACATCAAGCATCACAATCTGAGAAATGGAGATCTCCCCCCTTTCTGGATCAATCACTCAATGGGACTCCTTGTTTGGAATTGCGCCATTCTCCTCATTGCGCTATTGCCTCGTGTCTCCCTCGAGGGAGCCACCCATATGCACGTCTTTTCTGATGAAAGATCTCATCCAAACAAGCTTATTCGACATGTGCCAAACACGAGAGGTTGCATGGCTTATTGTAACCCTTTGTGACTACCTATCTAAGTGGGAAAGGGGGGCGCACGCACAAAGAAGCTCCCGACCACTCAGACTCGAGAATCGCCAAATTCCTCGGGCTTTCTGATGTCGAGCGATATATGTGCGAGACACCACATGGAGCCGAACCATCCATCCGCCACTGCCAGTGAGAGGTTGGCCCGCTAAACCTGCCCAGTTCGCATTCACGTCCTGTCATGTGAAATGAAAACATGTGTGCATTCGCAGCTTCGATTGGTGGCCCGGACGTATAGCGCCATCTCGCTGGACAGATCCCGTGTGGGAAGGCAGATAAGAGTGTGGGATATCATCGGCTCTAGTCATGAACGGACGGAGTCACTTCACGGAGGAGCAATTGAAGGTCCGCGCTCCGACTGCGGATACCAATCATGTTCGGAGAACAGGCCAAGACGAGGAAAATGAGGAAAATCTTGGATATTGGGTTTTGAGTCCAGACCGTGCCTTTCTTTTTCTTTCTCCCGCTTTTTTGTGAATGAATTGATGTTCATGCTCACGTTGTCTAAGTACCCATCAAAAACATCTGCCGAGTTTTTCTTCTTGCACTCAACAAAAGCTTCCCCGAAAATCTCATCAACTCCCCGGTCCGAACCCCGTCTGGTCTCAGACATACAACGTTCGCTACTTTCTGTCCGCCCCCAACGTAACGGCCATTTGAACTACCCCCCATTTCTCTCATGCACACCGGATGCGGTGAGGTTGTATTCCGGAAATATGTAATGCGAACTGCAGTTCTTCAGCTTTGCAGTGCAGCGCAGTACTTCATACGCCGCACTACCTTTGCGGCTTGGCGCAACGCATTGATGAATGCTGCTCTTGGGGGGGCAAGTTGTCCAGCAGCAGTCCCTGAATTATCTACTGATGCATTGGCTGCGTAGTGTACGTAGCAGGATACACTGTTCCAGCCCGTAAACTTCCAGTCTTGCTCGGCTTAGGCATCAATCAATATCACATCAAAACCACCTGGCCAATGTCGTGCTCCACCTCTTTCGTTATGTGATGTCTGACAAGAACCCCTCTTTCCCCTCGGACGGGAAGGGAAGAATCCGACTTTCTCGCGGGGGAATAAGCTGTAGTCCTCCAGACTAACGGTTAGCTTGCTTGCGTGGAAACGAACTTTTGATGCCCGTTCCCGCCGAAGCGTGACCCGTGATCCGAGACAGAAGTCGCCATCCGACTCGGGGCTGACACTGTATCCTTGCTCACATGTATGCTTTTCGATATGCATGACCGTTCACTGGCGGAGACCACCAGTCTAAATTGTTTGCCGTGACACCAGGACGCTACTTCTAACCTTTGCCGTTGTATGCCGTGCTCGCTGATATTGCATCCTCCAAAAACCCGTGGGACCTGCGTTGGCTCAAAGTGCGCAATAAGGCACAAGGCAACGCATCATAGTGCGGCGTCGGTCTCCGGATACCCGCGTGGTGGGCGATACGGCAGCTTGCTTAAAGTGCGTGCATCTCGAGGTGCACCAATCGGTCTTGAAACATTCTTTTTCGATGGCGCCAGCCACTCGGCTTGAACAACGGGAAAAGCGTGATCCAGGCCTGGGGAGGGGTAGTAGGGTGAGACGATATTCCGCTCGACTCGGCAACTAAGTCATCCAACTGCTTCGTAAGATTCAATTCGCATTGACGGGAAGCCGTGGTCCAAGGGCATAAGCTGTGCACCTGACATGCTGCGAGATCCCTCATTCCGCTGAGCTCACCGCCAGCGATGGCCCATAGAAGCCCGAGATGGCCGCTTCACGGCCAAGGTATGACGCATCCAGCTGTTTCACCGCAAATTCAGGACACGGGAGGGAGAGGGGAAAATTGAAGGGACCGACAGGTGTTGGTCCAACGCACACCACTGCGTAGTAGATCGATCATTAAAAGTCTTAGCCTCGGAGAGCTGAGAGGGGTTGTGGCCCGTGGTTCTGGTCTTCAGCTCGTCGTCCCTGACATGTCGTACCTGTCATGTGCCTCGTGGTGGTCACGTTCTCCCCATGTCTCTCGAAGCCATTGGGTAGCACAACCAGAGAAGGCCACGCGTGGGCCGGCGGGCAGCGAACTATCTTCAACAGCTGGAGTTGCAGAAGGCGGTCAGTTTGTCTTGTCTCACTGAGCCACACTCCCCGGGGTGTTAGCCTGACGTTAGTGGGGACATCTGTGAGAGTAACGGTTGCCCATCACAAGGCCGTTCTGCTGCCGCGGACTAGCGAATCCTCGGCGGATCGTGCCTCTCCTCTTGCCAGCCGGTCCGTTCCTCTCACCACCAGACCACTGCGGGAATCGGGTATCCCACCGGGGCTAACTAATTGATCATCACAAGTTCAACTGCCTTCCCTGCGAGTTCGATTGAACACCCAATTGGCACGGAACCGTCTCGGGGAAGGGCGGACTTGGCAGATCTAGACAAAGTCGTTGCAAGGTGATGGGATTTTTCCTCGGCAACATCCAGCTTTCTGCTCCCCCTCACTCGCGGTTTGCGGCGCGGGATAGAGTGGAGGGCCAAAATGCGACGTTAAGTCAGAGAGGGGCACAGCAAGAGAGTGAGCAAGAACTCTCGGGGCGAAGGCACGGGAACTGCTTCCCGTCATTCTGGGAGCTCTTGTTCCAGTCGAGCTCAAGACTCCTCATCTAGGCACTGCAAGATGGGTTCATCGAACCATGGAAAGTGGAATAAATTGCTTGCAGATGACTCTGCGTGTTCCCCGGCAGCCTCCGAGGACTCGCGAGGGCGAATTGGCGTCGTAATTGGAGGCCCTCACGGTTCTCTGCCGTCCCAACTGCCATCTGAAGGCGGCCAGATATGTGGCCGGCCTGGGCTGAGAGGGTCGCCGAGAAAGGCCGGAGGGGACATGTTTGCGCAGAGTAGCAGTGGGTGCAGGGGGATTGTTGGGGGCTCGACGTTGGTGTGTGGTTGACAGTTGGGCGGCGGGGGTGGGGAATGCCAGTCCGGCACTTCCAGGGTCCCCTTCCGCAAAACTCCTCGCTCCCGTCATCGGCGAGCCGGGGGCACCCTTGACCGCTGCGCTGCTAGATCGAAAAGGGCATGGCGGCTGCAGTCCGGCGCTTAGGCGACTGGACGAGTTCGCAGGCCAGCCAATGAGGGGCGGCTGTCGGTCTAAGTCGCGCGAGCACGACAGGTTTATCGACCAATGGTAGACGCATACAGCCCTCTCTTGTCAAGGTGAGCAGCGAGCGGACTGGGTTTTCTGGCCGACAGCCGCCCCGCTCTGCACTTGCTGCAGAATGCAGGCGAGCTTCCCACCACCACCAAACTCGGCATCACATCCCCGCCGCTGCCCAACCAGCCGTCGACTTTTGGCCGCTTGCCGCTGGTCCTGGGGGGTCCTTGCCCGCTTCTCACTGGCTGTCCGCTGGACGCACGCAGCATTCACACGCAGCAAACAGCATCTGGTGCTATAATTGTCGCTCTGCTCAGGCCCTAGAAGCTCGAAGAGAGCGCTATGGGGCGGGCAGGTGAGATCGTGGTTGCTGCTGCCGTTTCTGGCCCTTTGCTCCCCAACAGCACAGCACCTTCTCAATATCACATATTGTCCAATGCCCCACGTTGACCCTGTCCACAGGGGTTCTGGCTTTCCCCCCTCCCCTCCCTTCCCCCATTTCGCGGTGCATCACACTGTGAAGCTTGCAGCGTCACTTCGTCAAGCGCTTGCGCATGTCTCTCTGGCCTCTCTGCCGTAACCCTCCAGCTTCACACACGCCCTGCCATACATAACCGGCTGTAGGCGCCCGGATCTGTCCCACCAAGCTCCTGCTTTCTCTTGTTTCGGCTCCTGCTTCTGGGTAAGCGGGTCAAGGAATCGGGTCTCCTCTCCTAATCTTGCATATCTACGCCCACCCCGTCAGGGACGTCGTCAAAAACGCCGCCAGGTTGTCATCGCCATCTTGACACTGCAAATATCATAGTCACAGCCGAGAAGGACAGGACCCAGCATGGTGCGTGGGGGAGCCAGATCGGTGTGGGAAACGAGGCTGACCTCGAGACAGGATCACATACGATGGGCGACGCCGCGCCCCGGAGGAGAGATGCGCGAGAAACCGGGGTCGCTGCGCGGGTCTTTCTTCTCGACCCGGACCATGGAGAAGCGACCCGGCTCAGTCTACACCGAGTTCATGGAATCAGACTGGGAGCTCGAAGAGTCGGACCCGGAGTCGGAAATTGAGATTGGGAGCGATATCGAGGACGACGGCGACTGCGGTGTTGAAGACGGCGAGAACTCTCCTCGTATTAGCGTCGGCTCGGTAAGTTGGATCCCGCCTGTATACCCCTTCCCCGCTTGCTAATCCGGCCGTAGTCCGGGCAACCCAGCTTCACAACCGTTTCGTCCTACGATGAGGTGCAAACACCAAGGTCAACGCGATACCGGGGGGTGTTCCCCTTCGGGAGTGAGACCAAACTGGTTGAGGGTCCGCGAGGACCTCACTTGTTTCACAACTCACTCACTTCGGCCCAGTCAATAGAGCTCCAACATGCGTTGTCGCTCTCCCCATTAACGCCCAAGGAACCACACCATTTGGATCACCACCTTCAATTCCTCCATCGCACCACCCTTCCCAGGAGACGTGCTTCGGAACCTTTCCAATTCACGGATGTGGAACTTGACACCGAGGCTTTGGTGGAATGGACCCCGGAGATGGTTGCCCAATGGATGCTCAACGCCAATATTGAACTACCTGCCGCTGAGCGGTTTGTAGAGAATGATATCAACGGCGCTATCCTAATCACGTTGAAGTTTGAGGACTTGAAGGAGCTGGGTATCTCCTCATTCGGAGTGAGGACCGCCATCTGGGAGGAAATCCACGCGATGCGCAACATTCAACGACCGGAACCGCAACCAGAGACTGACATTGAGGACCAGCCTGATCGCCGGGCCCGGCGAGAGCAGCGGGGACAGGACGACGACAACAGGCCGAAGCGCATGGCAAGTAAGCCGCGACCCAAGATCAACGACATCATCTCTCCCCTCGAGTCTGTGTCGATTGTGGGCATTGAGCAGATGATGCCCAAGCCACACAATTGCAAGAAGGGAGAGAAATGCGCCAAATGGAAGCGCAATCAGCGCATGATTGAGGCCTTCAAGAGGGATCATCCCTTTGTTGACCTTGAGAATGGCGGCGTCATCATGATTGCTGGAAACCCAGGAAACCCGGAGACTGCCCCAGCAATTGACCCTAATGTGAATGACGACTTCTTCCGCCCCTCTTCCAACGCTATCACCTCGATGGTCGCGTCATCCGATGTCATGGGACCCGGAGGCCTGCCACCCGTACAGTACCTGCAGGAGGCGATGCTCCAGTCTGTTCAGCAACGAGACCCGCAGGATAATGTTCGGCAATTCCTTGATTTTCAAACACATCAGCTGCCTGCGTCTAGCGAAATCCCGCCAACGCCTCCATTCGAGATCTTGCCTCGTGATGTGCAAGAGAAGGCTGCCGGTCGGGGGTTGCGAGGGCTTCCCAAACTCTCCATTCCTGGCCAACCGGCAGTTGGTGTCCGGCGACAGCCTGCGTCTGCTCTTCCAGGAGGCTCCTCCAACCCCCTCTCGGGACACCCCTTGTCCAATCGCCCGCGCTCTACGCAACAGATTCCGTCCTTCCGAGAGATGAGCCCGACAACGTCGGAGGAAGCCACTCCAACAGCGCCTTACCGCTTTGGAACACCCTTCTCTGAGATGGACGTTCCTGTCACGATCACAGAGGTCCCTATTTCTCGTGACGTGTCACAGTCGGTGCCGCCAGACATGAACTATCGCAACCCGGTAGCGCGCTCCTTGTCCCGGGCCACAACTCGCAGGCCGTCATTCCCTGTCCTTCCGGCTCTTGACGAGAACAAGATTGTCGAGCCAGTCATCAAGCCCTCTAAGACATTCCCAATGCGCTCTGGCAGCGTCCGGGCCGCACCCCAAAAGGCGCCTCCTCGCGTCCACTATCCCTGGACCAGTGCTGAGCATCCTACCATGGAGCGTGCTATTCCGCCCATGCCTGCGGTTAACATCGGCGGTCGCCTCTCGCCTGTGAGCTCTGGGCCTAAGGAAGACATGACCGAGGGCGAAGCCATCTCGTACCAGGGCTTGATGAAGAAGCGCAAGACCAAGATGCTCCGCCACGAGTGGCACGAGCACTTCTTCACCCTGCGCGGTACCCGCCTCGCCATGCACAAAGATGCCCAGACGGCGAATAACAAGACTCTCGAGTATATTGACATTGACGACTACGCTATCGCTTGCAGCAGCCTCGCTAGCTCTAAGCTGAACGCAGCATTCAAGGCTATGCACATTCGGCGTGGGAGTGACGAGAAGGCCACCAAGAATGACGTGGCTGCTTTCAGCTTCCAGCTGATCCCTCAGGACAACAAGGGTGGCACGCGCCTCAAGAAGCGTGAAAGCACCCTTGGCGGCCTCCCGGGAAGTGGCAACCCCAGCACTCCGAGCCTACCCGGCATCGAGGGCGCCGCCAACGGCACGGGCAAGACGCACCATTTTGCCGTCAAGAACAGGGACGAGCGCATTGACTGGATGCGCGAGCTCATGTTGGCGAAGGCACTAAAACAAAAGGGTGAGGGTTTTGAAGTCAGCGTGAACGGAAACATGATCTAATCATGTGCTTTTGTTTCCTGGCGCGCTCGTCAACATACACCATTCACACCGAGATTGGAGACACAATGTCCCAATTTTGAGTACATACTGCCCATTTCCCTTGATGTCTTTTGTTCCCTTTCTACTTACTTTTCATCCCTGATTCCATGATACGTTTTACACTTCTACACTCTTCCGATGATACCTCTTGTTCTTTCCTGCTTCTTTGCCTCTCTCTGCTTATATCCTCTCTGCCTGGACTGGAACTACTGGGTTCGAAATGCATTGGTAAAGGCGCGTCGCTTTTTCTGTCTGGCGTTTTGCTTGCTTCGAATGCGCTGTGGAATGGTGAAACGAAATCTGCTTCTGACGATGTTGCAACGGGGTGAATTTACGATGATGGGGACTTTGCTGCTTTTTCTCCCTCTTATGATATCTGGTAACGGGGTGTTAGATGACAGCGTGTCACACATATATGGCAACATATAACCATGAGCCACGTTCATTATTATTATTATTATTGGCTAGTTGGCCAGGAATTGGATAGGAGCTGGGTTGCGGGATAGGGTAGTGATAATGAATAAAAGTCTTAAATTTGCAATTTATAACTAGCAATCATGACTTTTGGATAACGCAAGTGATAGCGGTGTAACGCTCTCGGAATTGGTAGCAGACCAGCAACCAGGTGAAATCCTGCACGTCGAATCCCGAAAAATGGCGGGGGGACGAAAAGCATACAACATCTAGGATTGACGCAATTAGGAGGTATCCTAGTTTAGCCCTCACCAGTTTAACGATGAGCGGATGGGATCCCGAATTCTAAAAAGTATGCTATCGCGCTTAGCAATTGCCTTGTATTCTTGTTAGAGAACTTGACAAACTTCCATCATACACTAAAATAGCGGTCAAAGTAACGGTCTACCTTGTGGATGCTGTGGGCTCATGTTGATTTCTCTAGTGAAGACCGGAAGGGTGGCGTCTCGTGAGGATATGTGGTTGTCGTCTGCCCTAGGTGGCGAGCAGCGGAAAGTTGGACTTGTTAGATCGGGATGTTGGGGACGGGAGGGCAGGGCTTCAATGGTGGTCTAATCTATGCCAACTTATGAAACCCGTCCTGGACACACTCTTCACTTCACTGTGGACCCATGGTGACGGATTTAAGGTACCTACCCAACCAAAGTAGTCATCATCATCAGGGGGGCTCCTGCTCGAGAAGAAGGCGTCACCGACCCGCCGTCGTCATTGTTGCCACTGCAGTATTGGCGTGCCCTCCTGCTTGCTCTCGTTCTCACTCCCATGGTGTGCCAGAAGGAAGCATGAATAGGTAAGGAGGGAGATGGGTCGTCAAGGATGATTGTCTACCTATGTGGCGGGAGCATGGTGGACTTATGTCCATCAATACCGAGTGCCGGTGTGAGCTACGGGCTGCCCCGGTAGTGTGAGTTGAATTGCTGGTACCTTGGTCATGTGTTTCACCTTTGTGTTATTGTAGTTAAGACAGTTCGAGAATACATTTGGCGTAGTCTAGCCGACTTGAACCCGGTGGTGATTTTCTCGGCTAGCCCTAAGGTGCGACGTAAGTGTGATACAGGTTCTGGGCACGAGTCAGAGCGTTGCTCAGGGGAGTGTTTCTCTTTGGTCATGTACATCCTCAAGCTTGACTCGGTTCAAATGTAACTTAATCTAGACCCTCATTACATATTCGTCTTAATAGATGGAAAAGGTGGACAAAAATAGGCCTGAGTACGAACTGGCGCCGATACATCATTTTCACTCAAGTCATGGCGAGAATGCCAGGTTTCTTTGGAATTTTTACACCGTACACCTGAATCGGATCTCGACCTAAAACACACTTGAGTGATGGTCATTCGATGAATTCCTCGTCTGCCTATCTACCTTTCTATGGATCTGACGAGACAGTAAGAGCCCAATGTGGCTGGTCTGAGAACATGTAGTAGTGCTGGGTTGATCCGAGATCGAGATGTCCCAGGGGTCGAGTGGTAGAGGTGAGATGTTGTCTCTGTTCAGGACTCAAGCCAGTGTGGTCAACTTTAGAGTCCTATGAATGGACGGATTACTCGCCTAACTCATTTTGCCATGTCCCTTGACTTGGGATGTGTGGTACGAAGGAACCATATACAACGTAGCCTGGGAGCGGAAATGAGAGCAGATTGAGATCTGAAGAGCGATGAAGAGAGGCTTGGGAGGCACACACACACACACACTAACACACTAACCTAGCTAGAGTGTACGTGTCTGAGAGGGCAACGGTAGGGTGGTAGGGCGTTTTAGACGACGTCTGGTTTGTGAAAACGGAGTGGAACAAAGTCCTGAATACCGGTGACGAGAAACCAGGTGCTTTACACCTCTGCGGATAACAGAACGATCGTTAAATTAAAGCTCAATTAGATGGAAATGCCAATACGTCAAGTAGATGAGCGGTACTGAAGCTGGTATAGAGAAAAGCTATATGCTGCTTGATTGCAGTTGTTAGTAGCGTGTACGACTGTTCTCGTCGCCGTTTCCAGAGAAAATTGACGAGGGACAGGGCGTGTCAAACACGCATGTAGTCGATGGTGTGGCATGCGCGTTGTACAATGGATTGTCTTTTAATTCAGTTGCTCTTTCTGCGTTGGGAGAACCACGGACAGGGTGAGAGTTGGGATATAACACTCGAACAGTTCGACCACAGCAAAGAATGCGTCAATGTCAGCGAAAACAAGCATCATCATGACAGGGGGTTGCGACCTGGTGGATCATACAGGGGGCTGCATTCGAGGAGCTTGATGAAGTTGACGAGTGGGTCTCGGCGTTGAGGCCTCGAGTGGATGTTCAAATGATTGCGAGTGCGAGGTATACGTAACGGCGCTAAAATGGGTATATTGAACTAGATTAGCGCGGCCTT
>Ga0247763_1001132_pt1 | contig 15630 bp, 19 predicted proteins | sample UWRJL141409B4_FD_179926 | JGI IMG/M metagenome (GOLD analysis project Ga0247763, IMG submission 179926) | Plant litter microbial communities from Arlington Agricultural Research Station in Wisconsin, United States - UWRJ-L141-409B-4 | ecosystem: Environmental > Terrestrial > Plant litter >...
AAAGAAAAAGGGCAACACAAACTTGGGACGGACCCGGGACCGGCTAACCACGACCCCCTAGCCAAGATCGACTGGTCAGATAGCCAGGAGGGGATCTGGGGGTGTATCTCCCCAGGCCGGCTCATCGTCCACCGCGTGGCTAAGGTCGGACAGAGATGTACAGAAGGCCTCCACCTTCCCCATCATCACGCCGAGACCAGAGCACGGTTAGTCACGTCCCCTTCCGTCCTAACCGTTAAGGGACTCCCAGGCTTGGTCTTGGAGGATCCAATGGCAGCCTAAATCGCCCCCAAAAAAAGACAAGAAAAAAGGTTGAAACTCCATGATCCGACACGACAGCCGCCGGTCAAGAGAGTCATGGAGCTGCGCGCTCGATTTACTGTGCTTGAGATCGGAAATGCCTTGCAGGCTGGGCAAAGGCAGACAGGTTTCCATGACACGAGGTACCTGTCGGCCTCTCTAAGCAGACGCAGTATGGAAAGAGAAGCGGGTCGTCAGCGCAGAGGGAGGATGTCCGATGCGAATATTGGCACATTTTCTCCCTTTTCCCCCTCCTCTTCGTGTGAAAAGAAAGTCAGCGGACCAGGTATCAGGCAGCTAGGTCGATTTGACACCCGATTCGGCGAGAGACTTTCTCTTTCACCCGCTCGGGGGCAGGTAATTGGCCTTCCGGCATCTGGGCCTAAGAATAGCAGCGAAACCGGCCTGTACTGCCAGCCCAGCTTGGTCCCAGCCATAACTCTCCTTCCGGGCCTGGGGCATCTAAGCACGTGGGAAAGCGATGCGTCAAGGTTCCGGACAACGCGCGAATTGCGCAGAATGTGTTCGGGATCCAAGCCTTGACAGAAAGGGGGCTTGCCTTTAGACGAGGATGAGATCTCTGATCATTGGGCAATTCAGCAACATTCCGATAGCCTGAGGCTTGCCACTCTCACTCCAAGGTTGGGGTGTGATGAAGAGGGTTTGTCGCGGTCAAGGAGAACTCTCCTGGCCCCTTCCCTCATAGGAGGGCTTAGGCAGGGGAGTGTCGATATGGCAGACTAGGTTATTGACGTAAATACTTAGGTACCTTGCCTTGGTATGGTCGACACTAGGGTACGTACTCCGTGATTCTGGCTCCCACCTGGTTCAAAGCGCACGAATTGTCGATCCAATGAGAAGCAGCAAGTTGCCCGCTAAGGCCGTGCTCTACGCCATGCCCGGTCCTGGTTTTCGGGCTGTCCCGGAGCATGCCCAACACCCAACCAAACGGGGATCGAGCTTTTGTGCACTTCCATGGGTGTGTAACGAGCAATGAGTGCGCAGTAGCGCAGTGATTGGAGGGAGTAATCGGATGACTCCTGGCTGATTAAGCCCAAAAAATGCAAGATCAGAAAACGGAGGAAGTCGCACCTCCGAGTCCCCCTTCCGTCGCTGACGTTGAAAGATACAGTTGGCCAATGTGTGGGGCGGTCAAGGCGTGGGTAAAGTATAGTCCAACCCTGAAAGATTGTTCGCGCGGTACCTCACGGCTTGGCTGCAGCTTCCGGGCCAACCTCCCCCGGGCATTCTTTTCTATTTTTGAGGGGCTATGATCGAAACGTGAGGCCCTAAGTAGTAAATTTCAAGGCCTTGAATATTACAATCTAACCCCTGAAATATTATTAGCGTGCGTGCGATTTGGTGAGTATCGAGGAGGGGTTTGTGTATATACGAATAGTTGGGAAGCTATTTTATAGGGGGTTAAGGTAGAATGTTTAGGCCTTAATTCCAATATCCAAGGCCCAGAGATTTACTTGTTAAGGTCTTGAACCTCTTTATGGACACCGGAAGAGCTATCGGGGGGGTGGGATGGTCACCAATACCAAACTCCCAACATGGAAACACAAGTAATGTCACGGAAAAAAAGTGCAAAGAACCTCCGAGACAGACACAAGATGGCACGGCGGGCAGGGGAAGTAGCCTCGTAACCGGAAGATTAAGGGGCCTTCGTTCCATGACACCAGACACCACTCATCCCATTTCCAATGCGTGTCACGCCTACAAAACAGGGTCACGGCCCATTCCGGCAATAGTCTCGACCGTGATGAACCTTCCCCGACCAGCTCGCTTGGCCGTAATATGACGCTCCACCCTCTCGGCGCTCTGTACCAGGTCACGATATTTGGCTATTTCAGCAACGCCTGCGGCTTCGGCCAGACGGTAGCCGGGATGGAGCAGTACTGTTGTGATTTTGCCCCAGTCCCCGACCCAGTCGACCGAATCGTGCCCCGAACTCGAAAATAGAGCCTCGGACCAATCTCCGCACCCAGTCAGATCCAAGTGTTCCAGCTCGTATAGACTCTTGCTCAGGCGCCGTAGTACCATGATGGCCTCGGACCAATCGCTGTCAAGCGAATCTGGGAAACTGTCAGCTGGCTGCCGGTGCACGAGAAAACAGAGACTTACGGCTATAAGGCCCAGTGCCTGAAAGGCCCACCGACCTGCCTTCTGGCGAGACGAATGTCGCCAGCTTGGCATTTGGCGTAAGCGAAGGCTCCGGCCAGAACGCGAGGCTCAGGTGTGTGAGCGTATAACAGTGTGGAGCAAATGCCAGAAGTTGTCGCCACGAAACCCACTGGGAATCGCTAGGGCGAATGCCTAGAGAGAGATGAGTTAAGTTGGGGAGAAGAGGCCGCGATATCATGGCAGAAGACTCTTCAGGTTCATCCCACGAGTCTTGGAGATCCATGGTTTTCGGCCGAGAAGGGAACAAGAGGGCCGAAAGTTCACGAAGCTTCAACGACCGGCCTAGTGAGCCTGTGAGGTCAAGATAGCGAACAGACTCGTTCGCTTCGCTGGGGCTCAGCCTCCCTGGCACATCTTCTGGATCATCCTCAGGGGGGAGTAGGATGGCACGAAGGTCTACCAACGATACGCCCTCGGCATGCCACATGGCCAGATACGATAGCAACGCGGTTCGCAAGTGCGTAGGTAGATCATAGAAGCAGTAGCGGCAATAGGATCTCTGAAAGTCCCAGTCATAGACCAAGTGTTTCAGCACAATATCGATCAAACTTCCTTCAGCCGGTGAGTATACGCCTGGCAACGGGCGATACTCCCTATTCTCGGGGCTGCCATACTGCTGAGCCTTGCGGACGTTGGCGGCATGGGATGCACTCGAGAGCCAGCTACGGGGAGGAGGTGGGCCAGCCTGCGCGGCATAACGCCGGTCAGGACGGCGTGGGCGTAAAGATGGGGTTTCCGGAAGCTGAAGCAGAGTTCGGATGACGGGCGGAAGGGTTGGGGCTATCTCGACAGAACGTTGAGCGCTGGGCCTGAAGCCTAGACTAGTGCGGCGTAGGTCGGCAAGGAGCTCGTTGACACCACGGCTTTGAGAATGGTCGTCTGGACAGCACCAGCTGGTCAGCACGAACAATGTATGGGGTTGGGCACTGAGACCCCATGGTGGCGAATCAAAGCATACCGTACTGGCTGTTTCTTCTGCTGCTTCGGCTGCTGCTGGCACCCGAAGTGGTGCCGGTGGAGCTGATGCTAAGCGACGCGGGGGCCGTGGACTGAGGTTTGGAGTATCTCGCTTGGTGCCTTTTCTTGGGCATCACCCTGCGAGCTTGCGACTGCGAGAAAAGGATGCGGGTGTTGACGGAAGAGGGGCACTCCGACACGGAAACGCGCAGAAATGAAAACAAAAATCAGGTGTATCGGAAGTTGGCGCGAGGCGTGAAACTGGTGTTGCGTGGATGCCTGCACGCCATTGCAAAGTCGTGCAAATTTTCTTTCTGCGACTTGCCCACCTTAGACTGCTTGGATGCGAAGAGTCATGGTCCGAGTAGTCATCAACCCTCAACCCACCCGCCTCGCATGGCCCGGACTTGACCAGACGGGAGAGGTAGTCAACGTAAGAGCTACCGATGCCCCACTGTTGCGCGGAGGTCAGCAGTCGAGGCGGGGAAGGCTTGGGGGAACCAGCGCTAACTCCGCTGCCCTGTCCAGCGGGTGTGTACAATCCAGCCCCTGAAAGATTGTTAGCGTGGGATTTGGCGAGTAGTTATCCAGCAAGGGCTTGTGCAATATATAAACAGCTGGGAAGCCATTTTGCGAGGGGTCAAGCCAGAATTATCAGGCCTTAACACTAACATTCAAGGCCTTGAAATTTACTCCTTGGGGCCTCAAGTTTCCATCATAACCCCTCAGAAATAGAAACGAATACTGGGGGAGGTTGGCCTGGAAGCTGCAGCCAAGCCGTGAAGTACCGCGCGAACAATCTTTCAGGGGTTGGGCTGTACAATCCAACCCCTAAAATATTATTAGCGTGGGATTTGGTGAGTATTGAGGAGGGGTTTGCGCAATACATAAACAGTTGGGAGCTGTTCTACAGGGGGTTAAGGTAGAATATTTAGGCCTTAATTCCAATATTTAAGGTCCTGAGATTTACTCCCTAAGGTTTTGAACCTCTTTACTAAGGCTTCAAGTTTTCCCATCATCAACACCTCAAAAACAGAAAGGAATACCGGGGCAGTTTTGATCCACAGGCTGTAGCCAAGCAGTAAAGTACCGCGCGAACAGCCTTTCAGGGGTTGGGCTATACGTATACAAACAACACAATTCACAACACGACATGATGCCACCAGACACGACACTGCATGCTCCGCCATGTTTCCGTGAGCCGAACGGTTGTGCTCCCACACAGCACAGCAACAGAGGACAGAAGACAGAAGGATCAGGAAAGTAAAGAAGAGAAGAAGGGAAGAGGGTGAAGGGGGGTGGGAGTAAGAGAGACGGACGAGGTATAGGAGGGGGTATGTGTTGTCCAACAAAAGAACGCTGAAGGTGAGAAAGCCAAGTGAAAAAACAAGAACCGTGAAGGATATGTTGTGCTATGCTGTATTACCCCCGTCTCTCTTCTGAAGCTGTAAAACACGAAATGACACGACAGGACCCAGGGCATGATAGGTAGGTATGATGCACCGGAGCCGGTGCACAAAAGCAGTACGTCTGGCCTGGTCTGGTCTGGTCTGAGTAGCGCCCGGATGCTGCCCGAAGCGGATGGTGACCTCCATGTGGACCACCGGCCGGATGCTGACCAAAAACTAGTCAATACGTACGTACCTACCTACCTACCTGCCCAGCTACCTAGGTAGTGAGAGCCAGCCGATTGTCTACATGTAGCAAATGAACACAAGCATGAGTGGCAAACTGTGGCGGACATCGAATCTACCTGCCAGGTGGAGAGGATGGATGAGAAAGGGAGTGAGAGAGGGTGTTGCGTGGCGGATCACACAACACAACACACTCATACACACAAAAACGCAGAGGTACACACACCAAACAGACACAAATGGGTTCGTAACACGTCAGGGGGTTGTTTACATACCTGGATAGGCAGGTAGATATCTCTCGCCTAAGGCATAGTACTTTAACTGACCGACTAGTCTAGTCTCCCTAGTGTAGTGTACTTGTATGCGATATCGCTGCTACCTGGCTTGGCATGGCATGGCTTTGCCTCGCCTGGCTGGCTTGGCCGGGTGATGTTGGAAAATAGATCAGATTCGACTGTTTACCTACCTAGGTAGGTAAAAAATAGATCAGATTCGACTGTTTACATACCTAGGTAGGACCTAGACCTCGTCAGGTACCTAGTAAAAAAGTTGGTGTGGTTGCTATCTATTCCATATCATGTAGTACACTAAAGGCCTCTCTCTCTCTCTCTCTCTCTCTCTCTCTCTCTTCTTGATCATCTGTGTTGCCTTCTGCGTTAGGTACTGGTACTACTTGGATTAGACCAGACTAGGCTAATGTAGGCAGGTACGAAGTAGTGACAGGGGCAAGAACTTGCAGACTAAGTGAGTGAAGTACCCGGCGTCGCCGAAGCCGGTCTGTTGTGTTGCCATCCCGGGTCCGAACGGGGGGCGTACGTCATGTTCTGCTGTGTTCTGGGGTGTGGTTGTGTTCCTCTCTTTTTCTTTTTTCCCCTTCTTTCTTTTCCTCTCGGCTTCCTCCTCTTTTCTGCGCATGGCCATCCATGAAGAAATCACCCAATGGTTTGCAAAAGTCAAATCTACCTAGCTTGACGTGTTTCCTTGCCATCTCCCTTGCAAGAGGACCGTGATTTGATCCATCTATGCCTGGGCTGTGAAAAGTGAACCCCAGCTTCAACACCATGCTATCTGACAAAACCCAACACTTTATACCCTGCGGTTCTCCCAATCCCAGCCATACACCCCAGGTCGGTGATAAATATTGCAGCAGAATACACCAAGTCTCGCTTCGGCACACACTGACTAGGCGTGAACGTCAATAAAGGCATCTCCCCCCAAGATGAGATCAAAGTAAGTCGGATCCAGTGTGGATCTAACCAAAAGCAAAGAATAAATTACTGGGCGTCTCAAAACCTTAAGATCCCAAATCCTCAACTTCCCACACAACATTGTCCCGCCTGTAACAACCCAGAGCTGCGTTGCTCGTACCAGACTCGGCCACTGCAGTTCCTCACAACCACCAACTTCAATGAACAGGAATCTGTTATTTTCTCTAATAGTTTCAGCTACATCAGATAATCGTAATTCGCCAAGCTCATTACCTGTTTACCGAGCCAGACAGATAGATGAATGGATAGATGTTCCTATCCTTTCTTTCGACACTGTTCTTCCTCTTTATCTCCGCATATGCCCATCTGCGCCTTTGTGCCCGTCTGCTTGCTTGCTTACTTACTTGTTGAGCACCTTCATTCGGCCCTAATCGCCTCACCATCTTCAAGTAAACACACCGAGATCATCCTCCATCCTTGGTCGTCTTGTGAGACATCATGACTTCATCCCCTGTCCTCTTGCTCTGTTATCTTCAACCACCCAGTCTCAACATCCTCGTTTCCCATCCCCATACAAGATGGAAAACGCCGTCAACGCCAATACACCCCTTGCTAACTTAGTTTCCCAAATAAGCCCTTACCGCATCCGTCAACTTGCTTGATGCACCTCCCACCATCCTGGTAATGTTCTCAAGGTCGTCGCCGGCCGTAATGCCGAACTTCCTCACGAAATCCTTTGCAGCGCTTTCCAGATCACCATAATCATCTGTAGGCTCGTCCTCTTCCGGGCGGCCGAAATAGGCGTTAGAGGAGATAGCTGAGGCACCCTCGAAGCCCTGCAGTCGAGAGCGCGCCTCAGCTTGGGCAGAGGGGTCAAAGTTGCCCTTGCCAAAGACTTCATCTGATGAAATGGCCTTTTGGCTGCCAAACTTGTTCCGCGCAAACCGGTCCTCGTCATCTGTCTCGTGTTAGTCGACAGCCCGAAGTGTCAGCCAAGAATCAAAACACATACCTTCAACAGCCGCCTTGACGGGCCCAACAGAGCCAAACCCGCCAGCGTTTTTCTTTTGCGCAGTAGCGGCAGCAGGCTTGCTGCCACCGACCTGGCCGAATCCCAACCGGGCAACACCCATGCCCAAACGCTCCATTTCCGAGGCTGACTTCTCCCGATTGTGCGAGGCTGACCCGTAACCTCCCCGCGCACCCGGGCTCACTGGAGTCGGCGAGTGGATCTTATTGTCCGCCTTCGCAGCGCCGGTCTTGGTTGCTGCAACTTCTTCCTCAGCATCCGGGTCGTAGCCAAGCTTCTCGATGCGCTCTGCCTCCTCCTTCGCCTTCTTCTCGGCCTCGTCGAAGTCAATAACGTCTCCTGTAACCTTCTTCACCCCCATCTTGGTGGTCTTCTTGGCACCCAGCACGTTAGCCTTGCGGGGGCCGCCTGTAGTCGCCGTTTTCCTCAGCGCGGCCGAGGTGGTGATGCGGCTGGGCGCTGGTTTGGATTCACCTTCTGTCTTGGCCAAGGGTGACGAGGAGCGCGCAACATCCTTCCCGTTGGCGCCAGGGTTGAGGAAGGGCGAGGGTGTGCGGCCAACAACGGGGGGCGTGGCGGTGCGCGAGATTGGCGGGGTGGGTTTCTTGATGGCGGGCTTGTCCCATGCCGAGAAAAAATCATCTTCGGGTTCGCCTGCCGGGGTGCTCGTGCCGTCGGTAGACTCTCCCACCTCGGCAATAACTACCTCGTTGGGAAACTCCTTGGCGTCCCTCGCAGCTCGCTTCTTCAGCTCCTCCTTGTACTTGGTGGCAGCGGCCGACTGGTATTTGGTCTTTGGGTCTTTGCTGTTGAGGGCAGCAGAGCCGCCGTTTTGCTGGAAGAACTTGGTGGCCGACTCATTGCCGCCAACTTTCATCAGGCGCAGCTGGTCCCATTGCCACTGGTCGAGGTTGGTAGACCGGACAAAGGAAATGTGGACGCCGAGGTTTCGGTGGTTCGCCGAGCAGTCGAGACATAGGTAGATGCCCAGAGGCACCGAGGTCCATGTGGGATTCTTTTGGCCGCAGTCGAAGCAGACCTGCGCGCACCGACATTATTAGCTGGCGGGAAATAAAAGCAGGTAGGACCAGGTTGCGCTCACCTTGTTGGCCGGCTTCGACTTGAGCTTCTCAAAGATCTTGAGCGACTGCTGTTTAGTCGCCAGACCGCTCATTGTGACAGCTGATCGCGTTTCGTTCCCTTGCGGCTGTTGCAGTTGCACGAGTCTTATTGAGTCGCTGAGCGGGCTGTCGTCGATCCTCTATCCTCGTCTTGATTTCAGGAGAAAGCGGGCCACATTTTGTTCCGTCCTCACATCCATGTGGCATCAAGCCAATGCGCTAGGCCCGATTTTGCTTAGGCCAGATTGCCCCTCGTCGCCCGAGGACCAGTCCCCACAGCCCACCGGCCGAAGAATTGCCGGCCCGGCAGACGGACCTGGCTTTTGCTCAAGCTCCAAAGCTACCTCAAAGCTTGATCTCAGTCAGTACAACCCCGACGACAACCGACCTTGCCCGGCGCCTTTACCAGACCAACACGCCATGGGCAACTCCAAATCGCCAGGATGAATCGACTTACGTCTCGGGCGCAAGTTCATTTCTTGTGCTTCCCCTCTGCGACCGCCCTCGCTCCCATTCCAAAACCCATCCCGACCGCGCCCCCCTCCCGCCCCGTCACCGTCATCTCCCACCGTCACTACGCCAGCCCACCCCCGCGCCGTGCCGTGACACCCTTTAACGATGACGGACGCATTCCCTGGACGCACCTCTCTCCCGGCGAGAAGACGGCGCGGGCCGCCCAACAGACGTTCAACTTTGGCATGGTGATTGTGGGCGTCACGCTGACGGGGGGTGTGGGCTACCTGCTGTACCAGGAGGTGTTTTCACCGGACAGCAAGACGGCCTATTTCAACCGGGCGGTGGACCGGATCAAGAAGGACGGGCGGTGTCTGGCGGCGCTGGGGGAGGGGAGACACATCACTGCGTATGGAGAGGAGACGTTTAATAAGTGGCGGAGGGCGAGGCCCATTGCGTATGTTTTCTCCCCATGAATGTGCAGTTGAAGAGATACGACATTTGTTTTGTTCTTACACGGGGTGGCTAACAAAAAATGTAGCTCAACGCTTACTCGTGACGGACAGGGAAATGACCACTTGATGATGCATTTTAACGTGAGTTTTTTCCCTATTACCTGGTGCGTTCTGACCGAGGGTTCGTTAACACCAATCCCAACAGGTCCAAGGGCCAAATGGTACTGGCGTGGTACAGATTCATCTCGTCAAGCGAGCTGGACAGGCAGATTTTGAGTACAAGTATTTCTTCCTAGACGTCAAGGGCCATCCGAGGATCTACCTCGAGAATTCAGACGCGTCATCGGCGGCAGAGGGAGGCGAGCAAAAGGGGTTTAAGCTGTTTGGGGTCAAATGGGCTTGATACAATCCAACTCCCGAAAGATTATTAGCGTAGGATTTGGTAACCATTCGGCAGGGGTTTGTGCAATGTAAACAAGGGGGGTTTGAGCCAACGGATTAAAGTCAGGGTTCTGAAATCTGAGGCCTTGAATTTCCACATTGAGCTTTCTTGTCGAAGTCCTAACTTTGCCTCATCAAGCCTTTGATATGAGGGAAAATACCTGAGCAGGATGGCTCCTGGCCTCTGCGGCGGTTTCTGGTGGCTGACAAGCTATCAAGTACGACGCGAATAGGTTGGATTGTTATTGTGATGACAGACGATCAGACTCTCCATCCTCGAGAGTCTGCATACTATTACTACGTACAAGGGTATTCCGCTTCCTCTCCAGCAGAACGAGAAAAAAAGAATGGTAGTACAATCCGCGCATGTTTATTTTGCTTCCAAATACCATTCCGTAACACTTGCTTCGACGCCAAGACAGAATCGCCTCAGACAGACTCGTCGAAGGATTATTGGTCCTCGTTCCCCTCCATCTTGGAAATCCACTTGTTCATTTGAGCATACTTCTCTTCAAAAGTTTTTTGCAGCTTCTCACAAGCTGCCCACATGGGATCCTTCTTGGACCAATAGGTATAACAGTTGTTGAAGATTTGGTTCATGTCGACAAGAAACGCTTGTTCATCGGCGTATTCTCTGCGATCCATCTTTGACTTCATGGTGCCGAGGTCCATGGGCCGTTTGACCTTCTCAAAGTAATCTGGAACGCCATCTGACACGGGGTCAACTGGTTCTTTGAATGGACCAACAACCCGCGTCCAGAATCCTGTGTGTTTGATGTGTGTGGTTAATCTAGGCACCTTGTGATGTTGTTCTTGGAACTCTCATACCTGGTCCAGAAAGCATTCTTGTCAACAGATCGGCACAAAAGTTTAACTTCTGGTTGGTCGAGAACTGCTCGGTGGCAATCATAGCATTGGATCGCCGCTTATGACCTGGCTTCGATGTCGGCAGAGATTGCCGAGATGCCACCTTCTTAACGGCAAGCTTTGGTGCAGGGGGGACCGCGCTGGCAGCGGGAAGAATCTCGGAATATCTCGCCTTTTTGGCAGGCTGTGAGCCTCCATCGCTCTCGTCACCGTCCGCCAGCTGGGCAGCTCGTCTCTGAGGAAGCAATGCTGGGGATGGGACAGGAGCGGTGCTGTCGAGCGAGCTCATGGCTACTACCAACTCACTTAGAACTTCTTGCGGGAGTGATCTAGCAAACTCGGCGCGGGACTCGGAAGACCGCATGTACTCGGCCGCCCATGAGAGAAGAAGTGTTCGAATTGATGATCCCTCCGGGGTGTCTTTCCACACTTGAACGAGCAGAGGTGTCGCAGGAATGCTTTGGGTTACCTGACGGAGCTCTGCCATGGCGTCAAGTGTGGTATCGCAGAGCCCTTCGATGCCTAGTTTGTGGCCCAGCTTCCAGACACCAATCAGGACCTCATATGTCGGCAGCTTCTCGAGACTTGGGGACACCTTTCCCGTGTAGAGAAAGTTCTGCGCGAAGGCAAAGACCTCAACTGGAGTGTCAGGGAGGTGCACAAGATGCTCAAGATCTTGTGGTCTCTCAATAAAGTGTTTCTTGTAGAAGTTTGACTTTGCGCATAAAAAATCCTTTTGGATACCGAACGGTGTCTCATCGGGGCCGACCAAGACGATGACAAAAGTGGGATGGGGCTCACTATGCAATGCAGCAGGTCAGCTAACCAGTGATCCCATCTTCAGTGGTCGCAAACTCACAGCCATGAGAAAGGAGTCTCTTCGGCGGTAATAATAGCTTGCGGTTCGAGTTCCAGAGGGGCCTCGGTGGCACCGTTTACACCGTTTACACCGTTAATAACCGTCTCCTCAGCCATGCTGCTGCGAGATTGTTGTCAGAATTTTGGTAAGTGATGGTCTGCATCCCAGCATTCGTATCATCATAACAAGCATGAGCATCTCATCAATGTGAGCATCCCTCCCATCCCAATTGACAAAATTGATCCTCCAGCTCCAGTCTAATGAAGCAAACTCATGGAAGTTACTCACGTCTTGGTTTCTTCGCTCATCAGTCTTAATATATTGTGAGTGTGAATGAATGTGGCGCTCAACGTTCAGCAGCAGGGCAAGCGAGCAAATCCGTGATTGTGGTCTCAAGTGAGCGTGTGAGAGGCCTGATTAGATCAACGAGGTCAATTGACGACAGCGTAAAACCAAGTAAGAAAATATAGTGAATTCAATGCCTTTGGAAAACACAAAAACTGGTGGACGGAAGGCCAGATGATGTGACATTTCCGATGAATTCGTCGGCGCCGATCAAATGGCTGGCGAGCTGAGCTCATGAGATTTAAAATGCAGCTTTGAGAATTGACGAATAAGGTTGTGCCAAGCCCTCCAGGGACAGGGCTGGCCTGTGCGTTGGCTGCCAAATCTCAGGCTCCACTCCACAGCAGGAGTTAAGGACTGGAAGCTCGTGTGCCATCGCCGTGCCCACTGACGATGGCCGCTGACATGCACTGAAAGCGAAACACTTCGAGTCCCATCCCCTGAAAGATTGTTTGCGCTGTGCTTCACGGCTTGGTTGGCGGTAACTAGCCCGTAAGTTGGCTTCAGAAATCACCCTAAGGCGTCATTGAGAGCCCCATGAGGATATTTCAAGGCTGTCAATGATATGTAGAATTTTTAGGCCTTGAGTTTTTAAAAGCAGTGCCTAGATATTTCTACTTGGCGGCTCAGAAATCGCCCTCCAGCCCCTCAAATATTACACAAGCCTCTGGTGGATACCTGTCCACCGAGTCCCGCGATACTAACAATCTTGCAGCAGTTGAATTGAATGGCAGCCGGCGAACCTCTTCAAGTCGATGTGCCCCGACTGCATCGACGTTTGCCTTACTTCGCCCCGTAATAAGAATGCATTGGCAATTAGATGCATACAATGTGCTTCTTTTTTGCTCAAACGAGGAACAGCGAGGCTTATTCCGCCGGTATTCGTCTTTGACGCGCAAGCCGAGTCGTAAGGACGCTGCGAATACGCGGAAGGCGCAAGCCAGCAACACAAAACCGAGCGGATCATTGGATGATTCTTCGGCAACCACTCTCACGATTGGATGCCTCACAGAATGGCAATGACGACGCATCTCAACTCCCAGGGCACAGCCCCGCGGGCATCTTTGGACTTTGAAGAGACTGGTTTATAACTCACCTAGGAGTTCTCATCAAGACTTTTGAAACTTGAATCATCTCCCCTCCAAATGGGTTGCGCCGAGTCTAGACCTGAAGCAGCATCCCAACCTCTGCTTTCCGACAGCGACGCGAGACCTTTCACGCCCCATTCCATGCCTGTCTTGTCTACAATGGGCCAGCCCCCGAGCCAGAACAATCCAGGAGCTCCTGTACTTCTCTCAACGCAGCATGAGCGCCTGATTCTCGAGCTCCTCCCTTTCAAGGAGGTCCGCCAGTTCCACGAGTAAGCCAGCAGGCCCCTGTTCTTCCAATAGGGAGCACATACTAAATCGGAGTACAGATGGCTGAACGGCGTCTACGTCCGCGGTTCATGGCACGAATTTGTTCGCGATTTCCTCTCCCGCAACCCTCTCGTGCCCGAGCCCGACAAGTCCAAACTAGCCCAGTTGTCTAAGGATGCCGTCAACTCGCGCAACCCAAAATACCTCGTCTACCACCCAGACAAGACTGGCTGGACGTCGGAGGATCACCACGTCCGTTTCATGGCTACTGTCATCAGTGACAACCTGCTCAAGGGTTTGTGGGGTGAGTCCGAGTGGAAGAAGAAGAGCATCGAGATTGCAAAGGCCATGTACGAGGTCCTAAGCTACCTCCGTGCGACGGTTCCGGCGAGTCTGGACGCGAATCCCCCTGTGTATGATGGTTAGTAGTGTATCATAATGTCGAGGATGATGTTGGATTTTGATGGCTTATACCCCAGGATGGATGAACACACAATGTATGTTTGGATTTCTTGTTGCGATAAATCACAAAGTTCCGATGATGGTAATAGGCGTGGAGCATAACCACTCACTCACTGGAAGCTCATTGTAAGTCAACTACATAGGGGATTTCATCTTGTATCTACATTCTCGAGAGTTTCACGTTTGTCCAGTCTCCCGAGGAGAGTGAGCAGCCGCCGCGGTCTACGTGCGAACAGTGTGTCTTCACCCTCTGAAGCTGCCTTGGGGTCTGCAAAGCTGCCAGGCTTGTCATGACCAAGTCCTTAGGGGCCGGGCCACACAGCAGAAGCTTGCCCTCATCGTCCTGGCAGCTGGATGACGGGCAGTCCTGAAAACCTAGAACTTTCCATGATGCACCTCCTCCTTCACACAACAGTGCATCCATCCGAGGAGAAACGCAGAGACACGAGGTCATGGAAGCTACTACGGCCACTCCCTCGCCACAAGTCACTGTCGACTCTCCTGCAAAGGAAGCTATTCCGCTGCAAGAAAGACGGGCACGCGGAGCATTCAATCCGGGACACAGAGCCAAACTCTGGCAACGGCTATGGTTAATCGAACCGAAGAAACTTGGTTATTGTATCAGTACATTCTCCCAACCCCCTCCCTTGAACCAGTGACATTGAGACGGGAATGTGTGTGGTTGGGGCAAAAAAGCAACAATCACGAGAAAATGCAAATCGATGAAACCGAAGCGGGAAGGGAAGGATGGAACGAAGGAAGGAATGAAGGAACAAGGGGAAAAAAAAAGGCAAAACTGTTTTTTTTTTCCTTTGGTCTTCATTCTCGGGGGGCTCTTCCGGGCCGCTTACTCTGGTTTCTTTCCCTTGGTTTCCCGACGGGTCAATGATTCCTTTGAACCAGCTCAGCACACCCTCTCGGAGCGGGAAAGTTTTTTGTCCTAACAGGGCTACCGGCAGCCGGTGAAGGCAGACGAAGACGGGCCGGGGACCTACGACAGAACGACAGCGGCAAGGAAAACGAGGACACAAGGGTGTGGTGTGTGTTGCAATGCACTGCAATGTTTCGACTTGTCGAGAGGTCAGGCAGGCAGGGGAATTTGGAATCTCTTATTGGTCTTCTTTTCAAGAAGAGGGGGGTGTCGACCAAGCAAGGCGAACAGAGAGAGAAAGAGAGTGAGATACAACACGACGAGACTGCATTCATCCTCAGACGTGCGGACGCAGCGGTTGATTACCTATGGATCGTTGTGTAAGAGATTCCCTCGAATGAGGCACAGACGCTGCAACAAGCCTGAGGGCAGAGGCTCACAGATCACAGATGACACTCAAAGATCACCATCGAATCCCCCTCCAGTTCGTCCATCCTCTCGCTCTCCTCCCCCTTGGGCGCCGCGCACTGGCTTCGGGTGGTCTTAGGCCGGGGTTACATGGCATTTGCAGAGATTGGAGATTGTTTGATCAATTGAAGATAGAGAGATGGAAAGATTTGATGCATTCACAAAGGTGACCTCGGTGAGCAACGATACTCCACTCTGTTGCTGCAGGATGCCGCTGCAAGAGGGGGAGGGGAAGAGGAGGGGAAGAAGGGGGGGCAACTTGAAGCGGACCAGACTGGCACGCTCTCAGGTTTTGCGGTCTGGCATGCAGAATAGATGCGGGTGTGTAAATCCTACCTACCGAACATGTGCTGCCAGTCGCATTGATAGACTACGCCGCGGGCCACCACCACTCAAAGCCAACCCTCAGCTAGCTAGTCGTTTAGATGCGTTGGTGATAGGGAATCAAAACAGCCATTAATGATGGACCTACGGGTAGAGACCAAAACCATACAACCTTTGGAAGCGAGGCTCAACCCTTTTTCTGCAAAGAGGCAATATAGCGTCAACGGCGATATTTTCCATCACGATGACGTTGACGATAACAAACAATGAAGCCCTCTTCAATATTCCCT
>Ga0247763_1001137_pt1 | contig 15607 bp, 16 predicted proteins | sample UWRJL141409B4_FD_179926 | JGI IMG/M metagenome (GOLD analysis project Ga0247763, IMG submission 179926) | Plant litter microbial communities from Arlington Agricultural Research Station in Wisconsin, United States - UWRJ-L141-409B-4 | ecosystem: Environmental > Terrestrial > Plant litter >...
CGGACCGTGTACTCAATATTGGCTGCGCTCTGGAGAATGCTGAAAAAAATCTGCTCGACTATCCTGGGAATGACACCCTTGCCCTCGTCGTCATCTATGCTTGGGCCCATCATCGAATACGACTTCCCACTACCCGTCTGGCCGTAGGCAAAGACGGTGCCATTGTAGCCGTTCAGGATATCATCGACAGTAGGTTTGATGGAGTAGTTGAAGATATCGGATTGCTTGCATGACATATCAAATACGCGGTCGAAGGTAAACGAGCCTTGCGCTCCTTCGGACTGTGTGTGACGCGTGAGCCTATGCACAAAACCTCGCGCGCCATGAACCCGAATTCACTCACATCAATGGTGCAGGTATCCAAGCCATTGAAGCGAACAATAGGCTGGCCGCCCGCCTCAATCTCGGTCCGATTTTGTGGGCGGAACCGAGCCACGACCTTGATACTATTTGCGTTCGACATGTTGCCAGTCCGCTTCCCATACAGGACAGCGCAAGATCATGAAGGCGAGAAGCGTCAGGACAACAGGGGCCGAGGCTGTCCGATCGTGTCGAAAAGAAATGTGCGACGGCAGGCCCCGTGTACGCGGAGTTGGTGGTGTCGGTATGTTATGTTCTTCCGGCGACAGTGACGCACCGGTCTCGAGGGCAGCGAGATCCCGAAAATGGAGGGACCAGCAGGAGGTACGGATACTCGAAGTGCTAGAAACAGCCCTCGAACGTAGGTGGGGTACTGATCGCTACCAGGGTTGGTGGGGACGACTACGGGGGGCGACGGACACTGAGAGAGTGTCGCTGATTCCGCTACAACAAAGGTGCCATTTGGCAAGTCAGAGGTTGAATGACGCGCTGCCTCGCGCTGCAGCAGTTTGGGGTTCGTTGGGGGAGTTTCATCGGAGGAGTAAAGGACGCCGGATTGGGAAATGCCACACTTCGCCTCGGTGCGCTAAGCATCTGGTCTTGGCAGCAGCCCGACCGCTGGAAAGCACTTGATCGAGTTCAAGTCAGGGCTCCAAAAATCAAACTCAAATATCCAGCAGATTACACCTATCAATGCAGTCGGAAGCACTAACAATCAACCAGCCAGTTGGGTTTGGCACAACTCCTTTCCCACTCCTAGCCAATTATGTCTATATCCGCGCGCTGCCTTTCGGGTATACTATTGGGTATTTGTTCAACATACAGTCCAACCCCTGAAAGATTGTTCTCGCGATACTTTACGGCTTGGCTGCAGCTTCAGAACCAACCTCCCGGCATTCTTTTCCATTTTTGAGGGGCTATGATGGAAACTTAAGGCCCTAAGGAGTAAATTTCAAGGCCCCGAATGTTAAAGTCAAGGCCTAAATATTCTGGCTTGACTCCTCGCAAAATAAGCCTCACAGCTATTCATATTGCACAAACCCCTGCTGGATACTTACTAAGTCTCACACTAATAATCTTTTAGGGGTTGGATTATACTGAAGGTGTGTACATGCATTGACTTGCAATTGCGATGTGTGGGCCCTGAACTCCGTCCGTGTCGCGCCGTCCCCTCCTGATCTCCATCTCGCTATCAAGCACCATCCAACTAGATAAGGCCCCGTTCGTCATGTACTTGAGCCGTGAAAGATTTATCGCGCGTCCAACGCCAGGTAAATACAAGCCTCCAAAATGCTGTGCACGGCTTGAGCCTGACCGATCCGGAGCCTGAAACGCCACTAAACCACCTGCGAACCCTCCAGCTGACCGCTTGGGGGTTGGTTGCCCAGACTTGTATGCCTCTGTTCTTGACCTCACATCAACTCTCCGGGTACCGGCCGCCTCTTCAGTCTTCCCAACTCCTCTCGACAGTCTCCCTAACCCTCTTGGTATATTCCTTCCGGTTATCTTTGTAAAGGTTGGACGCTTCGACGTTGGCTGGAGAACCCGTATTTGGGTCGTTCAGCAAGCTGTTGAACACGTCAGAATATATCTAGCAGGCCAGTGAAAGGCCATTTGCCCACCTTTGAATGCTGGTGAGGACGGCCGCCACATCATAAGTTGGACTCCAGCGGTTTTGCAGGATGTCGAGACAGAGCTCGCCGGTAGCGTAAACGTTAGGGTGGAACATCTGGCTGATGAACTTGACGGCAGGCGGTTTGTTCGGATACTGCTCCTCAAAATGCATAACAAGTCTGAACGTTCCGTCTTCGAAGGGGGTGTCAGCGGGGCCAATAATGACAGCGTTCCTAGAGACTGGTCAGATGCAGAGCCCAAAGAAAGAGAGACTTGGTTTCGCACCAGGTCATGACGTTGTCGGGAATCGGTGAGGCGGACACGCCCGCGGGAGGGTCTGTCTGCATGCGCTGGGATCGGTGTCAGCGCCATCTGAATACTGCGGTGGACATCCCGGTCACAGTTGTTGTACCTTGAAGTCTCGCATGAGACGCCGGCGGGCAGCGGTCGACATTTTTTATCGGACACAGACGATTATCGGGAATATGGTCAAGAAAAGGGGCCTGAGTTTGTGGCTGGAGAGTGTCGATGGAGTGTGAAAGGTGCCGTGGTATTCGTAAGTTTATCTGTATGGTGGAAGCGATGACCAAAGTGGAGCGCGCCGCAAGCCGTTTTGGCGGTGATTCGAAATCAAGAGCCAGCCGTCCGCCCACCCAATCGATGCGGGGCGCCAGTGTCATGGCACGTGCAACCCGGAACTGGGGCCCAGGTGGCACAATTTCCAGCGCCACCAAACTGGCTAGCCCCTCGGTCGAGCGCAGCCTGCGCCTGGCAGTTGGTGTTGCCTCCGAACCACCACAAGCGCCAGCTTCACACCCAAAGCGCATATCTCCTGGTCAGAATTGGTCAGTGTTCTACCGTTGGGCGATATTCCGTTGTGTGTTCTCCTCCTTCCACTAGATTTGGCAAGCCAAGAAACTCGAAGCTGGAATCCGTTGTGCGTATCCGTAGAACGCTGCCATTCAGCGGGGACCCCAGACACTCTCGGGCGTCTCCACTCCAGCCGTCACAAGCCGAAGAGTGCCGTCATGTCTTAAAAGAAGCTGGCCCTCGGATGGGCGGTTTTCCATTTCCCGCGTCATTCTCGCCTCTGTCTCTTATTCTGCAGAGTTCTTCAGTTCCCATCGCGTAGCTTGGAACGGCGGGTATTGGTTTTGCCTCCTCAAGAATCTTGCGTTCCTTGTCAAGCAATGGCGGGGCGTTTTGGTTCGGCGATGCGACTGTCTCCGCGCTTCCCGGGCGGTTCGGCCCGGATGTTCTCCTCGCGGTCTTGCCTCCAGCAAGAGATTCGGGACGCTTACATCCTTAGCGCTGCAAGAACGCCAACAGCCAAGGTAAGAAAAGGTTCCAATTGATGCTTGGGAAATATCCTAACCTGCTCAGTTCAATGGCTCGTTCAAAACAGTCACTGCCCCAGAACTCGGCGCCGTTGCGATCAAGTCAGCCCTCGAGAAGTCCCGGGTACCTATCTCTAAAATCACTGATGTCTACATGGGAAATGTCCTACAAGGCTCGGTCGGGCAGGCCCCCGCGCGCCAGGCCGCTATCTTTGCTGGATTACCGCCAAGTATCGAGGCAGTCACCATCAATAAGGTTTGCGCTTCAGGGCTCAAGGCTGTTGCCTTCGCGGCGCAAAACATCCAGCTCGGGCTATCAGAGGCGCAAATCGCTGGAGGCATGGAAAACATGACGAGGGTTCCATACTACATCCCCCGTGCGAGTTTGCTGCCCGCCTTCGGCGACGTGAAGATGGTGGACGGGCTCATCACGGACGGGTTGACCGATGTCTACGAGCAGTTCCACATGGGCAACTGCGCCGAGAACACAGCTAAGAAACACGGCGTTACAAGGGAGATGCAAGACCAGTATGCCATCCAGTCGTACCAGCGGGCGCAGGCCGCCTGGAAGGCAAATGCTTTCGCGGACGAAATCGCTCCCGTCACAGTCTCGGGGAAGAAGGGCGACGTAATCATCGACACGGATGAGGGCTATCTCGATGTGAAGCCTGAAAAGGTCCCCACACTGAAGCCCGCGTTCGTCCGCGACGGGACCGGGACGGTGACAGCGGCCAACTCATCGACATTGAACGACGGCGCCAGCGCCTTGGTGATTGGAAGCAAGGCCATTGCTCAGGAGTTTGGTCAAGGCTCCAGGGTTCTTGCCCGCATCTGCAGCTCGGCCGACGCTGCGGTGGATCCGATCGACTTCCCCATCGCTCCCGCAAAGGCAGTCCCTATTGCTCTGGAGCGAGCGGGAATCACTAAGTCGCAAGTTGCGCACTGGGAGTTCAACGAGGCATTTGCGGCCGTCATCAAGGCTAACGAGAAGGTAAAGTGGAGCAGAATCGATTGGCGAGATTTGACAAGGACTAATATACATATTCCAGATTCTTGGACTGCAAGGTGCGAACATCAATCCCCTTGGTGGGGCAATTGCGCTGGGTCACGCCCTCGGAAGCTCTGGGTCTCGCATTTTGGTGACACTGCTTCACCAGCTGAAGCCCGGGGAGTATGGTGTTGCGGCAATTTGCAATGGTGGGGGAGCGGCGACTGCCATGGTGGTGCAGAGGATCGAGTCTGTATGATGATCATGAGTTGAAACAAGCATGACGAGGGTGTACATAGGGCTGCATATTGGATCTGATTCTTTGTAGGCTGTGAGAAAACACGGAGTGACGGAGTGGCCATTTTCAGTTGATGTACAGCTGATGAAAAGGGGGTTTTCTTGCGCCGTGCCCCACCGTTGGTGACGCCGATTGGCTACCGCCCCGCAATCCAAGGCTGACCAAGTCGCCGTGGGACCAGTGTGGGCTTGCCCGTAGCCTCACATTAGTTGAAAATACGGCTGCTATTGTACTGATTGAATCAATGCAGTCGCGGCGCATTGTGTTCATCAAAGCCTGTCAATATGGCTAGCTACCTACTTTTGTAGTGACTAGGTATCGCGTACATCGACATTCTCCAATTTCATCAGCGAATGCTTTTCTCAACCGTGCTCAACCCAACCTCTCGACTCTTGTCATTTTCGTCATCGCCTGTCACATCACATAATGAGTCTCGTCATCGAATTTCTGACAGGCATCCGCCGCTTTGTCACGGAGCAAGATGGAGGGAAGCTCCGAGAATGGCTGCAGGTTGAGAACGAGGTTCCAGACCACTATTTCCAGCTTGCGCGAGAGCTCAAAACGAGCTTTCCAGATAATGGCAGCGACGCGCTCGAGCGACTTGTTGACAGGTGTCTTCCCATCGATGACGAGACTGTCGAGGGTAAGGGCTCACCATGGCCCGGGTTCAATTCTCTCATGAAGACCTATCTCGAGTATTGGCGGGACGTGGACTTCAACAACCTTGTCAGTCTTCACTCGAGTCTCAGCGACCTTTTGATGTATGAAGGCACCCTTGCCCACTCCAGTCCAAATGTGTACTGTACTGAGATGCGCCAGCTCTTGCGCCAATGCGCTCGCCAATCCAACATACGGTGCCATGTTGCTTCAGACCAGCTTGTCGTTGTCCGAATCTCTATCCAACCTGGTCATGGGATTGACACGCCAACCTGAGCTTATGGCCAAGATCCAAGGCGATTTGACAGGCGACGAGTCTGGGGAGAAGAAGTCGATTGTAGAGCTGGCCGCCGATGTCATCCAAAAAATCTTCACATCCTGTCTTACGGACCGCTCCAGTACCAGATGGTCCCAGCCCAAGGGGAAGAAAGTGGCCGTGTACCTATTCGCGAACCTCACCCTCAAGCTTCTCTTTGCGGTAGGTGTCACGGTCTCTCAGCCACAAGGCCAGATGCTGACCATAGACTATACAGTGCGATAAATCCCGTCTCGCCGTCCAAATGTTCACCAATCTCTCCACCAGCGGCCCAGCACTCGGCCTCTATCCGGCACCCCAGCGAGTCACTTTCCTCTACTATCTTGGCCGATTCAACTTTGATTACGGCCATTTTTTGCGAGCTCACATGTGTTTTGAAGCAGCCTACCAGCAGTGCCCCCGAGCCTTCACAAAACATCGCCGTCAGATCCTCACTTTTTGGATACCCTCCAATCTTCTCCTTGGACGCTTCCCCTCTCGCGAGCTGCTACGCCGCCCAGAAGCTGCCGGGTTTTCGGAAATTTTCTTTCCTATTTGCGCCGCGGTGCGGTCAGGAAACTTTGTCGCCTTCCATCAAGCCATGACACACGGCAAAGACTGGCTATGGGAGCGAGGTCTCTATCTCACTCTGCTCTCCAGGTTGAAGCCACTCGTGTGGCGGTCGTTCACCAGGAAAGTGTTTCTTCTGACGTGGCAGAACGATAGCGCTGGTGATGGCGCGTCGAGGAAGATGGCGTCGTTATCATTTGAGCACCTTGTTACATGCGCCTCGTACGTTCAAAAACTACTCGAAGGCTATGTGCCACTACGACCAGCCCCGAGAGCGCGGCCACCCCATGTCAATACTATTTTCCTGAGAGCAGTTGCGAACAACGTCGCTGGCGCCGAATCAGACTCTCTTTTGGCACCACCACCAGGTGGACCACGGTCCCTGATGCCATCCGAGGGGCTCATTTTCGGCAACAAAAAGCCAGACCTCGACAATATTGAGTCAATCGTTGCTGGCCTGGTCTACGCGGGTTTACTCAACGGTTTTATTGCGCGACAGCAGAGGCTGTTTGCAGTTGAGGGTGCAAAGAGGACGGGCGGCAACCCTTTGCTGGCTGGTTGGCCAAACCCCTACCAAAGCATTATTGAGCGGTTTAAAGAAGCCCACAGTGAGGCGTCTACAGCTTGGGAAAACATGAGGGAAGGCGAAAATCCAGGCGAGATTGACGATGTTCCGGGTTGGGTGCGCAATGCTCAGAAGTAGCAGTCGGGAGGGAAAGAAGACACGTAGAACCACAAGAGACACCCTCAGCAGAAACGGGGTTGATCACCGCCCACCCAACACGACGTCATGCTGCAGAGGGATAATGAAACCATCGGTCTCAAATCAGATGAAAGTGTGAGGCTCGGGAACGCAGTTGACCATTTATTAGAATGATCGAAATCTCAAATTGTCTTGTTTCCCTTCGCACCTTCCCCACCCGACCGACTTACTCATCCGCACAAAGCAAGCATCCGTGTCATCTTCCTTCTTCTGTCATCAAACATCATTTTTCATTCAAGATTCGTGTGTCTAGCTTTTTGAGCAGCAGAACTCCGAACACTTTCATCGCACCGTACCCTCCACATTTGTTCTTCCCCGTGTTACAAAAAGGGGAATGGAGCGAGACTGGCACGCACCAAAAGAGGTGCAAACCGGATCCAGTCCCTTTCCATCCCTCGGTCAAAACCAAAAGATTTCGGACCATTCGAAAATAAAAGCCCGAAGCTTCTTCCCTTTCTCAAAAGTTCAAAACGCTGTTCCAATCCAACCCAATCTCCTCAAATTCGAGAAATCCATTCATCCAACCGCCTACAAAAAGCCCACCTCCACAGAAAAACAAAAACTCAACTGGGTATATCGGCGAATCTGTCTCTCGCAAGAAAGCAACAACGAGTAATGGTGGTTCGCAACCCCTCGAGCGAACGAAAGGTATCCAGAATAGGGTCAAAGTGGTGAATCGAAGGGGCCTAAAGGCAACCTCGGAAGGGAATACAGAGGCCAGCGCCGCTCCAGGAGAAGAGGTATGAGGTTAAAATCGCGAAAATAAAAAAGTTCGTAGGGCGCTGGCCCGCTTTCTGACAATAACAATAAACACTAGCGCAACCGGGATTGTAGAGCGGTTCGATATAGCTTGGGGCGGTAAGGGGTATGTACAACCGGCCGAGGCTGCATTTTTGGCAAGGCGGTCGTTTTCACTCGGCGGCGTATAAGATGGCAAAATAAGGACCGGACTAAAACCATGGGGCGAAATCAGTCGGTCGGGTCGAAGCGAAGAAATTCCAGCAGGTCTTCTTGAAGCGAGTTACGACACAATCGTCAAGAATCGACAGGAATCGACCATGACCTGCTGGTAGGAGAGAAACAAAGAGTCATATTCATGTCGAGTCGAGTAGCTCAGTACAAGGCTGCCGCGGCGACGAGCGCGACAATGAGACCGGCAATGGCGCCGTTCTGGTCGGCAGCGCCCTCATTCTTGGAGGCAGTCTCCACAGGCGAGGTCGCCGAGGCATCCTTGGAGCCGCTGCGGGTTGGGGATGTGGTCGAACTGTGTGAGGAGCTGTGGCCGCCGTCGGTCGACGTCGAGTTCTCGTGGAAGACGCCGCCGGGGAAGACGTCAGCGGTCGTGGAGCTCGAGGGTTTTGCAACCGAAGACGAGGTTGACGATTCAGAGGATGTCGAGGTAGTGGAGGTGGTTTCGTCAGCCTTGCTGCTCGATGTCTTGGTGCGGGAATTGGATGTCGTGGTCTCGACCTCAGAAGGTCCTTCGGTGCCGTCGATATTGAAAACGACAATGTTGGCTTGCTTGCCGCTGGGGACCGTGACGACGCAGAAGTTGGCATCGCCGACGCCCTTGGCTTTGACAGGGCTGCTCACGCCGCCAACACCGTCAGTTCCGGGGTTGATAGAGCAGGGCAAGCCGTTGCAACCACCTCCCGGGCACTCGATTCTCAGGCCAAATGTCGGCCTCTTGCTCTTAAGCGAACATCCGATGAACATGGGGTTCCAGGCGATCTTGACATATGTGTCCCCGTTGGCGACGGTGTTTGCGCCGGCAACATAGGGACTCCAGTTGCCCTTTGGTTGGCTCTCCGTTCCCCAGATGCAGCCCTCAGACGACGAAACTCCTGGAGGGTTGACATAATAGCTTTTCCGGTTAGCTTCAACACCCGCCATCCCGACTCGGGAATACCTACTGCGCAGCTGTCTTGTCCCAGTAATCGATTCCGGGAACGGCAATGACCTTGGTGCCGGTGACGTCGGTGGGGATGACCATGGCCTCGTCGCCGGGAAGCACGGTCTGACAGAACGACACAATCTTGCCAACCTTGTTCACGACCTGAACCGTGCCCGTTCCGTCCACACAATACGGCTTGTCTGGGAAAGGCTTCTCGGCGACACCATTGTTGCACTTAAGGCCACCATTCTGCTATCGTCAGGTCTCCGTTCCTACGAATGCTCAACGCCGAAGAAGCTTACCATTGACTCGGGATACTTGTACTTGGAGCCTGGTTCCCACTGGGCCATGACCTTGCCTGCGACACATGCAATAGGGCAGTATTTTCCATGACTGCATCGCACATCGCCGGCCATGGCGAAACCATTGTTCAGGGCGCCGGGGACGCGTACGAGATCAGGATGGTCGGGCAAGCTGCAGTCACCTCTCCTCTCGAGCGCGGGCATGGGCGCGCTGACGACTTCTTTCGCGCTTGAATGGCCATGAACGTGTCGCTTGCCAAACTGTTCATGTGCGTGTCGATGTCCGTGATTGTGAGTGGCAACAACAGGTTGGGCAGAGAGAAACAACGAGGCCGAGCCAAGGGCGGCCTGGAACACTGAGATCCTCATGGTTGTTGGTTGGGGTCCGTCTTGCGGCTTTTCGCGATTTTCAACAGCGGTGGTTCAGTTCGTTAAGCAAGCAGTCGATGCTGGATCATGCGGCTTCAGCGCATACCTAACAAAAAAGGAGCGGATGGAAGCGTTCGGGGTTGGCTTCGCGTTCGGGGGCACGGTTGGCTCACAACATGGATCGAATGCTGTGTCTGAAGCAGAGCGACTTGGGCGATGCCGGCGGCCGTGGAGACGAAAAAGAGGGACGAAAAGGAGAGGACGCTCTTGGTAGAGACGAAAACGACGGTGCAGACGAAAAGCGCAGTTGCCCAAGGATAACCTGGATGGGGCACCGATGCGTCGAGCCGCACGGTTTTCTTCAACCTGGCCAACGGGCGGAGACTTGGACGGCGCCACTGTCTGCACGCGTTGGTATCGAGATAGCTTCACGGATGTGGCCAATCACAGGCGTGTGCCTGGTGACTTCATCTCGGCACTAACATGTTTGGACAGGGGTTAATCCAGGAACAGGAGGAAGACGTCCAATCAGGATGCTGCCAAGAATTAAGACACTAATACCAAAGCGGCTGACGAAATGAGACGAACAGGTTCAAAGACCCCAAGCGGCGCAGGCTCAATTTGTCAGTGGAGGCTTGATAAAAACTCCCCTTTTAGCCTTCATGGTCGAGGGAAACATCCCGCTCTCGGCCGCTCTTGGTCATCGCCTTTTTCCGCATGGCCAGCGGCCCAGTCACGGGAAGCAACCTTGCCCTGGCGAAATGGATGCTGCAGGGACGTCAGCCAGTCTCTGCAGAGTGACGAAGCGGACACCAAGTGGTTGGCCATCATGACGTCCGGTTTTTTTTCTCTCCCACCTTCCCAATCTTAACGCAAGTACGACAGGCATGGTCATCGTCGACCAGAGTCAGTCCTGCCAGTTCTCTTTTCAGTCTTAATCAGCCACTACTTTCCCCCACGTCCCAAAGGAGTGAAGATGTGGCGCCGAGTCGGCGAAATACCAAAATTGCCTATATTTTCCCTTTGAGATTCATGTCTAATTGATGGAGATATGCATGGCATTCCCTGAGGTCTACACTTGCATGCCGCGCTGGCCCAGTGGCCGTCCTTTCTCTTTTTTCCCCCGTCGAAGCCAAGAACGTCGGGCTCGTTTTTCTCCATCCCGGACACACAGCACAGTCTGTCATAATGTCGGTGAGAAAAGGACTCGTGACTCCTCTGTTCACATTCGGCGCAACTCTTGGTTTTCCTTGTCGCAGATGTATAACTATGTACACTACACTGAGGCTGCGATGACGGACTGCGCTAGCTGCGTAATCCCGTCATCCGGCTAAAAAGAGACAGTGAGCGAGCGCTGACACCGGTCGGGATGACGGATAACCGGGCGGGCAGGAGAATCCGCCCTGCGCTTCAGTTAGACTCCTAAGTCCTCGGTTGGATCAGTCTTTTTTTTGCCCGGGCATTTTGAGACTGTGCAGTATAGTGCTGGTAACGGGCGGTGGGCAAGCGGCTCGGGACACAAAGAACGGGGGCGAGAAGTCTCGTCGCATGAAGTTTGAGATTGAAGGACGAGGAGGCGGTCGCCGGTGGTGAGCGGCGGGTTGGTATATTACGGGTCACCTTCTATGGTGTTTCTGGAGGATTCGGTTGCCTGGGAAGTCATATTTGGTTCTGGATGGCTTAATCACCAGGTACCTACCTAGCTATGATGCGTCCAGCAGTGGTGTTTGCTGCATGCCGCGTCTAGTTGATTTACCGCGGCATAGTCAAGATAAATACGAATATTATAGGAATAATGGCAGATGGCAGATGAGCTCTCGGCTGACTGTCTTGGGGCCCATGACATCTGTCTAGCACTCCCTCCCTACTCCCCTGCAATAGCGCTTAGCCGCGCTCTCAGCTTCCTTCCACTCCCGACTATGCGGTGTTGAGCTGTTTACTCGAGTGCTTGGCCTTGGTCTGCTCAACTCACCTCGCCCATCAGACATGGGTATATTTTCACCCACGCCACATCGTCATTTCAAATATGCCCAAGACGTGCCTAGATATCCCGGTGTGGCTTCTTTCCATTCTCCACTCCCGTCAGGGCTACTGTGGTCTGGACTCACCAGTGGACCTTTTGAAAACAAGAGATGAGGAGAAATCCACGGCTGCAACAGCGTAATTCCATGTCGCGAGTCCTGGGCTTTACCTTAAACCGCCTCGGGCGAACCCGTAACGGTAATTTTCCGCCTGTAGAAGGCTCGACGAGAAGGCCTGAAGCCTCGGTCTTTATTTTAATCTGAGGCCTGGATATTTTTGCTTAGCCTCTCCTTAAGTAGCGCTCCCGCTATTTGGATATCTTGAAAACATGTTCTCAGCCCCACCCCCCCCCCTCGTTGCCTCCTCCCCCGTGATAATTTTTCAGGGGTCCATTGGACCGCAGAGGTTGTTGAACTTGGGGACGCCCCGTCAAGACAAGGCTGCGCTCCGCTCTACTCGTACGTTGCTCTTGTTTCCGGGGCGCAGGCTGCATATATAAGTGTGGATATACGCATGACTCTAGGCTATACCTCTCCAGCTTCGACCTAGAAAGTATGTGAGCACAGGGTTGGATTTAGTACATGTTTGTCATTGCTGGGCTCTGTGCGGCTAATGTTGCTCGTGGCTACTACCTGCGTAATAGAGACCTACTTAATCACGAACCGCATGGGTCACGTTGTAGGTGAATGCGGCGGATCACCTGGGTGGACGTGTGATTCGTCAACCAGATGCAGACTCATGTTCTTCAAACTCGAAGCACGCGGCTGGGTGTCAGATGAACTTGCTGGCTAGAAAAATATGACAACTGGGCTCTCTTAAGCAACCAAGAGTATATATAGCTGACGCCATAAATTCAGTTTGAGACCTTTTTACGCCAGGCAAAATTCCTAGTTGTTGGCGCAGGTTGTTCATGACTAGCCACGACCGTGTTAGCCGGAAATGTTGTCACGCCAGATTGATGTCTTTGAGTCATGCGTCCTTCTACTGATCTATTGTGCGGGTCGCAACCCGTCAGGGCTGTTTATGTCCGGGTCGTTGGCATCAGAGGTCTCGTCTGGAAGGACGGAGGTCGGAGCGCCAAGATGGAATCTGGACCAAGCGAGTTTTGCGATAGCACCACCAAACCAACAGCTTTTTCTTTCGACACAGTTTTGTCTCCCACTCGCCTTACCTGGGTCGGTCGGCATCTTGTTCAGTAGCCCAGAGTGCCGTCAATAGGTCATGAAAAGAATAATAGAAAGAGACCGCTGCAGTTCGGTAGATTTTGAGGCCTGGAAGATAAGGTTGTGGCGGGCATGCCTGCTGTTGCATGGCTGGGGAGCTAGCGCCACAACTTAAGCCACATCTGTCCACCCTGTTCAGCAACTGCCGAGCCCTTGGACAACATCCAAGACGCTGAGCGAACAAAGACGGAGACATCAAGTACATCCCCGCAGCCCTGGGCGCTTTCTTCCCTTCTATTTTCTCAGTCTGCCTCACACGTATCGCTATCCCAGCGCACAGTCTTACTTTTGAATGAAATTGTGCACAGAATCTTTGTCAATCGGCTGTTCACTGCTTGGCGGAAGAAGCCGCGGCCCCATCTTTACTTCTCCCCCCAGCTCCCATCAACGGGACACTGGGACCCAAAATGGCGGAATCATCAGCACCCGAGCTGGTGGTTTACTACCCCATTTACATCCTTCGCTCGGATGGAGCAAACTATGGGGATCTTGTTGATGATCGATTCGCGGCGTTGGATCCCGCTGATCCCAGTGACATGGATAAGGTTGAGAGTTGGGAAATCACGCTCGCTCATCACCTCAATGCCCAGCTGAACTTGAATAAGAATGACAGTAAGCCAATATCACACACACACAGCCACTAGAGACTTGGAATGCTCAGACACAATATGTGCAGGGTCCAAACAGTACAAATTGGCCAGTCTCCCCGACGGGTACGAGATCAGGTACACACTCCGTACCGGAGGCACAAAGGACTACTACCTCTATGGACATCCAGGCTCTCCAAAGTATGCCTACAGGTCTCCGGCGGAATTTGCACCCCACCTCATGTGGCTGACCAGCACGTCAACCGATTACAGTCAGTGCTGGTGTAGGTTTTGCCCGGCCTGGTTGGCCGATGGCAAGGCGCCCCAAAATTTGACCGCAATTGGGACAACTGATACCCCTTTTTCGGCCCCTGCCGGTCACAGCGTGCCCGAGACAGCGTCGTCAACTACGTCACCAGCTGCTGGAGCTGGAACTGGGGCCGGAGCTGGAACTGGGGCCGGAGCTGGAGCCGGGGCCGGAGTGAAAAATGTGTCCGCCCCAGCGGCCGCGACAGTCTCTTCCGCGCCGGCTCCGGGCACCACAGGTATCGCCAATATTTTTCGTGTCGGCGAAATGGTCTGGTACAAGCACTCGGCCTGGCGACTTGGCCTCATCCTGGCCATCACAACTAAAGAGGGTAACACTCCGCAAAGGGGCGACGGGGACTACACCTTTACCCTGGCACCCCTGGGCCACGCAATCCTCAACCAACCCCCCGTCACCAAGGAAAGTCCCGATATGCGGCCCTTTCTCTCCTACAGCGTGCCGGGTATTACCATACCCGAGCTTCAGGACAAGGAGTTTGACAATGTCGACTGGCGAAGCCAAATCCAGCAAATCAACCAGGAACCCGACCATCAGCAGCGGGCTATGCAGATGCAGATGCTCGGCCTTGAAGCCTCCAAGATGGCTGCCCGCACCATCAACGATTCCTATTCCTTCTTCAACAAGCTCAGTGAACACGTGACTCCCGACGGCAAGATCAAGATCCAGTCCTACATGGGGCTCTATTTAGGGGCCGAAATGGTTCGCGTCAGCGACGCCATTCGGGTCAACCCTGCTGCCGTCCCCGGAGAAGAAGCCGCGAGAGAAACACCCGCCGTCATGCTCATATCCGAAATACAGCACATAACCACGACCTGGCCCATGAACGACCCAGCCTCCTCGCAGTTGAGCACCCCTAGTCTCCGTTTCAAGGGCAATGTGTTCCGCAAAGTCCGTGCTCGCCTGCCCCATCCGCAGACGATTGTACCGACAACCGTGCTAGGCCCGGCCCTCCAGCAGGAGATCGAGGCCCATAACGGCATTGAGAAGGACAAGAGCGTGGGATGGGGCTGGATGCTGATCGAAAGGGATGCCATCCGCACCGAGGCCGAGGTTCAGGGTCGCTTCTACGTCACCAACAGACTTATGACCATCATGGATCCCGCACGTTTACGGGCTGCTTCAGATCGTGGCGAGGTTGAAGAGGCACATGCCTATCTGAACAACAGATCACACAGCGGGAGGAATGGGCGCTCTATCGGGCTCAAGGAGGGGAGGGCGGCGACGATTGGTAATGCCGTGTCTACTCAGTTTATCACCCCCGATGGCATGGCGGAGAACTAAATGACATATCGGGATCGCATGCCATGTATTTTGTTTTTTTTTATTTCATCTTGTTTTAACTTCCTCTCTCTTTTTTATTACTAAAAAAAGGTCTGGAGCGGGATGAACAATCTGTGTTCGGCGTTGGTGGGGTGTTAGGCGGTTCGTCAGGGAACATCAGGGCATCTGGAGCATGTGTATGAACAAGGGGCACACTAGAACATATCTGCCAGCGGGAATTGTACATATGTGTATAATTCTCGCCGAACTTGGCCAACGAGATGAACAGAAGTCCTTGGTGACTGCAATTCCACTTCCAGACCGCCGATTTTCGTGTCTGGACAGGCCATGCGTCCCAATTGGGCACCATCAGGATCTCCGACGAGCAAATCGCATCTCTTGCTGGAGCCAGCTCATTCCAACTAAGCTCATCTGGGACAGCTCTCGCCCAAACCGTCACTTGCCACACGGCAACGCCAAGGGCTCTAGCATTCTCCGCTAGCCCTCGGATGAGCCGATTCTGCATTGCTGGCGCAAAGGAAACGAATCGGTCTAGGATTATGTCAATGTTGCTCGCTTGCCCGTAACCCGTAACATCAGCCCATGACACATACTAGGTATATACCTAGGTAGGTAGGCGTGGTAGACGAAAGATATCGGTACACTTTTTTTTTTTTTTTTTTTTTTTTTTTTTTTTTTTTTTATTTTTTTAAAAAAATCCTTTTTTTTTTTTTTTTGTT
>Ga0247763_1001138_pt1 | contig 15601 bp, 10 predicted proteins | sample UWRJL141409B4_FD_179926 | JGI IMG/M metagenome (GOLD analysis project Ga0247763, IMG submission 179926) | Plant litter microbial communities from Arlington Agricultural Research Station in Wisconsin, United States - UWRJ-L141-409B-4 | ecosystem: Environmental > Terrestrial > Plant litter >...
GCGATGGTGTGGTCGAGCTGATCGACGAGTGGCTCCAGAGCGATCTCTCCGCCCGCACGCCCAGGCACGGACGCGTGCACCTGACGCTGGGGCGCCGCGAGAGCGGCGAGGCCTACAGCGTTCCCCTGCAGGGCGCGCGCCTGCTCCTCTGTGGCCGCTCTGGTGCCGGTAAATCGACGCTCACCTCGGCGCTGCTCGAGCAGCTGACGGAGGCCGAATATCAGTACTGCCTGATCGATCCCGAGGGCGATTTTCAGACATCACCGGGTCGCGTAGTGATGGGCGACGCCGAACATCGGCCCGATCCAGCCGAGGTGGTGAAGGCGCTGGCGGTGACGCCCGCGAACGTCGTCGTCAACCTGCTCGGCGTGCCGCTGGAAGAGCGGCCCGCCTTCGCGGCTCTGCTCCTCAAGCAGCTCGCACACCATCAGGACGTCTACGGGCGCCCGCACTGGGTGGTGATAGACGAGGCCCACCACATGCTCTCCAACACCACCGACGTGAAGGTCGCGGAGCTTCACGAGGAGTCGAGCGGCACCTTGCTGGTGACCGTACACCCCTCACACCTGCACCCGAGCGAGCTCTCGCGGATCGACACCGTCGTGGTGGTCGGCACCTCGCCCCGAGAGTCGCTGGATGAGCTCGCGGCCGCCCGCGGCCTCGACCTGCCGCCGCTGGAAGAGCCCGCGCTCGAGCCGGGGCAGATCGTGGTGTGGTCTCGCCAGCAGCCGTTCGAGCTGGTGAAGCTGGCCGGGCTCGAGTCGCGGGAGGAGCGCCGCCGCCATCAGCGCAAGTACGCGGTCGGCGAGCTCGGCCCCGACAAGAGCTTCTACTTTCGCGGGCCGACCGGCGCGCTCAACCTTCGCGCGCACAACCTGGCGCTGTTCCTGCAGATGGCCGACGGTGTTGACCCCGAGACGTGGTCTTATCACCTCGAGCGCAACGACTATTCGACCTGGCTGCGCGACGCCGTCAAAGACTCCGAGCTCGCCGAGGAGGTGCTCCAGATCGAGGGCGAGCCGAGCGCCCCGGAGCAATCTCGCGCGCTCGTGCGCAAGGCGATCGATCGCCGCTACACGCTGCCGGCCTGACCCGTACGCTCACCAGTGGTTGCGCAGCTCGCGCAGCTTGAGAAACACGGTCTTGTCGTCGGGAGCGTCGGCGAGCTCGGGGAACTTTGCGCGCAGCCCCGCGACGACGCCGGGGCTCTGCAGGCGGAAGAACGTGTTGATCTGTCGCTCGAGATCGAGCGTGGACACCAGCGCCGCCTCGGGATCGTGCCCCGTCACCTGCGGCAAGAGCTCGCGCGCCTTCTGGTTCTCGGGCTCACGATCGAGGGTGAAGCGCAGGTTATTCTCGATGTAGTCATGCCCCGGATAAACCTGGGTGCTCACCGGTAGCTTGGCCAGCTGCTTCACGAAGGTCTCGTACAGCTCGGCGGGGTGCCCGCCGTTGTGGCAGTTGCCCGCGCCGGCGTTGAACAGCGTGTCGCCCGAGAAGAGCGCCGGCGTGTCGGTGTGCGAGAGCAGACACACGTGGCTCATGGTGTGCCCCGGCGTGTCGAGCGCCTCGAGCTCGACGGTCTTGCCCACGCGGATCACATCGCCCGCTGCGAGGCCCCGATCCATGCCCGAGATCGCCCGCTGGGCCCCCGCGTGCGCGAGCACCTTTGCCCCCGTCGCCTCGACCACTGCCGCGTTGCCGCCGATGTGATCGTGGTGCTCGTGCGTGTTGACGATCTGCGTGATCGTGAACCCGCGCTCGCGCGCTCGCGCCAGGCACTTCTGATGGTCGAGCGGATCGACAGCCAGCGCCTCGCCCGTGGTGCGGCAAGCGATGAGGTAGTTGTAGTTTCGGAACTTGTTGCCGGTCCAGATCCGCTCGACGATCATGCGCTGCTCCCGCGGCCTCTCGAGCCGCCCGTTGACCATTCCGGTCGATCTCAGTGTCGGAGGGTCGTTCTCGAGCCCCAGACACTAGTGCCGGGGAGCCGCAGTGACAACCTCGGGGGCCGCAGCGATTCGCGCGACATCGGGGGCGCCAAACCGGCGCGTCATTCACTGCGCCATTCCCTGCGCCGTACACCGCGCGCCCGCCGCTCCATCACGGCAGAGTGAACACGGGCCACGGCTGGGAGCGAGGGCCGGCGTGCCAGTTATCGTGCCGGCCGTCCCAGTGCACGACGCCCAGCGTGTTCGGGTCGACGTCGTCGAGGGCGTTGACGTTGACCGACACGTGGTCGCCGCCGAGCTCTGGCAGGTGGCCGCGGGCGAAAACGTGGACGCCGCAATGCTTGCAGAAATAGCGCGTCTCCGTCCTGCCGCCCCAGGCGTAGCTCCCGAGCTCCGGCGCGCCGACGACCAGTCGGAACGCGTCGGGCTCGATGATGGCGGTCAGGCCGCCCAGCTTCTGGCAGATGCTGCAGTTGCAGCGGCTCGCGCTCGCCGACAGGTCGATTCTTGCCGAGAAGCGGACTGCCCCGCAGTGGCAGCTGCCGGGGTGGACGCGCACGGAAGGTGTGGCGGCGGGCACGACAGAGGTGGGTGAGGCGGCCGCAGCAAGGCTGGGGGCGGCGGCGGGACTTTCGGTCGAGCTCTGATATTCCATGGTGTTCTCCGCTTTTCGTCGTTGGCCGGCGGGACCCTAATGGGCTCGAATGACAGCCTTCTGTCAGTAATAACCCTCGCCGTTCGAGCGGTGGAGTGACGCAAGGTGGCCACGGGGGCGGTCGTTTACACGCCTTGCATGACTTTCCAGGTGTGTTTCGGAGCGGAGCGGTCGACCCCAGCCACGTCCTCGCTCGCGGGACCGAGGCGGGGTCCGTCGGGGTGGTGGTCGAGCGGTGGGGTGGTGAGCCTGACGCTGTCGGCGCTCGCTGCATGCTCCGGTGCCGGCGGCGGCGCCGACGGCAACCCGTTTCCGTCGCCAGAGGGCGGCACGGGCGGCGGCGCACCGCTCATCAGCCCGGGGACGGGAGATGACAGCTTGCTGAGCGGGCAGGGCGGCACGGGAGACCAATCCCCCGACGATGGTCTGGTCGACACGCCCGGTCTGGTCGACGATCCAAACCCGCCCGAGACGCCGATGACCGTGTTCCCCGAGGCGCCCTCCTGCGCGGGCGGTGCAGCCACCGACTGTCAGGGTGAGAGCTGCTGCACGCGCTCGCCCGTGGCGACGGCGGAGCCGATGACGGTCGCGACCAACGTCACCGTGCAACTGTCCGACTACCAGCTCGACAAGTTCGAGGTGACGGTGGGGCGCTTTCGCGCCTTCGTCGACGACTTCGACAACTGGCGCGGCGACGGCAACCCCGAGTCGGGCTCGGGCGCGCACCCCTACACGCCGGGCAGCGGCTGGGACAAGGATCCGATCTGGGAGGTCGAGCTGGCGGGTTCGGCCGCCGTGCTGCGCGTGGGCCTGAACTGCAACGCGACCCAGCAGACCTGGACGGACGAGCCCGGCTTCAACGAGCTCAAGCCGATCAACTGCGTCAGCTGGTATGAGGCCTTCGCGTTCTGCGTCTGGGACGAGGGGCGGCTGCCGACCGAGGCCGAGTGGCAATACGCGGCCGTGGGCGGCGCGCAGGGGCGCCAGTTTGCGTGGGGCAACACGCCGCTCGAAGAGTCGTTCGCGTCATACGCTTGCGCGTTTGCCGGCGCCCGCTTCCCCAACTGCAGCGCCGACGACATCCCGGAGGTCGGCACGCACCCGAACGGCGACGGGCGCTTCGGGCAGGCTGACATGATCGGCTCCGTCTACGAGTGGGCGCTCGACTGGTTCGCGGCATATCCGGAGCTGATGCGCGACGACTACGCCAAGACCGACGCCGGCACCTTGCGCGTGCTGCGCGGCGGCGCGTGGAACTCCACCGCCACCGAGGACATGGTCACGACGGACCGCTCCTTCCGCGCGTTGCCCGACGCCCGCTCCTCCGTCTCTGGTATCCGCTGCGCGCGCCCTGCGGTCGACGAACCTCGGTGACGCCGCGACAGCCCGCGCCGATCGTGCGGACCGCGCCGACCGCACACGGCAAGTCGCCGGCGCTCCCGCTGTTCGACGGGGCGGACCCGCCGAAGGGTGGCTGAGCGAAGGCTGGCAGCGGCCGCGCGCGTAGCGGCCGCTGCTCGAGGGGTCGAAACTCGTTATCGGATGTCGAGGATCCGGCAGCCGCGGCAAGCGCCGTCGCCGCTCGGACCCACGTCGCAGTCCTCGCCAAACTCGGGCTGCTGAATGGTGTCACCGCAGAACGGCCCGAGCCGGCAGTCGGCTCCGCACTCGCCGTAGCCGCCGTCGTTCGTGCCGTCGTCGCACTCCTCGCCAAAGCTCAGCACGCCGTCACCGCAGATGGCCGTGCACTCGCTCGGCGTGGCCTCGAAGCCCGCGAGGGTGAGCTGGAACGATGACCCAGACTGCTTTCGTTCCGCGTGGAAGATCGAGATCACGTAGACGTTGCCGGGGACCAGGCCGAACTGATCGACGGTGCCCGGGGTGGCGATGGGATCCTCCGTCGGCTCCGGGAAGCCGCGCAGATCTTGCACGGTCGCGTTCACCGTGCCGGCGGTGGCGTTGATGGTGACCGAGCCCTGCGACGGCACGTGGATGCCGCCGAGATCGACGGCGAGGCGCCCGTTGAGGAACACCCACACGTCGTCGTCGCCGAGGAAGGTGAGCGTCGCCTGCGTGGCGGCATCGTACTTGAACCAGTACTGCACCTCGGTCGTGAAGTAGAAGTTGTGGTTATAGTCGACCCGACCCGGGTACAGCGCACTCTCGAACGGGAAGCCGTTGTACCCGTACTGGTCGGGGATGCGAGCCGTCGCTGGGCTGTAGGTGGGCCCGTCGATCCCATCGACGGGGAAGAATAGCGGATTTCCGTCGAAGCCGATCGGCACGCCCTCGATGCAGAACTGCGCCGGGTTCGTGCGGCACGGCTTGCACGTCGCGGAGCAGGCGGCGGCGTCGTTCGTGCGGTTCGTGGCGCAGGTGGTCTGGCAGGCGGCGGCTTGCGCGTCGATGTCGGCGATCTCGGCCTCGACCTCGGCGATCTGCGCTTCCAGGTCGGCGATCGCGTCGGCGTCGGCCGGGTCGTCCGCGTCCAGCTGGGCGAGCTGGTTGGTGAGCTGGGTCAACTGCCCGTTCCTCAGCTGCTGCGCCTGGTCGCTGATGGGGCGGCACTGGTTGTCGCACTGGAAGGCGTTGTTCGCCTCGCCCTGGCAAGTATTCTGGCAGGCGGCGAGCGTGAGGCCGCCGCCGCGCTCGGTGCCGTCCTCGACGCCCTGGAACTGCTCGCCGAGCGCGCCGAAGCGGTTGACGTAGCCGCCCCCGCCGTTGTCGAACAGCACGATCTCGCCCACGAGCGGCTCGTTGTTCTGGCCGCTCGTGAACCAGTCCGAGAAGTTCTCTGCGTTGCTCATGCACGCCGCGGCGGCGTTCGCCGCGTTCAAGGTCGGGTGCCGCTGGGCGTTGAGCGTGAGCCCCACCGCGCCGGTCTCGAGGGTGGTGCAGGCCTTGTCCTCGCCGAAATCGGGGTGCGTCTCCGAGAAGTCACGGAAGATGGCGGGCACGCGCAGGGCGCAGCCGTCGCCGACGATCTCGCAGGCGGCCTCTGCCCTGCACTCGAAGCCCGTCTCCTTGGTGCACGTCGACGAGCAGCCGTCGCCGTCGACGAGGTTGCCGTCGTCGCACTCTTCGTTGATGAGCAGGCCATCGCCGCAGTCGGAGACGCACGACAGCCCGTCGCAGTTGGGCTCCTTCAGGCAGATCGGCGAGCAGCCGTCGAACGGAGTCGTGTTGCCGTCGTCGCAGGCCTCGGCGCCCTCCTGGATGCTGTTGCCGCAGATGGCGTCGGTGCACACGCTCGGCACGCCGTCGCACTTCTTGCCGAGCTCGACGCGGCAGCGGTCGGTGCAGCCGTCGCCCAGGGCGATGTTGCCGTCGTCGCATTGCTCGGTGGGGGCGACCAGGCCGTCACCGCAGCGGGCGATGCGCACGCACGCCTGCCCCGCCGAGGCGCAGCTGAAGCCTGGCTCGGTCGAGAGACAGTTCGCGGCGCAGCCGTCACCGGCGGTGGTGTTGCGGTCGTCACACGCCTCGTCGCTGGTGAGCGTGCCGTCGCCGCAGCCGGGAGGCGTCACGCCTTCGCCGCCGCCCGCGAGCTCACAGCTCGGACCATTGCAGTTTTCACCGGGCAGCAGCGGAGTGCCCCCGCCACCGTTGCCGCTGCCGCCGATCGACGGCCCCACGCCATCATCGGGGCCCTCCGGTATCAGGCCGCCGCCCGTGTCGCCGCCTGCGCCGCAAGCCAGCCCAATCAAGGCGAGCGCGGTAAAACCGGCGACGCGCGAGCCATGCCGGAGAGCCACGCGTGAGTCACGCCCGGGGGCGCGATGAGCGATGAAGGAAGAATGGCCGCGGTTGGCGGGCAGAAAATTCATGCGGGCAGTCTAGCAAAGAGGCCGCGGAAACAAGCGGACACTTCATTCGAGAGTGTGTTCTCTGGCTCGCCAGAGGCGAAGTTTTTCCTGTCAGTCAAAGAGCATCGAACCTGGACGCGACGCGGCGCGAGAAAGGCGCCGCTCTTCCCGCCCGCTCGAGTCGCCAGGACACACCTCGATCGATCACCTGGGCCCTGCCGCCAACGGCGTTGTCTGGCTGGATTCCAGCGGCGTCTCACCTTGGGGCACCAGTGTAGGCAAAGTCTACTTTCGCGAGAGGCCGAGCGCACATGGCCAGGCTAGAGTTCGCCGCTCGAATGGAGCGAGCGGCGCGGGTCCTCGCGGCGGCTCGTCACTGCGGCTCGTCACTGCGGCTCGTCACTGCGGCTGGTGGCGACGGATTCATCGCGACAGATTCAGATTCATCGCGGCACCGCGTGCTCTGCGCGCTGCGCCACTCGCGCAAGCGATTCGGAGGCATGTGTCGTAGCGGATTGCGTCGAGCCGCGATGTCGAACCCTCGCACATCGCGCGCCGATTGGTCTTGCTTGCCGCCAGTTGACGGGCTCTTTCGCTCATGGACGAATCACATGCATCGCGCGCACGCGAGCTATTGGTTCGCGACGCAGCCCCTGACATATTGCGGGCCATGAGAGCGCCGTTGCCGGGCCAGAGTGTGGGGGAGCACGAAGAGAGGGGGCGCGCGAGACGCGGCAATGCCAGCCCCGGCGCGGGGTGTTGCATCGCCGACCCGGCGCGTGTGCCTCGGCTGGCCACGGCGCTGCTTCCGGCGCTGCTGAGCCTCGCGTGCGGCAGCGACGAGGGCTCGCCGAGCAGCACAGCGACGCCGAACCCGCCAAACTCGCTGGAGACGCCGGAGCCCGGCGCGGGCGAAGATCCGGAGCCTGGGGCCATGAACGGCGGGATGAGCGTGCCTTCCGGTACCGCACGAAGCCGCGAGCCCGACGCCCCCGCGATCGAGACTCGCCTCGCCCGGCTCACGCACACGCAATACCTGCGAACCGTGCAAGATCTGCTCGGCGTCCGCGACACGCTCGACCTCTCGTTCGCCCCCGATGCGCTGAACGGCTTCGCCTTCGACACCAGCGCTGACTTCCGTGTCGACGCGCGACTCGGCCCTCAATACCGAGCGATGGCAGAGCGCCTCGCCGATCGAGTGGTCAGCGACGACGCCGTGTTCACCTGGGTCGTCGGCTGCGACCCCTCGGCTGCGGGGTGCGCCGATCAATTCCTCGCGAGCTTCGGCGAGCGCAGCTTCCGCCGCCCGCTCGGCGCTGACGAGCTCACGAGCTTCCGCCAGCTCTTCGATCTCGGCGGAGAGCTCGTGCAGGGGCCCGATCCGTTCCGCGACGGCGTCCGGCTGAGCGTCGAGGCGTTCCTGCAGTCGCCGCAATTCCTCTACCGCGCGGAGGCGAGTACTCAGCCGGGCCCGGGCGGGCGCGTCCCGCTCAGCGACTGGGAGGTCGCCTCGCGCCTGTCATACTTCCTGTTCGACTCGATGCCCGACGCCGAGCTGTTCGCTGCCGCGCGCGCCGGCCAGCTGCGCACGCCGGCCGAGGTCGAGGGCCAGGCGCGCCGCATGCTCGCGCAGCCGCGTGTGCTCGGCAAGCTCGTGTCTTTCCACGAGCAGGCCTGGCAGTTCGGGCGCTTTTCCCGCATCAGCCCGGACAGCGCTACCTATCCCAACGTTCCGACCGGCTTCGTCGGCCGCGTGCGCGAGGCGGCGTCCGCGTTCGTGGAAGACGTCATCGCCGCCGGCGGCGGCCTCACCGAGTTGCTCACGGCGCCCTACGCGTACGCCGACGAGGGGCTCGCGCCGCTGTATGGAGTCACGCCCGCTGGCGCCGGCATGAACCGCATCGAGTTTGCCGGCGGCGAGCGCCAGGGCCTGTTGATGCAGGTGGGTTACCTCGCGTCGAACGCTTACTCGATCCGCACCGACCCGATCCATCGCGGCCTCTTCGTGCTGAGAGACGTGCTGTGTCGGGTCATCCCCGATCCGCCGCCGGGCGCGAGCACCACGCCGCTGCCGCCGACAGACGAGCCGATCGAGACCACGCGCGAAGAAATCAGCTTGCTCACCGGGCAGAGCTTCTGCCCGACGTGCCACTCGCAGATCAACCCGCCGGGCTTCGCCTTCGAGGGCTTCGATGCCGTCGGCCAGCTGCGCACCACGGAGAATGGTGTGCCCGTCGACACCGCCGCCGAGATGGTGCTCGACGATCAGCTGGTGAGCTTCTCGGGCCCTGCCGAGCTCATCGATCATCTGGCGCGCAGCGAGGAGGCGCACCGCTGCTACGCGAGCCGCTGGATCGAGTTCGCCTACGGCCGCCCGCTGGCGCTCGAAGACGTGCCGATGTGGAGCGCCATGTCCGACCAGAGCTTGCCCATCGCCGACATCGTCGCGGCCCTCGTCACGAGCCCTCAGTTCACGAGCCTGCCCGTCGCCGCGGAGGCCGCCCCATGAAACGTCCGTCGTACACGCCTTCGACCGCCACCACCCCGCTCCCCACCAGCCCGAGCCCTATCATCCCGAGCCAGAGCATGTCGCGCAACGCCGCTCCCAGTCAGCCGCCGCTCGAGCGCCACCCCGCCACGCTCGGCCCACTCACGCGCGGGCCCGGCTCGCGTGGCCCTCTCTCTCGCCGTCACTTCTTGCGAGGCTTTGGCGGCGCCGCGCTCGGCTTGCCCTTCCTCGAGGCGCTGGCTCCGCGCACGGCGCGCGGGCAGGAGGCGGCGGTCATCCAGCGCTTCGGCGTGTTCTACGCCTGCAACGGCGTCGACATGAGCCGCTGGTTCCCCGCCGGCGCCTATGGCGCGCTCACCGAGCAGCACCTGCTCGGCACGGCCAACGAGGCGCTCGCGCCCTTCCGCAACAAGCTGCTCTTCCCGCGCGGTCTGCACATGGCCCCGCGCAGCGGCGGGCGCGACCCGGGCGGAGGTGACGATCACGGTCGCTGCATGGCGATCAAGCTCACCGCCTTTCCCGCGGCGCTCGAGGGGGGGCTCGCCACTGGCCCCAGCATCGACTACCTGCTGGCCCAGGCGATCAACCCGGGCCCTCAGGGCGCGCGCCGCCCGGCGCTGAACCTGATGGTGGGGCGCCCCGGCGGCTTCGCCGGCCTCGACTACATCTCTTACAGCGCCCCGAACCAGGCGATCGCCGCCGTCAACAACCCGTGGGACGCGTACGCGGCGCTGGTGAGCCTGAACACGGTCACGAGCGACTCCGCCGAGGCCCGCGACCGCATCCAGCGCAAGCGCCAGAGCGTGCTCGACCTGGTGCAGGGGCAGTTCAACCGGCTGCGCCAGCTGCCGCTGACGAGCACCGATCGCGAGAAGCTCGACATGCACTTCACGGCGGTGCGCGAGGTCGAGGTGCAGCTGTCGGCGACGGGCCTCGCCTGCCTCGACACCGACATCGAGACGCGGGCGCGGCCGTTCCAGGGCAACACGCCCTTCGCCACCGAAGAGCCGCAGTATCCCGCCGTCGCCGATCTGCAGGTCGACATCTACGCGCTCGCGCTCGCCTGCGACATGACGCGCGTGGCGACGCTGCACTTCGATCGCGGCAGCGGCGGGCCCACGTTCCGCTGGGAAGGAATGACCCACGAGTACAACCACCACAAGCTCTCGCATGGCAAGGTGCGCGACGACTGCTTCGGCGAGAGCACCGCCAACGGCTGCGAGAACGTGGCGGGCTACTCCGACATGCTGCACGACATCGACCGCTGGCATCAGCGCAAGCTCGCCCGGCTGCTCGGGAAGCTCGACGCCTACGTCGAGGCCGACGGCCGCACCGTGCTCGACAACTCGGCGATCCTGTACACGAACGAGATGAGCGACGGGAAGCTCCACTCGTTCATGGATCTGCCCTACATCATCGCGGGCAGCGCCGGCGGCCGCTTCCGGCAAGGCCTCTATTACCCGCTCGGGCCCGAGGGGCAGACCGACGCGTCGGCGCCGCACAACCGTTTGCTCAACACCATCATGAACGTGATGGGGGTGCCCTCGTCGTGGTTCGGGCTGCCCGAGGGCATGGGCGGAGATACCATGCAGGGAGGCATCTACGATGCGTTGCTGGTCTGAGCGCAGCGCCGTCGCCGTGCGGCTCGTCGCGTTCGCTCCGCTGCTCGCGGTCGCGGCCTGCTCGGGGGGTGACGATCCCGAGGGCTCGGGGCCAGGGGGCTTCTTCATGCCGGGCCCGACCACAGCCGGCTCGGGCGGCACCACGCTGCCGCCGGCAGATCCAGCCCCCGGCGTGAGCAACTACGAGCGCCCGCTCGGCATGCCGATCGGGCAAGCCGCACCCGAGCCCGGCGCTGCCCCGAGCGCCGAGAACCCGGGCACACCCGACGACGGCGTCGAGGCCGGCGAGGACATCGAGATCCCCGTCTTCACGCCCGAGGATGAGCCTCCGCCCTGCAGCGGTTGCGTCGAGCTGAACGTCGACGTCAGCGACATCAACCAGCGCAACAGCTTCGTCTTCAGCGGCGGCGGCGCCACCGTCACGCGCGTGGTGTGGACGATCATCGTGCCGTTCAACAGCGATCAGCTGTTCGTGCAACCGTTCGTCGACAACAACTACGGCACCTTCACCGATCTCGACGCCAACGCGTTCGCCCTCGACACCCCGGTGCAGCTCGTTCACCAGTATGCGGGCCCGGCCAGCACCGTGGGCCTCGCCATCGGTTCATCCGGGGCATGGACGGGCAACATGACGATGTCCGTGTTCCTCGACTCCGTCACTCTGGAGGGAGCTGACCCTTCGGTGAGCCGGACGTTCGACAGCGATGCCCAGGGGCTCCTGGTGGCGTCGGGCCTCTACAACGCGAAGATCGTGTACCATCCCTGATGGCAACACGATGACTGACCTCTCCCCCGATACACTTTCGAAACCGTCGACCGCTGGTGATGCAGCCGCCTCGCTCAGCGGCGGGCCGCGCCAGACGGCGAACGACTTTCATCCCGAGGTGCTGCGCCTCTTCGACTCCTATGTCCACGGCATCATCGATCGGCGCGCCTTCATCGAGCGCGCCGCCAAGTTCGCCGCCGCGGGTGTGACCGCCGCGAGCCTGCTCGATGCGCTGAACCCCAAGTTCGCCGAGGCCCAGCAGATCCCCCCGAAAGATCCGCGCATCGAGTCGAGCTTCGTCGAGCTGCCCGCGCCTAAGGGCTACGGCAAGGTGCGCACCTACCAGGTGAAGCCAGCGAAGGCCTCCGGCAAGCTGCCGATCGTCCTCGTCGTGCACGAGAACCGCGGCCTCAACCCTCACATCGAAGACGTCGCTCGCCGCTTCGCGCTCGAGGGCTTCCTGGCGGTGGCGCCCGACGCGCTCTTCCCCATCGGCGGCTATCCGGGCAACGAAGACAAGGCGCGCGAGCTCTTCCAGACGCTCGATCAAACGAAGACCCGTGAAGACTTCGTGACCATCGCCGAGGGCCTGAAGAAAGATCCGCGAGGTAACGGCAAGCTCGGCGTCGTCGGCTTCTGCTACGGCGGCGGCATCGCGCACCTGCTCTCGACGCGCCTGCCCGATCTCGACGCCGCGGTGCCCTTCTATGGCATGTCGCCTGCGCCCGAAGAAGCCAAGAACGTGAAGGCGGCGCTGCTCGTGCAGCTCGCCGAGAACGACGAGCGTATCAACACGGCCTGGCCCGCCTATGAAGAGGCGTTGAAGGCCGCCAAGGTGAAGTTCGAGGTCTTCAAGTATCCGGGCACCCAGCACGGCTTCAACAACGACACCACGCCCCGCTACGACGAGGCGTCGGCCAAGCTCGCCTGGCAGCGCACCGTCGATCTGTTCAAGAAGACCTTGGCCAGCAGCACGCCCGCCCAGGCCAAGAAGGGCTAGGGCTGAAGAGCTGGTGAACGGCGAGCGATAAAGGGTTGCCCCCATCCCATCCGTCCTCGCGCAGCGCTGCGGGCGGCTGGCTTCCCCCAAATCGCTCGCTGCGCTCGCTCAGGGGGAAGGGGTTCGAGCGCTGCGCGAGCGCTAGGCGTCGCATCCCATTGGAAAAGTCGCGGTTCCATGCGCGTTTGCGCGCGACCCGACGCGCAGGTCGAGCCCGGGCGCGCTGTGGGGCGACGTGATACAACGTGCGGTGGAGTTGCGGCAGGTACGCCCGTGAGGCCACATGCGAAGCGCGCCCGAAACCAGCAGCGATCGGCTCGAATACTCCTCGATCGGCGGGGCCGAGCTCGGCCTGTCCCTGCACGAGTTCGAGACGAGCCTGCGCATCGATCTGAAGACGAGCGTCGCCTTCCTGGAAGCTCATCAGCCCACCTCCGAGCGCGGCGGCGAGCCGCTCGGCAGCTCGCGCGCCGTCGTGCCCGCCGATCTCGCCGTGCAGCTGCGCGAGGTGCTCGACGACATCGATCTCGGCGGCGTGCCACGGAGCAAGCGCAACGCGCAGGGCCGCAGCACGATCCGCCTCAAGCGCACGACCGACGGCAACAGCAGCGAAGCCGTCTTCTCCAATCGCGACCTCGACGTGCGGCTCGGCCTCGGGCCGCTGATGCAGACGCTCGACGACATCGTGGCGTTCGTCGCCGAGACGCCGTACCAGGCGATCCGCCTCTCGCTCCAGGCCATGCCCGGCGCGACGGGCGAGGCCTTCGAGATCGAGCTCGGCAACGTGGGCAGCGAGCCCGTGCTGCTGCCAGACCTGGTGGCCCTCGGCCGAAGATCGGCGAGCCATCCTCATCACTGGTTTGGGGTGCGCATCGCGGAGTATCCGGAGACGCCAGCGGGCTACACACCGCCGCCCTTCAACTGGATGCGGGTCGAGGTGGGGCCGGCCTCGCCCGCGCCTGCGCCGAAGGGTCTGTCTCGTCTCGAACCGGGCCAGGCCCTCGCGTTACTCACCTGTGCGCTGCGCAAGGTCGCGAGCGGGGTTCGACACCTGGTGCAGGCCATCTTCTCCTCGTATGCGGGCGACGCCGTGGTGGACGGCCGCGTGGTGATCCGGGGGCGCGCGCTGTCGACCGCGCTGCGCTGGGTGCCGCGCTAGGGCCTGGCACCCAGCGGCGCGGCGAGTGGTACGAGCAGGTTTGAAGCGTGAACACGCGGGGCACCGTGCCGGCGGTTCACACCGTGTGAACCCGGTAGGTACGTGTCTCCGGGCGAGAAATGCGAGGCTCGCGCTCATGGGCCGCCTAACCCCGCGGAAACGGCGCGCGACCAGCCGGCGTCCCGCCGGCAGCAGGCGACGACTCGTCCTGGCGCGCCGCTTGCTGAGTAGCGCTCGCCCATGTCTTCCTTTGGCTTACTCGTCGCGGCTTCGCGCCGGGCCGCTCTCCGCGCGCCCGGCGCGGTGCTCGTGATCGGTGCGGTCTCATCGAGCTTCGGCTGCTTGAGCCAGAGCTACGAGATCGCCGCGCCGGAGCTGGCTCGCATCGTCGAGCTTCCTGCCGACGAGCGCGGCGGGCGCGTGCGCGTCACCCAGCAGACGAGCTTCGGCAACGATCTGCGCGACGTGACGCTGCCCAACGCCGACGCTGACATCGCGTTGTTCGTCTCGAGCGGCTACGACCCGATCGACTCCAGGGGTGAGCGAAGGCATCCCCGCTACTCGGACGACGACAGCGGCGCTGACAGCGAAGGCGGCGACGCGGCCGAAGAGGCGCTGGCCGCCGCCGTGGTGGTCGTGGCGACCGCGGCGACCGCGGCGGTCACGGTCGGCATCACCGAAGGCGTGCGCTTCGACGGCTGGGTGCGCGCGCCCGAACAGCACCCCGTACTGCTCGTCGACCGCTGGGGGCAGCACCGCTGGAAGCGGCTCGGGCTGCTCGGCCCCAGCGATCTGCGAGAGGTCGATCACGCCGTGCTCGCCGACTTCTCCGACGACCTCGAGCCCCTCGAGCGTCATCCGCTCGACCGCCAGGGGTTCGTCTATCAGCTCGAGTTCGGCGCGGAGCCCGCGCCGTTCGAGGGGCCGGCGCTCGCCGTCTCGGGCCGGGGCGGGCTCGGTTTCATGCCCTCGCAGCACTACGGTTTCCTGCTCGGGGCGGCCTTCTCGAGCGCGCGCGCTGACTCGGCCGCGATCACGGCGGACGGCAGCTCCACCACGCTCAGCTTCGACTACCGCGTGTTCTTGCAGAGCGAAGCCTGGCTGCTCTCTGCGGGGCGCTGGCATGTCGGGCCCTATGCCGAGCTGGGTTACGCCTGGGCGCTCGCCGATGACGCCTTCCGCAGCCGCGGCGCTTCAGGGCCCATGGGCGCGCTCGGCGTCGCGCTGCAGCTCGATTGGACGACGCGCCTGGCCTTGACGCTGCGCGCTGGCGCCGCCGCGTTGCCCCAAGCCGACGGCCCCGACGGCCCGCTCGCTTCGAACGGCTATCGGCTCACGCCGGCGCTGACGTTGGGCGTCAGCATCTACTGAGCGTCCCCCTCCGCCGCCTGGAGCGCCCTGCGCGATTCGAGCGGCGACCGTGCGCGCTCGCCACCGATCGCGTAGGATCGGTGCGCCAAGCGGTTCGGCCCTTCGTTCCGGCTTCGGGTTTCCGGCATCCTGCCGGGGCCTGCTGTCGATGAGCGCGCGTCGGATGACCGGAGACATGAGCGCACCGATGCCAGCGGGATGGGAAGAGGAGGAGGCGGTCCCGCCCGTCGCGTTCTGTGCGCGCTGCGGGCTACCGAGCTGCGGCGGCTGCCCTCCGCCGCCCGCGCCGCCGTCTTGCCGCATGCCCTGGGAGGACACGCCGCGTCCCTGGCTCGAGCGGCTCTGGCAGACGGCGCTCGACACCAGCACCGAGCCCGAGCGGGTGTTCGCCGAGCTCACGTCGGGGCGTGTCTCGCCCGCGCTGGGCTTCGCCATCTTGTCGGAGACGCTCGCGCTCGGTTCGCTGGTGCTGCTCGGCAGCGCGGGGCTGTGGCTCGGCGCGCCCGACCTCGGCCGAAAGCTGCTGCGCGACCCGGAGGCGCTGGCCGCCGGCGGCGCGCTGCTCGCGGGCTCGGTGCTGCTGATGCTGGTGTTGCATGTGCTGTGGGGCATCTGCCTCGACGTCGGCGCTGGGTTCGGGCGCGGCCCGATCGACGTTCGCCATGGCGCGCGCTTCGGGCTCTACGCCTGCGGCTGGGACTTGATGACGTCGCCGATCGGCGTGTTCTGGTCGCTGCTGTTCGCGGGGCCGCTGCGCGGCT
>Ga0247763_1001140_pt1 | contig 15583 bp, 10 predicted proteins | sample UWRJL141409B4_FD_179926 | JGI IMG/M metagenome (GOLD analysis project Ga0247763, IMG submission 179926) | Plant litter microbial communities from Arlington Agricultural Research Station in Wisconsin, United States - UWRJ-L141-409B-4 | ecosystem: Environmental > Terrestrial > Plant litter >...
CTGCTCCTGGGCTAGCTCGAGCCCGCGCAGGTTGTTGAGCTGCTCGGTGATCTCCGCCTCGCGCGAGATATGGTCGAGCTGAAGCTGGCTGTTGGACAGCTTGACCAGGAGTTGGCCCTTTTCGACGCGCGCGCCGTCCTCGACTCCGATGGTCTCGACCTGACCGCCCGAGGCGGTGTCCACGAAGACGGTCTTCAGCGGCGTGACCGGGCCGCGCACCTGGATAAAATCGTCGAACTCGCCGCGCGTCACGCGCCCCAGGGTGATCTGCGAGCCCTCGACCGCGAGGCTGGGTTCGGCGGCGCGGTAGCGAAGGAACAGGAGCGCCGAGGCGCCCGCCAAAGCCGCGATCGCGAGCAGGACGCGGCGCCGCCAGGGCGAGCGCGGTGCGACGATCCGGTCCATAGCCTGCCCGGACGGCGCGCCGGCTTCCGGTCGGCTGCCGTTGTGGGCCTGGTGCGAGGTCACGCCATTGACCACAGCAATGCCTGCGCCAGAAATTATCGCATGAAATCTCGATAGCTTGCACGAGTGGTGCACGGAAACGGACGGTTTGGTGTACGCTTCCGTACGCTCGTGTTCGCCAGCGTGCATCGGCGGAGCTCGCGCCAACGTTCGACACGAAGAGGCCTGACGTGCCCGACCCCCAGCGCATCCTCATCGTCGACGACGACCGCGACATCCTCACCGCGGCCCGACTCCTGCTCAAGCGCCACTTCGACCAGGTGGTGACCAGCCACGAGCCCGAGCGCATCCCGGAGCTCATGGCAGACGGCCCCGTGGGAGTGGTCCTGCTCGACATGAACTTCGTGACCGGCGAACGCTCGGGTCGCGAAGGGCTGTCCTGGATGTCGCGGATCCACGAGCTCGATCCGGACGCGGTGGTGGTGCTCATCACGGCGTACACCGCGGTCGATACCGCGGTCGAGGCGATGAAGCGGGGCGCCTTCGACTTCCTCGCCAAGCCCTGGCAGAACGAGAGGCTGGTCGCCACCGTGCGAGCCGCCCTCGAGCACCGCGCCAGCCGGATCAAAGCGGCCACGCTCGAGCACCAGAACCGCGCGCTGGCGGCCGAGATCAGCCGCCCCTCGGACCTCATGCTCGGAGAGTCGGCGGCCATGCGCCGCGTCTTCGACCTGATCGTCAAGGCCGCGCCGACCGAAGCCAGCGTTCTCATCCTCGGCGAGAACGGCACCGGCAAAGAGCTGGTTGCACGCGAGATCCACCGCCTGTCGGGCCGCGCCGATGGCGTGTTCATGTCGATCGACCTCGGAGCCATCGCCGAGTCGATGATCCAGAGCGAGCTGTTCGGCCACAAGAAGGGCGCGTTCACCGGCGCCAACGAGAGCCGGGTCGGCCGATTTCAAGCGGCCAACGGGGGCACCCTGCTGCTCGACGAGCTGGGCAACATGTCGCGCAACATGCAGGCCAAGCTGCTCACCGTGCTGGAGCGGCGCGAGGTGATACCGGTGGGGACCAACGCGCCGGTACCGGTCGACCTGCGCATCATCTCGGCCACGAACGCGCCGCGGGCCGACCTCGCCGACGAGGGCATCTTGCGGCAGGACCTGCTGTACCGGCTCAACACGGTCGAAATCGAGCTGCCACCCCTGCGAGAGCGACGCGAGGACATCCCGCTCCTGGCCGACCACTTCATGCGCATCTACGCTCGCAAGTACGGGCGCCCCGTGCGCCGCATTGCCGAGAATGCGATGACGGCCTTGGTCGGCGACTCCTGGCAGGGAAACGTGCGCGCGCTGCGCCACGCGCTCGAGCGCGCGGTCATCGTGTGCGAGGGCACGACGCTCGGCGCGAGTGACTTCTCGCTCGGCACCTCCGCTGGACCAGCCTCCTCCGCTGAGGCAACGCCGGGCGAAGCTCCCCGCCTCGCGGCGGCTCCGACCCTGGCAGAGCTGGAGCGGCGCACGATCGAGAGCGCTCTCGGGCGACACGGCGGCAACGTGACCCGCGCGGCGCACGAGCTCGGCATCACCCGCACCTCGCTGTATCGCCGGATGGAGAAGTATGGGCTCCAGACATAGGGTTGGCCGCTTCGCCGCCGAGGTCGCGGTCAGAGTCGGCGCGCTGTTCGCCACCCTCACGACCCTGATCGGCGTGCTCGGCACGAGCCGGCTGGTGGTGGTGCCCGCTCTCCTGGGCGGCGCGGCGCTGCTCCAGGGCTGGCTGCTCGTGCGCCTGGTGCAGCGGAGCAACCGCGAACTCTGCCGCTTTCTCGGCGCGATCCGCTATGACGACTACCAACAGTCGTTCGCGATCGGCCCGCTCGATCCGAGCTTCGCCGAGCTCGAGGGCGCGTTCGAGGAGGTGATGGCGCGCTTCCGCCAGACCCGGCTCGATCGCGAGGCCCAGCGGCTCTATCTCGAGGCGCTGGTGGAGCACGCACCGGTCGCGATCCTGTCGCTGCGCGAGGGTGGCGAGATCGAGTTGGTGAACAGCGCGGCCCGTCGCCTGCTCAACGCCTCCGTCAGCCTCCGGCTGGAGCAGCTGGTGCAATTCGGAGCCGCCTTCCAGCGAGACATCGCCCAGAGCCGAGCGAGCCAGCGGGCAGTCACTCGGATCGACGTCGACGGCGTCGGGCGGCGGCTGATCCTGTCCACCACCGAGCTGGTGGTCGCCGGCGCTCCGGTCCGGCTGATCACGCTCGAGGACATCCAGAGCGAGCTCGACTCCAGCGAGCTCGCCGCCTGGCAGGACTTGGCCCAGGTGCTCTCGCACGAGATCATGAACTCGCTGACCCCCATCGCGTCCCTGGCCCGCACCTCCGAGGAGATGGTACGCGACCTGATCGCCGGCGGCGCCCGTGAGGAGGCGCTCGCCGACCTCGAGGACGCGGTCGGGACCCTGGCCCGCCGCTCCGATGGCCTGATGCGGTTCGTGAGCAGCTACCGGCAATTCACGCAGATGCCGCCGCCCACACTCCGCCTGCTCGCGCTGAACGAGTACTTCCCCCGGCTCGAGCGGCTCCTCGTGAGCGAGTGGCAGGAGCGCGGGGTGGATATTCACGTGGGATCGCCCGCCGACGGTCTCGCGATCATGGCCGACGATTCCTTGCTGGACCAGGCGCTCATCAACCTGGTCAAAAACGCGGTCGACGCGGCAAGGGCGAGCGATCGACCGCAGGTCTGGCTCGATGCACGCCTGTCTGAGCGAGGCCGACCGATCATCGAGGTCGGCGACAACGGCCCCGGGGTAGACGAGTCTCTGTGCGAGAAGATCTTCTTGCCCTTCTTCACCACCAAGTCGACCGGTTCCGGCATCGGGCTCGCCCTGGCGCGCCAGGTCATGCTGATGCATAGCGGCGCCATTACCGCCGCGAGCCGCCCCGGCGGCGGCGCCCTCTTCCGGCTCACCTTCTGATTGTCGGATCCGCTACGCGAATGCGCACAGACTACTGAAGAATGATGCTGCGATCGCGCGGCGTCCGAACGGACGTGGTCCCCACGACAGGCATCCTCCCGCCCGCTCATGCGCGGTGAGAGCGCGACCCACTGTGGGTCGCCGCGGCGGACTCTGTCCGGCCGTGCCTGCCGAGCTTCAGAAGAGCAAGAATTCGAAAGATCAGCAGCGCCGCCAGGTGTTAGCTCCCTGCCGTCAGGCGAGCTCTATATTCAGGCGACGCGAAAGCGGGCGCCGGCAACAACGCGAACCCTCGCATGAGCTTTGAGGAAGACGGCTCTGGCATGTCGACCAACCGATACTACCGCGATCAACGAGCTTGGCAGGACCTTCAGCTATTCCTCCCTGAGCGGCTCAGGCTCCTCAGTGCGGAGCAATTTCCCGCTGAGGACTTCTGGGAATGGGAAGGGCACCGCGTTCACCTCGATCGATATCGCAATACGAGCGCGTCGGCGCGTGTCGTCCTCCACCACGGCGTCGGCACAAACGGTCGCTTGCTGACACTGATTCTTGGCGCCCCGCTCGCCCAGGCTGGGTTTGATGTCGTCGCAATCGACAACCTCGGGTACGGCCTCACGGACGTGGCGCCAGGATTCAACGCGGGCTACCGCGATTGGGTTCGATTGGTTCTCGCGTTCCTCGCTGCAGAGGCAAAGCACGATCCGCGCCCGACGTTCCTCTACGGCCTGAGCGCTGGAGGGATGCTGACCTACCACGTGGCCGCCGCTGCGCCGAGGGGCACTCTCCGCGGCATCGTTGGCATGACGTTTCTCGATCAGCGGGTGCAGAAGGTCGTCGACGATACGTCGCACGACCAGCTGACGGCCCGCGTCGGGGTTCCGTTCATGAGGGTCGCCGCTCGTACGCCACTTCGTAGGCTCCGCTACCCCATGACGCTGGCTTCGAAGATGAGCGCGCTGGCCAACAGTCCCGGCGCGATGAAGGTCCTGCTGAGAGATCGGACGTCAGCCGCGAGCTGGGTCAGCGTCAAGTTCCTCGCCGAGTACGGCTCCTACGCGCCGCTGGTCGAACCCGCCGATTTCGACGCGTGCCCCGTGCTACTGACCCAGCCCGCTGCAGATCGCTGGACGCCGTACGAGCTCAGCCTGCCGGTTCTCGACAAGATCACGAAGGTCCCGGTCGAGCGCGTCATGCTCGAGAACGCGGGCCACTACCCCCTCGAGGAGCCGGGCCTCACGCAGATGCGGGACGCCATCATCGACTTCATTCGCGCGGCGCGCTGACGCTCGTCTCCGCCTTGCCTCATAGCGTTGGCGCCGCCCTACTTCGCGCTCCGCAGTTGCGTGCTACGCCGGAAGGCGCTACGCAAGCCTGCGGTCGCGGCGACGCCGTCGCGAACTTGCAGGAAATCTGAAGGTGCCGCGCACGCCACAACCTCGGAATGATAGGCGCCCCGCGCAGGGCCTTGCTTTCTGCCGCGCGGCTGCTTCTGACGCCGTGCCGAGATATCAGCGGAGCGACCTGCTGATGCCGTTCCGCACGGTTGGCCTCGATAAGACATCGTCGTTGAAGGCGTCCTTCTGGCGCGCCACAGTCGAAGGGGCGACGCAGTTGAGCGACCTCGACTTCGTCAGTCTCGCCCTGAACGTTGGCGGAGGGCGCGTCTGGCGGAACAGTGAGCCCGTGCCCACGGAGGTTGGTGCCGTGGCCATGCATCCGTTCGAGGGAGCGCGGTGGCGATTCGAGCAGCCCGTCAGCTTCGTGAAGCTGTACCTGCCTTTCGGCCTGGTGAGCGATGTATGCGAGGGCCTTTTCGATCGGGAACTGGCGCATGAAGACCTGCGGATGCCTGCGGGGATCAGGGACGAGGGCTTGTGCACGGCGGTACACAGAATCCAGTCGAGACTTTCCGTATCTACGCCGACGAGTCTCGTCATCGATAGCTGGTCCTTGATCCTTTCAGAGCTCGTGGCGCAGCGATTTTACAAAGACGCCAAGCAACGCGCTCACCCATCCTTTGGGAAGATTCAAGCGCGCAGTGTCGCGCGCGTGATCGACTACATCGAGAGCAGTATTGATCAGGATCTCCGACTCGCATCGCTCGCACGCGTCGCAGCCATGAGCGTCTATCACTTCGCCCGTCGCTTCAAGGAGACCGCGGGAATGAGCCCCCACGCCTACGTGCTCTCGAGGCGACTCGATCGAGCGCAACTGATGCTGCGGCATCGGGAGAACGGCCTCGCCGACGTTGCTGCAGCGTGCGGCTTCTCGAGCCAGGCGCACCTCACCACAGCGTTCCTGACGACCTTCGGCGTGACACCGGGGAAGTATCGGCGGTCGCTGTGACGCTCGAATCTCCGCCGGTACAGCACTCCTTCTCGCTCGCGGCCAAGCCCGAGCCTCTGCCTCTGCCTCTGTGGGCGGTGGTCGCCTGGGCCGCCACGCTGGCCATGCGCGCTGGGCGCCGTTTGCAGCGCATGTCGTGGAGCGATCAGCCCCAAGCCTCGCTTTGACTCTGCTTGATGAGCGCTTCGATTTCCGAGGGAAGAACGTTGCGGAAGCGAGGGTTCTCGGCGAGGGCCACCTCCACGAGGAGATCCGCGATCGGCTGCGGGTCGAGCTGGTTGGAGAGATGCTGGGCCACCGCCTCGAATGCACCCGGGGGCGTGAAGTTCCTGGACGGGTCGTACCAGTGCATGACGGAATCTACGCCACGATCGTTGAAGCCGGTGGCGTAGAAGCCCGGATTGACGGTCGCCACCTCGATCCCGAAAGGCGCGAGCTCGAAGCGGAGCCCCTCGGCAATCGATTCGATGGCGTGTTTCGTCGCGCAGTATGCCGCCGAATACGGAATGGTGATCAGGCCAGCTACTGACGACAGGAAGATCATTCGCCCGGCGCGCTTCTTCACCATCTTCGCAGCAACCCTCTGTGCGAGCGCGATGGCGCTGAAGACGTTCGTCTCGAACATCGAGCGCAGCAGATCGAGTGGAAGCTCCGCGATGGGTCCGGCCTCCATGACGCCGGCGTTATTGACGAACACGTCGATGTCCCAGCGATCGACCAAACCGCGATCCCGGTCCAGCGTGACGTCCATCTTCTCGACCTCGATGGTCAGGCCGCGCGTTTTGACCTCTTCCCGAAGCGCGGTGACTTGAGGCCAGATCTCCACGGTCGCGATGACACGGTGGCCGCGCTGGGCCAGCCCGAAGGCTGCGAGCTTACCAATTCCACTCCCCGCACCCGTGATCAAGATGGTCTTCGGCATGATTTTACCAGATCTTTGTGTTCGACTGCGATGCTCGCGGGGCCCGCGAGTTGGCGCCGTTGTCAGCCAGATGGACTCGAACTGTCTTTCAGGATCTTGCTCTTCCTCGTCGCGCATTTGATGCCCCCACTCGCGCCCGCAGCGTGCGCGGTCTCCCCCCGACGTGTGCTCGCGCGACGCGCCGCCGGAGCGGCCGTGGGCTGACGAAGGCACCCGACGGCGTCGCGTCGCACTGCGCGCCCGTGGGGGAGACTCGAGTCCGAGCGGACTGGTCCCCACGACAGGCATCCTCCCGCCCGCCGCGCGGTGAGAGCGCGACCCACTGTGGTTCGCCGCGGCGGCGCCAGCGAGTGTTCGGATCCGCGAAGGGGTGTTCGAAATCGGACACCGAGATCGGACGCCAGGGTGTCGTCTGATGGCGGCTCGACGCTCGGCGCTGACGTAAAAGTGGCCGTTCTCTCGGCTGAGAGCGCGGCGCAGCCCGGGGGGCCGAGGAGAGGGGCGGGCTGGCACGTTCCGCGCAAGAGCGCTGGCGTGGACGGTTCGACCACGGATCGGCGATTGCCGGCGCAGCGTTCGCGCTGGCTGCTCTGGTTGGGGCCGGCGCTGATCGGAGCCCTGGCGGTGACGTGGGGCCTGGCGCGGGTCCGCGCGGCTTTGCCCGCGGTAGAGCGCGACGAAGCAGAGCTCGCGCGGGTGACCCGCGAAGTGATCGTGGAGCGCGTGAGCGGCCCGGGGCGCCTCGTGCCGCGTCATGTGCGCTGGCTGACGGCGACGCATCGTGCGCGGGTGGAACAGGTGCTGGTGGAGCCGGGGGACCGGGTGGAAGCAAACACGAGGGTCGCCGTTCTACGAAACCCGGATATGGATCTGGCGCTGTTGCAAGCAGAGCGGGATCTGGCGGCTGCCCGGATTCAAATGGCGGGCACGCGACGCCAGCTGAGCGCTCTGTCGGACGACGTGCAGCTGTCGCTGGCCGCTGCGCGCGAGCAAGCGAAGGTCGCGGAGGATCACGAGGGCCGCACGCTGCAGATGGAAGCCGACGGGCTGGCGCCTGCGAGCGAGCGGGTGCGCGCGGCGAGCAGCGCGAGGGAGCTCGGGGGCCGTGTGACGTTGCTCGAGCAGCGAGCAGCGACGCTGGCGAGAGAGCGCCCCCTCGAGCTCGAGCCGGGCGAGGCGCTCGTGGCGTCACTCGAGAAGGTGGTGGCCCATCAGCAGCGGGAGCTCGCGGAGCTCGCGATGATGAGCGGCGCGGCGGGGGTCGTGCACTCGGTGAGCATCGAACCGGGGCAATGGGTGGAGTCGGGGTTCGTGCTCGCCAAGGTGATCGTGTCGACGGAGCTGTGTGCCGAGCTCGCTATCGATGAGCTCGAGGCACGCCGGGTGAGCCTCGGGCAGGCGGCGACGATCATGGCGGGGAGCGCGCGCTTCGCTGGCCATGTGTCGCGTATCGATCCGATGGCGTCGCGCGGGGCGGTGAGCGTCGAGGTGACGTTCGAGGCGGAGCAGGCAGGGCTGCGCGCCGACCAACGCGTGAGCGGCGAGGTGGAGGTGCGGCGGTATCCCGAGGCGCTCAGCCTGAAGGCGCCCGTTCAGGTGACGCGCGCCGGACATTTTGCTGTCTACAAACTCGTGGAGGCGGACATACTATCCATCGTCGACACGGAGCTCGTGCCAGCGACGGGAGGTCGCGTCCTCGTGAGGAGCGGGCTCGTCGAGGGAGACCAGGTGGTGATCAGCGACCTGACCCGTTTCAAGGACCACGATCGTTTGGCCCTGCGCTGACGCGCCGTGCCCTTTGGCGCGGGCGCCCCAACCCCCGCTGCACTTCATGGCGCCCAATAGCCGATTGCCGAACCCGAAATCAGAGAGCACAACCATGAACATGGCCCTCCATTCTTTCGCCCCAGGTGGCCACGACGCTCGCGCGTCGGCGCCGAACGCGGGGCTCGTCGCCGATGCGCTGCACCTCGAGGACGTCAGCCTCGTGTACACCACCGACAAGATCGAGACGCTCGCGCTCGACAATGTGCACTTGCGCGTGCGGCGCGGAGAGTTCGTCGCCATCGAGGGGCCGTCCGGCTCCGGGAAGACGACGCTGCTCTCCGTGATCGGGTTGCTCGACGCGCCGACGAGCGGGCGCTACCGCTTGTTCGACGAGCCCGTGGAGAAGTTGCCGCTGCGCGGGCGTGCGCTGCTGCGCAGCCAGCGGATCGGTTTCATCTTTCAAGACTTCAACTTGATCGGCGACCTGTCCGTCGCCGACAACGTCGAGCTGCCGCTGCTCTACGCGAGGGTGAGCGCTTCAGAGCGGCGGGCGCGCGTCGAAGCCGCGCTCGACACGGTGGGCATGACGCATCGGGCCGACCATTTCCCGAGCCAGCTCTCCGGCGGCCAGCAGCAGCGCGTGGCCGTGGCGCGCGCCGTCGTGGCGAAGCCGAGCCTCCTGCTCGCCGACGAACCGACCGGCAACCTCGACTCGAAGAACGGCGAAGCCATCATGGAGCTCCTGCTCGGCTTGCACGCTCAGGGGACGACGGTGTGCATGGTGAGCCACAACCCGGCCTTCAGCCGCCTCGCACAGCGCGTGCTCTTCCTGAGCGACGGGCAGATCACCAAAGAGACGTTCGGCAACGACGCCCCGCGCCCGAGGTCATGATGAGCACGGTGAAAGAGCTCCAGTTCGCGCTGCGCACCATCGTTCGCTACCCGTGGACGCACGGCTCGGGAGCGTTCATCATCGCCATCGCCGTCGCGACGGTGCTGTCGACGCTCAGCATCATGGACGAGATGCTGTGGGCGCCTCTACCTGGGATCGAGCGGCCCGAACGCGCCGCGTGGCTCTATCCGACGCGCGCCGAGCGGGGCGTGGACCACAACGAGGACGAGGTCACGCTCGCCAACGCGCTCTATTACCGCGAGCACGCGCAGACGCTCGACAGCGTGGCGTGGTTCAACGCCACGCACCGCGTGCTGCTCGGGGGTGAAGAGCCCGAAGGTGTCGCCGGGTTCGCGGTGAGCGCCGACTTCTTTCGTCTGACCGGCAGCGTGCCGCAGCTCGGTCGGTTGATCGAGTCGGGCGATACTCTCGAAGAGGCGCGGCCGGTGGTGGTGCTCGGTGACGAGTTTTGGAAGCGCCGCTTCGGGGGTGATCTGGGCGTGATCGGCACGCAGCTCGACTTCGATGGAGTGTTGCACACGGTGATCGGTGTCACGCCCGAGCGCTTCTTTGCTCAGATGGGCGCGCCGCCGTCGGTGTGGTTGTCGCATCGCGTGACGGCGGAGATGCGCGCGGACAGGGCGCTGAGCGTTCCGACCCTAGCGCGCTTGAAGCCGGGGGCCGACTTTGCGGCGGTAGAGCGAGAGCTCGGGCAGCTGAGCGCCGCCATCGCCGAGGCTCACCCCGAGACGGACCAGGGAATGAGCGTGAAAGCGGTCCCGCTCCCGAACGTGCTGAGCCGCTTCCGGCCGCTCGCGTTTGCCCTCGTGTTCGCCGCGCTGTTCGTGCTGGGCGCCGCGGGCGCCAACACGGCAAACCTCTTGCTCGCGCAGACCGCGGAGCGGACGCGCGAGCTCGCCATCCGGCAGGCGCTGGGCGCGGGCTCCTGGGCCATCGTGAGGCAATGGTGCTGGCAGGTGGGCGTGTTGATGGTGCTCGCCATCGGCGCCGGTACGCTGCTCGGGCGCTGGGCGCTCGACGGCATCTCGGCGAGCATGCCACCGCACATGAAGATGTCGTCGTACGGCACCCCGGACGCGGCCATTTCGTTGCGCTCATGGCTCGCCACCGTCGCCGTTGCGGCGGGTGCCATACCCCTCATCGGCGTGGTGCCAGCGCGGCAAGCGGCGCGCATCGCGATCGGTCGCGCGCTGCGCGATGGTGGCGGTGGCGCGCTCGGCAAAGCGAAGGGGCGGCTGACGCGGCGCTGGCTCGTCGGCTTGCAAGTGACGTTCGCTTCGGCGCTCACGTTCGGCGCGTTGTGTGGTTACCTCGGCTTCGTTCAGGCGCGTGCGGAGCCGCTCGGTTTTGACGCCACGGGGATAACCGAGCTGAGGCTTCCGAGCCCGGAGGGGGTAGACCTGGTGCAGCGCGGCGAGTTCCTCGAACAGCTCGTGCGGCGCTGGCAGGGCGACGCTCACGGGGAACGGGTGGCGATGGCGCGATCGAGCGATCCGCCGCTCTCGCGCACCTATCAGTCACAGAGCTTCTTCGTCGAAGGCACGCCGAAGCCGGGCCCCGATCGCATGCCCTGGGGCAAGCGCAACGACGTCGGCAACGACTATTTCTCGCTCTTCTCCATCCCGATCACCGCCGGTCGAGCGTTTTCGGCCGAGGACGCGCGGGGCTCTCGCTGCGTGGTCATCTTCAGCGAGAAGCTGGCCCAGTCGACGTTCCGTGCCGATGCGCTCCCGGGCGGGGCCGTCGGGCGGCGCGTTCACCTGGAGGCCATCGAGCACATCACCGGTGCCGCTCACGGACCCGCCGAGGATGAGAGCATGCGCACGTGTGAGGTGGTCGGCGTGGCGGGAGAGGTGCGTGACCTGGTCGAGGGGGGGCCGGGCGACATCTACTTCTCCGCCTCGCAGAGCGTGCAGGGCGGGACGGTGCTCGTGCGCGGCGCGACCCCCGCGGCGCTCGCCGCGCTCCGCAGCGAGATCCGACGCTTCGATCCGCGCCAGGTGATCTGGGCGCGTTCGTTCGAGGATGTGGTCGATGGCGCGCAGTGGGGCTGGCGCATCCTGGCCGCGCTCTTCGCGTCGCTCGCCGGCATCGGGTTATCACTCGCGGGCATCGGCACCTATGCGATGCTGTCGCACTCCGCGAGCCTGCGAAGCCGCGAGTTCGGGCTGCGCGCCGTGCTCGGGGCCCGGCCGCGGGAGCTCGCCTGGCTGGTCGTCTCCGAGAACCTGTCCATAGGCGCTGGCGGCATCGTGGTCGGCGTCGCGGGCGTGGCGGTGGGCATGGCCCTCATCGCGCACTACAGCCCGGGGTGGTGGGCCTACGTCGCCTCGGCCGCGTTCACGGCGGCGTTGCTCGCGTCCTCGGCGTTGCTCTCGGCGCGGCGCGTGATGGCGCTCGACCCTGGGCTCGCGCTGCGGCGGCGTTGACATGAGGCGCCGATCTCTTCGGGCGCGCAAACCCGACCGCGAGGGCAGAGCCCTCGCATCCACCGTACGGGTGTGACAGGATCGCCGAGATGGATCGAGCGAGCGTTGCCGAGGTGCTCGTCGCAGACGATCAGGAAGACGTGCTGGTTGCCCTGCGGCTGCTGCTCGTCGAAGCGAACGTGCGGGCCGTCCCCGCGAGGTCGCCGGCGGAGGTGCTGGCGCGGGTCAGAGAGCAGCGCTTCGACGCAGCGCTGCTCGACTTGAACTACACGCGCGCCAGCACGACGGGGCGTGAAGGGCTCGCGCTGCTGCGCGAAATTCGCGCGCTCGATCCAGACTTACCCGTCGTCGTGATGACGGCGTGGGGCACGGTGGCGAGCGCCGTGCAGGCGATGCGCGACGGAGCGCGCGACTTCATCGAGAAGCCGTGGGACAACCAGCGCCTGCTCAGCGTCGTCGGCACGCAGGTCACGTTCGGGCGCGCCCTGCGCGAGGCGGCGCGGCTCCGGCGAGAGAACCTGCGGCTGAAGACCGAGCGCTTCGCGCCGCCGCTCGTGGGTAGCTCGGCGGCGATGCAAGGCGTGCTGCGCGTGCTCGGCAAGGTGGCGCCGTCGGACGCTACCGTGCTCATCACCGGCGAGCACGGCACCGGCAAGGAGGTGGTCGCGCGCCACGTGCACGCGGCGTCGAAGCGAGCGGAGCAGCGGTTCGTCGCCGTCAACGCGGGCGGCTACTCCGATGGTGTGTTCGAGAGTGAGCTCTTTGGCCACGTGCGCGGCGCGTTCACCGACGCCAAGGCCGATCGCCAGGGCGCCTTCGAGGCGGCTCACGCGGGGAGCTTGTTCCTCGACGAGATCGGAAACATGCCCCTCGCGCAACAGGGCAAGCTGCTGCGCACCCTGCAGACGGGCGAACTGTCGCGCGTCGGGGCCACCGAGGCTCGCCGCGTCGACGTGCGCGTCATCGCGGCGACGAACCTCGATCTCGCGCAGGAGGTCAAGGCCAGGCGCTTCCGCGAAGACCTCCTGTATCGGCTCAACACGGTCGAGATCCGCCTGCCCCCGCTGCGAGAGCGCGGCGGCGATATCCTCGAGCTCGCGGCGTTCTTCCTGGCGCGAGCCGCCGAGCGCTCCGGCGTCGAGTACAGCTTGCATGCCGACGCCGTGCAACGGATCATCGCCCATCGCTGGCCAGGCAACGTGCGCGAGCTCTCTCACGCCGTCGAACGCGGCGTCCTCCTCGCCGACGGCAGCGAAATCAAGGCAGACGATCTGTGCTTGCCCGTCGATGAGCCGACCGAGCACGCAGCGCCGGAGATGACACTGGAGACGTGCGAACGCTTCCTCATCACCCGGGCCATCGAGCGCTCACAGGGCAACGTGAGCCAGGCCGCGCAGGAGCTCGGCATCAGCCGCGCCGCGCTCTACCGCCGCCTCGAGCGGCACGGCATCCACTTGCCCGAGCGATGAACGGCCGGCGCGTACACGGTCATGCGGCGACGAGGCTCGCGCTCTGGAGCGCCCTCGTCCCGCTCGCGCTCGCGTGGTGCGCGCGCGGCCTCACTCCACATCCCGAGCTATGGTACGGACTCTGCGCCGCCGCATCGCTCTTCGTGCTCGCGGCTGCGTGGCGAATCTCTCGGGAGATCCAGGCGCCGCTCAACACTGCGGCGAACCTCGTCACCGCTCTGCGCGAGGGCAACTACTCCCTGCGCGGCCGCGTCGCCGCCAGCGGCGGCGCCGAGCTCTTGATGGAGGAGATCAACGCGCTCGCGGCAGAGCTCCGCACCGATCGGCTCGCGGAGACCGAAGCGAGCGAGCTGCTGGCCAAGGTCATGAGCGAGATCGACACGGCTGTGATCGCCTTCGATGCGGCTCCGCGCGTCGTCCTCGAGAACCTCGCCGCCGCGCGGCTCCTTCGCCGCGATCCCGGCTCTCTCACGGGCCAGACCGTCGCCGAGCTCGGCGTGCGCGTCGACCTCGACAGGCGCGGCATCCAGCGCCTCGACACCGATTTGCCCGCGGCCCTCGGCCCCTTCGAGCTCCGCGTCCAACCCTTCCGGTACCGGGGCAGAGAGCACACGCTGCTCGTGATGACCAGCCTCTTTCCCCTCCTCCGCAACGAAGAGCGCAGCGCCCAGCGCCGCATCATCAGCGTGCTCAGCCACGAGATCAACAACTCCCTGGCCCCCATCAAATCCCTCGCCGGTCGTCTCCAGTCGCTCTCGGCGCGTCTGGGCGCAGACGCGCACGAGGCAAGCGCGCTCATGCCGGCAACCTCATCGCCGCCGCTGCTCTCGGCTCCCTTCGAAGACCTCCAGACGGGGCTCGCCGTCATCGAGCGCCGCTCCGAACACCTGGGCCGTGTCATGCACGACTACGCCAAGCTCGCCCGCACCGCGGAGCCCACCTTTCGCCCCATCGTCGTTCACGACTGGATCGCCCGCGCGGCACGCCTCTGGCCCAGCGTCCATGTCGAGAACCCAGCGTCGCCAGCGCTCACCTTGCGAGGTGACGAGGCGCTGCTCGATCAAGTCCTCTTGAACCTCATCAAGAACGCGCTCGAAGCCTCGGGCTTCCAGGACGCCGTCGAACCGACCGCGGGGGTGGCGGCGCCGCACGCGGCCCCGCGCGCCGTGGATGTGTCGTGGCACACCGACGGGCGCTGGTTCACGCTCGTCGTCGCCGACCGTGGCTCGGGCCTGCGAGCGGATATCGACCCGTTCTTGCCCTTCGTGACGAGCAAGCCTCGAGGCAGCGGCATCGGGCTCGCCTTGTGCCGTGAGGTGGTTGACGCGCACGGGGGGAGGCTGGCGCTGGTCAATCGCGATGATGGCCCGGGTTGCTGGGCGCGGGTGACGTTGCCGGTGGGGTAGGGCAGCGCGGTAAAGCAGCGATGGCGCGTTACGCGCATCAATCGAAAGGGGGGTCGCCTCCGGCAGCCGCACGCTAGATAGTGATTTCACTCTAGCTGCGCATGGTCGGCGGGAGGCACTATCGTATTGGCTCTCGCCCGTTGTATGGCGCATTCTTGGGCGAAGAAGTCCACCAGCGCGCGCACCGAGGAACGCAGCCCGCGACGCGACGCAAAGACAGCGTGCACGATCCCGGGGCGGGGTCGCCATTGGGGAAGAATATGGGCGAGCCGCCGGGTTCTGACGTCGTCTGCAATGAAAATCGTTGGCAGTTGCACGGCACCCGCCCCTGCAATCGCCGCGTTGCGAAGGACGGACATGTCGTCCGTGACCAGGCGAGGAGAATGCGCAATGGTGGCTACTTGGCCATTGGCGTGGTGCAATTCCCAAGCGTGGCCCCGATGCGGGCGGGCCATATCGAGGCTCGGAAGGCCTTGCAGATCATCGGGCGACGCGATGGCGCCATCGAGCAACGCAGGTGCCGCGACAAGGCACTGGCTGCTTTCATCGAGTCGCCGCATGACGAGATCGGTCGGCTCCAGCGGGGGAAACCGCACGCGGATCGCCACATCGAACCCTTCTCCGACCACATCGACGCGACGGTCGGTGCTCTCCAGATGGACCTGGATGCCGGGGTTCCGCATCATGAAGCGCGCGATCAGCTCGCCGAACTGAAAGGAGAGAAGCGCCGTGGGACAGCTCATGCGCACCACACCGCGCGGCTCCGCCTGCACCTCCGCAACGATCTGTTCGGCTGCCTCCGCTTCGACGAGCATCGCGACGCAGCGCTCGTAAAACGCGCGCCCGATCTCGGTCACCGAGAACCGCCGCGATGAGCGATTGATGAGGCGAACGCCCAGGCGTTCTTCCAGGAGAAGAATGCGGCGGCTCAGTCGCGACTTCTGGATGCCGAT
>Ga0247763_1001142_pt1 | contig 15571 bp, 22 predicted proteins | sample UWRJL141409B4_FD_179926 | JGI IMG/M metagenome (GOLD analysis project Ga0247763, IMG submission 179926) | Plant litter microbial communities from Arlington Agricultural Research Station in Wisconsin, United States - UWRJ-L141-409B-4 | ecosystem: Environmental > Terrestrial > Plant litter >...
CAGCATTCACCGACCGATGGACGTTGCGCAACCATTTTCTCGCGCGTTCCCGCCGCCGTAGACGCCGCCGAATGCTGCGATGGATATAATTGGCTCGGACGCGCCCATCGCAAGCCGTGACGGCGCCGTCAAGCCCTACTCCCATGTCAGCGCCATCACCACCGTCAGTCTTGTCTCGTCGTCGCGGTTCGGGTACATGTCGTCTTCGCTTCGCCCGTTGGGCGCACCGTCTCGTCTTCGACCCGTCTCGCAGCTCGCGCATCCCTCTCTTCGACTCTGCTCTCCTCCGTTTCACCATGTCCGTTTCTCCGTTCCAGCATCTCCTCTTCTCGACTCTCCGCACCTTCTCGCCACGGATTCGCCTCACCCCGGATGGCGCCTTATTAACTCGACCACTGGCGAGCGAATGGGCAGTGAGTGGATGGACCTGAGCCCGGGTCCGCCCTCGACAACCCCATCCTTATCCGCGATTCCGAAGGCAGCAGTGACGATTCGGTTCGAGCCTAAGGTCCAGCTCTGCCCCTGTGGTCGCTACTACTATAAGTATCCGTATTACAGGAATTATAGAAACCGCAGGAACAGGAGCAGAACCCAAGGTGGATAACGGTTGGTCATTTGACGGTCCGCAGGCAAGAAGACCCCAGGTGGATGACGCCTGGTCATTAGACGGTGCAACGGTGATGAGCGTTGGCTAGCAGGGATACTAGGCATTGGCCAGGAGTCATGGTCGATGGGTTACTGTTTTGAGAAATGAGCAATAGGCATGGGTTAGGAGTTTGGCCAATGGGCATTTTTTCGAGGACGGGTCCGCAAGTGTTTCGATGAGTGATTACTTGGAAGAGGACTCATCACCCATCTGCCCTCCGCATCATTCCCCGTCATCACATCACGACATGGAGCGGCATCACGATGTAGAGCGACATCATGACGTTGAGCATTATGATATTGAGCATTATGACATTGAGCATTATGATAGCCTCCTGTCCTGTCTCGGCGCCCGCCTGGATCAGCTCGACATCATGGCGCCCTGACGGCTCGGGTACGATTTTGCGTCCAAGACGGTGCGTCTCGATATGGCCGAGACCAAGCTGCACAACCCTGTTTAGCTGACATTCCGGCTTCCGCTCCCTCGAGGCTATCGGTCGGCTGATCCCTGCTGTCCCCGACGCTGCCGTCCGCCTTCGGCTCAGAAGGTCGTCAACTACGCCGTAAGCCGGTAAAGATCTGTGTCCGTAAAAGCGCGGAGGTAAAGACGCACGCCCAAATTCGTCGAACATTATATAGATAAATAAACCATGACATCAGCGCCTAACTAAGGAAGCCTATGGATAGGTAACTCCCTTCGAACTGACCTAGATGACAGCTCCCCCTTCTGTATCGAGACCGAGTTTGACACCTCCTGGACTGTCTAACCGCTGGACGAAACTTTGTGAACAGCGTGAAGCTGCGCGGCCGAAGCGAGCTCGCTTATCTGAACTGCTTCGGCGGGCAGTTCGCCCCTTGCTCTTAGACTCTCCAGTTCAGCCCCAGAGAGCTCACCAACCTGATGGTTGGGGATGGATGAGATGTCCCGTGCTCGTCAGTTGCCTCTGGATGAGAGCTCCGCCACCGGCCGAGATAATATCTGCCTTTCGAGATGTCCTACTAAGTCTTCCCGAATCGGACACAACAGATAAGATCTTTGGCGGAACAGTAGATTGTCTCCGCGGAAGAATAGACTTATCGGCAAAGCGCTCTTTGTCACCGAGCAGGGCAGCTTAGGTGTTCAGTGGTGGAAAGGGAGAGTTCTACAAGATGGCGACGTCATCGTGCTCACACTACGAAGTGTCGCCCCTCTCATACTACGGCCAGACTCCATGCCCCGCGAAAACAAGCAGTCAGAATACTACAAGATGATGGGAATCGCTTGCATAGATGGGCTGATTGACAGTTTTGAGCCAAACTGAGAGTTGATCCGGGAGATCCAAGAGAAGGGTTTGAAGCGGTTCCATATTCTTTGACCTTGTATGGTGCTAAGCGGTTGACAAAATAAAACGCACTCACAAAGTGGCACGTGCGGTACCCCACTAACAGACCCCCTAACAATTCTTCCAGTTTCCACTCAGGCCACCACTCCCTGTCAAAAGAGAAGGGGTCCCAACCACATTGTCAACAAGATAGGGGTTCGACCCCTGGGTCGAACCCAGGCACTATAGTCAGCTTGCGTGAGGATGCCTGGCATAGCCAGCAATCCAACCACCAAGCCACCAAGGCAGTGTAAGCTAGTGGCCAGGTGGATCATGCAAAGAGGCCTATAAAAGGAGGGTTTCTGGCGCTGCCAGAAACCCGACGAACAACAAGACAATAGAACCAACACATAAAAAACACTGGATTCAAGGTGCCGTGCTTCTGACAGGTACTTCACATGTATTATAAGTACTAAGCCTTCATCGAGGCTTCTCTCTGTAGCTTACTGCAATTTTAGCTACGGTCAGCCCCTTAAGGCACTACTTACATCTCTACATCACTACAAATAATAAACCAAAATGGAAAGGAATTAATTATTGTAATTTCTTCAGCTAATTACGCACAAAACAGTGCCAAGTGCACCATTTTGGACTATTTGTTCTGTGTCCCTATCTCTAGCAATCGCATCAAAATGAGATACACAACTTGCGCTGCGCCAGGCGTAGCTCCTCGTCCTTGTTGCCAAACTTCTCACGCAGCTTCCTGCTGTTTTTGCGCATCAAGATGATGTCGGTCAGAATACACAAACAAGACACGGACCTGGACCTCTAGTAAGGCATGGATGTGGTGCAATAAAAGACCTGCAATCTATCTCGCAGCACAAAGCCGCGAGCCTAACAGCTAGTTACCACCTATGTCACCCAGCCAACCAGTAAACTCGCATCCATGGCATCCTCCTCTGTCGACGCTTACCACTTGCGAGGAAGGCGAGCCAAAAGACGGGCCCAAGGAGCCAGGATAGTGGCCTCAGCCGGCTTCGTCATGTGAGTAAAGCGACAAAATACGGCAGACTCCGTTGGAAGCTGGTACGCGTTGCGGCCGCTCGGGACCCGGCTGCCGCCAATATTGCCCAGCATGTTGTTGTTGGCCTCGGCTTCATGGTAGCCCGCGAGTGCCGGCATGGTCGATAGGGGTCGCTTGCCACCGCCCCCGAATCTCTTGTGAGCTATGTTGCCGGCTGCAAGAGTCGAAAAGGCGCGCTTGCCGCCGTTGTTGCCGCCGCCGCCGCCGCCACCGCCGGCCTTGAGGCCGTTTCCACCGCTCATGTGAGCGCTACCATCCATGTGGACAATACCAACCTCATACCGCAGGCGGAGCTTGGAGAGGATGGCGGCGTACGAGATGGTCATGTTGGCAGGACGGTTTCTATTTGAATCACGGTTAGGATATAGGGGGTCTGATCGGAAACCCAGAAAGAAGGTTGAACATACTCGTTGTGGAGCGGTCGGGTAAGCTCGTCCGGGAGGCACTCTGCATCATCTCGCTTGACAAAGTCTGAAAACCAAAACTTGATGGCTCCGTCCGGGGTGGATAGCGACTCCCGTTGCACAACGGCCGTCATGGGTCGTCCGACAACGAAGACCGAGACGTGGGAGTGCTTGGCCAGACGTCGCACTTGTCCGTCTGTCTCGAGCTTCATTGGGAGAGCGAGCTGGACCACAGTGATAGTGCGGAGGGATGGATGCTCAGTAACGTAATAGGCGAGTTTGCCTGGGCCCATGTGCTCGTTGGTAGCAGTGAAGATAATGATCGAGGTAGGCGTTTTCGCCTTGGCGAATACCGTCAGGTGATCATGGTCTTCATCGGGTCCATCCTCTTGCCACATACCGCGCGCTAGCGGGCCAATAGGGGCGGGAAGGTGACTGATGAGCTCAAGGCCAGCGGCGATAGCGTGTTGAGTGCTGTACTTGAGTGCCGTCAACGATTTCTGGGGAGACATAGTGGCGAGCTTTCCTGTCGACGGATCGAACGCCTGAGGGAAAAGGCAATTAGTTGGAGAGATAGATTTATTAGAAAATGGGATGGAGGGTGCTAAGGTAGACGTACGAAAGGTATCTCCTTGTTGATAAAGGCCGCGAGCTTCTGTAGCTCAGGGAAGCCGTCAGCAAGGCGGTGGTGATCCTTGCTGTCGACAGTGAACTCAAAGTAGAAGCTTCTTTCTCTTCCCGGCGCAACCTGATAGCAGTGAAGGGCGGCGAGGACTTTGTCGAGAGGCTCAGGCTTGCCTGGGTCAAGGCCGACCCAGAAGAGATGGGTGGAATCTGCCTAGTATTTATCAACCTTGGTCAATTCTTCTCTCTGCCTTGCCGATCAATACCCATTTGTTTCTACTCACCATGGCTGATTGCTATGTACGTCAAAGACGAATTTGGCGTCAAAGGTACGATTTTTGATATGTTGAATGTGAAAGAAGAGCCTAAGTTTTGTGCGATGAGGAGTGAAGAAAAGTAGGAGGAACTGAAAGGTGCTGAGGATCCGTGCGTGCGAACATGGGACGACATTCACACAAAAGTGGCCATGAAGTTGTGAATTCTGTAAATTTTAAGTGACTAATTTCTTGCACCATTGTCTCCTGGTGCCCCTGAGGTGGACACGCAAGCTGTTGCCAAAATAATCGGCACTCGGTACCTTGCAGTACTTTGTTGAACCCTTCAAGTCGCCAGGCTGCCAGGTATTTGCAAGTACTGTCACACCACCGACGGATCTCCTGACGATATCAGACTAACAGCCTCTGGAGCAACACTCGATAATTTCTGTTAGACGTTCATCGTCCGTACAGGCCAAAATCTTTTGCAGTGCCGATTATTTTAGCAACCGCTTGACACGCTAGGCCCTGGGGAAACAGCTAGTGGAATTCGATGACGCAGTTGGGCATCTGGTGCCATTTTGCAGCGGCTACTTGTGGGGGTTCACAAACATGATGTACTGGCTACTGCGTGGCTCATGGCTAAAGCATCTGTGGGCGTCGGAAGCAGGTTCTTGGATTTGGGATCTGGTTGGGCCATATTTGCCGTAGATCTGACCCGCATTCTGGATTCTTGGCTGCATCTGCCTTAACCTGGTCTTGGGAACACTAATTCGGCCTACATTCCGGTTAGGGAATGGCTGCGGCTGAAACGAGCCAAGATAGCGTTGCATTCTCCGTCCTTAACCCAACGACAGGCCATCTCCTCTCAGATCATCGGTCATCTTGGAAACGCCTCTCCTAGGACACCGAGCGGTCTCGTTGCTTCGCCTGTGCGGTGAAATGGCAGCGACCGCAAGCAAAAGCAATCGAAGTCAAACGCTGGCCCCTTCTATACCGCAGCCCCCCATTTTCAACATGGACAAAGTCCCAAACACTTCGTGGCCTCCCAACAGCTCTAGCCTATTTTGTCACATGGCTCGCTCGTCCAGTTCTCGAAGACTTCTCTGGGTATTAAAAATGACCCAACACGCTGACGGATTGTTCAACGACGAGAGGTCCGCTTAATCCAAAAATTCGACGATCCGCCTCTGGAATGCCTGGGACGCTCTGGCCCCCGGCTTCAAGAGCTAGTTTCAGCCGCATCGCAAATTGCAGTGCCAGAGTTCGGTCGACAGGAATTAAATCATGGACCCCAGATGTCGACAGGATTGGATTCTGAGACTCATCGAAAGGCCAGTTCGTGAACTTGCACCCCCCTGCTCCAGAAGCGCGAAGAAGAGGGTCGTCGGCTCATTCGTGTCGGCCTCATTGGTGCCGGCCGCTACGGCACCAAGTACTTCTCCCAGGCGCGCAACATCCCCGGCATCCTGCGCGCCATCGAGATCGGCAAGCACATCATCATGGTCACCGTCGAGGCGGACGCCCTCGCGGGACCAGCACTCGCCATCGGTGCCGAAAAGGCCGGCGTCGTCTACTCGATGGCCTATGGGGGACCAGCCCGCGCTCATCACCCATCGTGGAACTCGTCGATTGGGCGCGCACCAGCGGCTTTACCGTCGCAGCAGCCGGCAAGGGCTGGGAAAACTGGGAGTTTTCGAAGGAACTCACCGATTCCGGCCAGCTCAATCCATACATGCACACGTCATTCCGCGACGGAACAAAGGCGTCAATCGAGATGGCCGCAGTCGCCAACGCCGCCAGTCTCGTGCCGTCGGACAATGGGTTCATCTTCACCCCCGGCAACATCGAGGAGATCGCGACCATTACGCGCCCCTCCTCTATCGGCGGCGTTCTCGACCACGACGGCAACGTGGATGTCATGTCGAGCGTTACTCGCGCGGGCGAGTGGATTCCGTTCAACACGTAGGAAGGCGTCTACGCCGTGGCCAAGGCCACAAACGAGTACGTCGCCAGCTGCTTCGTCGAGTGCCCGTGGCACCCGGACCCCACCGGTCAGTACGCAGCGCTGTTCCGCCCGTACCACTACGTAGGTCTCGAGAGCTAAATATCTCGATCGCCAACGCCGCGCTGCGCGGCATCGCGACGGGCTCCCCTGTCGGGTTCTACGGTGACGTGGTTGCGACACTGAAGAAGGACCTCACGGCGGGCGAACACCTCGATGGCGAAGGCCGATACACCGTCTGGGGCAAATTGGTGTCGGCACGCTCGAACGTTGACCGTCACCTTCCAATGACGAAAGGAAAAGCTATGCTTGGAAGCATCCACACATTCGCCGGAGCCGCTACCGCAACCGTCCTTGTGGTCACCCTAGCTAGTTGTACAGCTACCGCCGACGGCGACGCACCCGCAGCAGGAGGCGACAGCGATCTTACCGCACTCGTTGACGCCACAGCCCAAACCCCCCATCGAGGACATCCTCGCATCGCTTGGCGAACCGACGGGCGACGGCGTCACCGTCTGTTACGTCACTGTCCAACGAGTTCTGGGGCTTCGAACGGGATGGCTTCGAAGCCCGCGCTAAGGAACTCGGCGTCGAGTACAAGACGTTCGACGTGACCGACGAGCCCTCGATCACTGAGCAGCTCGACGAGGCCAAGAGCGCCGCCAACCAGGGGTGTGACACGATTCTCGCCTCGCCGATCTCAGCCACCGGTCTTGAGACAGCATGTTTAGCACCGCGATCTCCAGCGGGGAGATGACTTAAGGCAGCACACTCTTGGGCAGTACACCAGAGGATAAATCTCAACGTATTACCTAGTGTGGCTATGTATCTATACTACGGTGGAGCCACTCGTACATGCTCGGTGATAATCTGCTGCACGGTAGCGGCAAGATGGTGTGAGAGCGTATTATACGGCTCAAATGCGAGCTGGCGATGCAAGACGGCCATTCCGAGGGGCATATCCGGGCTGTCGATGTCGCTGTTATCAGGGCGACGTGAGGGACCATCGAGCTTCCTGAGAAACTAGGGCGAGATGTTGCTGGTGTAAATGTGCAGCCATGTGGTATCGCTGGGATTCGTCACAAGGACTAGACAAGGATGTTGCTGCTCCTGCGCAAGCGCGATGACGAGGGCGACGAGATAGGGGTCTTGGTAGCAGTTGGGGGGCGTGACATGTCGCGTTGCACTGCCGTCATTGGGGCAGTGCAACGTGGTGAGGGAGGCATGGCGTAAACGGTCGGAGTAAGAATGCCGCCATCAGTAAAGGTGCAGCCCAAAAGGTGAAGCTGTCGCTGCGTCCAGAGAGCGGATGCACAAACAGGCGCTCGCGGCCATGCATGGCGATCAATTTGGAAATCGAAGATTGTTGGTCAGCGTCGTCAGCGTCATTAGCGGCGTTGGTCATTGTCGCGGCGATGGTCAGCGCATTGGCAGCGTTCAGTGTCATTGCCGGCGTTTGGTTATTGTTTTGTGGAAGAGGGGCCAAATATCAGACCGAAGCTTGGCAGCCCCTCCCTGGCTTTCCACATGAAGCAGAAGCTGCCGGCCGCAAGCGACTGGAGCACCGACAAGCTGTTCGCGAGCTGAGTTGTGGTTAAACGTAGCCGCCCCCGCGCCCTCAAGCTCGGTCAGCCCTTAAGCGCATTCCAACCCGACGCTGAGTTGTCCAAGATCATCGACCCGCTCCCCCTCGACTTGCGAGACCTGACCGAGACCCAATTGATCCATCGCCTGGGAGGCCTCGCAGGCCTGTTCTGGGGAGCGCTCTATCGCTTTACCTCTAGTATTAGCTCCAGTACCAGTACCGATGACGGTAGCGATATGGATCTTGATGTGGCGGATGATTCCGACCTCCCGTTCCTGCCCGTGTCGCGGCTGCAGCGCGTCCGTCCCCCTCGCCAAACCAGTCCCCCCTCTTTCAGCTCATGACCCTGGCCGAGGAGATGCCCCGCTACCGGAAGCGTCGCTGCGGACAGCGGATCGGGGCCACTGGAGCAGAGCCCACGCTGCTCAGGTCATGGATCAAAAACTGCAAGGAGAAGAAGCATGGGCCAAAGTGCGAGATCGCATATCACGGTCCCAGAAAGGCGGAATGGGCTCGGTTGGCGCCGCACCTGGGGGCGGCAATTTCGCTTTCGGTTGATAGACGTGCGCCAGAAGAGAATAGTCGAGGCCCCAGAGGGATGCAACTATGTGGCTCTTTCCTACGTCTGGGGTCAAGTCCCAGGCGGGGTCTATCGCGGTAGAAAAAGCGACTTGAAGGCCGACCCAGACCGTTCCAGGAGCAACATATCTAGATGTCCCGGATGCAGGCGTACCAAAGACGGTACTGGACGCCATGCAAACAACGGCATTCTTGATGCGCGAGTATTTATGGGTCGACGCAGCTTTGCATCATATCCAAGACGACGAGGAAGAGCTATCGGCGACGTTGCGCGCCATGGATATGATTTATACCCGCCGCAGATGTCACCCTAGTTGCTGCAGCGGGTAGCGATGCAACAGCCGGGCTCCCAGGTGCGCTATCGGGGTCGCGGCAAGTGGTTCAGCCAGCTGAGAGAGTTCACCAAGTCACGCTGCTCCTCGAAGCAGCGCCGCTTTCCGTCGTGTTGGCTGCTTCTTGCTGGAGGACGCGCGCCTGGACCTTCCAGGAAGAACACTTCTCCACGAGGTTGCTGGTATTTACTGACGAACATGGGAGACGACGACGTACAGGCCTACTACCTCCTCGAGTCGGGCCCGATAACCAGCGCCATTTGGCTCCGCCCTCCAAACCGGTTCTCGAGTGAGGAAGCATGCAATAGCAATCTGAAAATATGTGCTGGGTTAGGCATGATAAGTGACGGCTAAGGATGGATGAAGAATGAAAGGGGAAGATGGTCTGCAGTCGTGGCTTTTTCACAGCGACTATGGCCCGTGTGCCTTCCTGTCCTTTTAGAGATGCTCCTTCTAGGCCTGAAAGTTATGTAGGATTGAGGATGTTCTTTTTCTTGAGTAGAACAGGTAGCGTAGCACCTGCGTGTCACAATGTGTGTGAGATGTTGGCCTTGTGGTCGATGTATCCACTTGTCGTGGAGGTGGTGTTAGCTTCTCAATCCCGGTGGCTGCTGGATTCTGGATTCGGTGGGTTGAGGACCTGGAAGTCATGGTAAGCCTCGTAGGTAACAATATCGAGGACGGAATTTGTTGGGAAAACATGCAATGTAGTTCATGTTGCGTGTAGAGAAGTTTGGAACCTATGTGGGCCAGTGGAGACGCCCAGACTGCTGCTTGGCCGTTGTCATCAAAGTCGGAGAGCATGGAGAATCTGCAGTCCAGACTTTCGGTTGATACCACACAAGAAGGCGTCCATGTGAACCTCCTCCACGTCTTTGATATAGTTCACAGGTATGTTTTCTTCGTCTTCAACACGACAAAGTCCGAGGTGGCCGTAAGCCTTGATTTGTGTCCAGCAATCAACGCGCTCTGTGAAGCAGGTGTCAATAGGCATTCCACTGTAAACGCTGCTCGAAAGTGCTCGAAAAACAGCCCTCGTTTCCGTGACCATGTTAAATATATGGTGGAATAAGTGGTGAAGCTCGATAAGCATAGGTATGATTACACTACAGCGTATTACTCTCTCCTCTTTACAAAACCGTGACTGCTACCCCTTGTCACACATCCTAGGCCGGAGAAACCCGGACTAGTGGATTCTATCAAGATGTAAATTAAAAAAACTCAGTCGCCTATTATCCATTCAAGTTTTCTTCCCATAACATCCCTCTACTGGACAATCTCCGTGCCGTATAAATCTATCCCTAAGACGCTCATGCAACGCAACCCCTCCCTGTACCTCTCCCGCGCATACCCCTGTAGCAAGGGAACACGTGTGTGTTCACAGCCTGCTGTATCTCCTTTCGTTGTCTAGAACTCTTAGGCTTCATGACCCTCGCGAAAACAACTTTATCGTTCAAGTGCCTCGGTACTCTGTCGTACCAGTACGCCTCATAGAGAAGCAGAAGGACTTTGATTCGTGGTCTACCATCACCGTCGGCGAGTATCTCGTGGAGCTTTTGAATAAAGCTGATTTCGGGATCCAAGTCAGCATGGACGGCCGCAAGATCTATAATGAGGTAGATTTGTCTTGCTGGAAGGCTTGCCGTAGCCTGCATGAAAATAGAGAGCATCTCCTTCAATGTTTTGGCGTCATTGAACTGATAGCGGCATACCGCCATTTGTTTCTCGGACGGAGTGACGGAGGATCTGTCGCTGCTTAGTTTGAGCACTTGGCACGTCAAGTACTTCATCAGTTCCACTGGAGTCAGAGTTTGCGACTTGGACTTGTCAAGGCCTTTTAACGCCCAGAGAGTAGGTATTGCTGAAGTTGACAAGGTCTGAATGATGCTAGTGCCAAAGTCCAGGATGGCATGTCGGGAATTGAAGGGTCCTCTGACGATTACGAGCGGGAGTGTGTCCTTGGATGACCATTGTGCGAGTGTCCGGGACAGCCAGAACTGATTGGTTAAGACACTTGCACCTGTTCTCGTTGCCCGCCAGTTTCGGAGGAGTAGGTAATGTCTGTAGGTCTTTTCAGGCTCCTCAAATGAGATCGCAAATGTGGCGAGAACGTCGGTTAGTTGTAGGCGTTGTATTGACTGATTGGTGTCGACGCGGGAGCTCGTCTGGAGATAGTGGTGTGCTGCATCCGTGTTAGCGGACAAGTCAACATAACGAAGAGAGTAGCGCCTACTTTCGGTTTTCGCCAGCAATTCGTTGACAGTCTGGCCAGATGCTTCTAGCAGGGAGAAGACCATGTCCAGTTTCATCTCTAACCTCTCTTCCGATGTTTGCAATCTTGACACAACTCGAGCGAGCCCTTGGAGTTGATGCTCTCGCTCCTTGTTACCAACTTCTAGGGCGTTTAGAATATCCACGAGTTTCCGAGCTTGCGACGTGTGCATGACGCGGATCTCGGTTTGACAGCCAAGAGTGGCTAGCTCCATGACGTTATTCGAACAGTCGGTAATCCTGTCAAGAAGCCGCTGGTACTGAAGCTTGTGAGGTTGTGTAAAACTACGATAAAGATGGCGGAACTTGGATTCGTTGCACCACGAGTGGGCAATGAGGAGGAACTCCAGGATACAAGAATAGAGATTATCAACGGCCTCGCGCATTTTCTTTGTGCTATACAACTGAGAGAGCATCTTAACGCGAGGAAGGCGGTTGGCGATCTCGGTTGTGGACTTGGCAAGCAGCTTGAGTGTCTCTGCATGATTGACCACGCTCTGTTGAAAACGGGTTAGATGACAACAGCTTGAAAAGTAGGTAGATGTTGGCGGAATACTGACTGAGAAGAGCAGCTTGAACGTCCCCCAAACCAGCGACACGTACTCCGGGTTTTGCTGGACGAAAACGTCAAGGACGGTGCCATAGTGGCAGATGGTCTCCGAGGTCCTGAGCAGCCATTTGCGTGTCTTGGACGAATCGCTCTTTGATTCGTACTTGGCCACCAGGCCGGTGACAACTTGTTGGACATCTTCGATGCAGGTTGAACTAGTGATGAGTCTCTTCTCTCGGTCGCTCAGGCTGGTGCTGCGCTCAAAATGAGTCTTGACGGCTTTGAATGAATCGCTCGCAACAGCTGAGTGGTTGCCCTCGCCGTCATCGCCGGTCCAGGAAACGAGGGTATCCTGATCTGTGTGGATTCGAAATGCGATGGATTTCAAATCATGTAACGTGGCGTCCATCTCGCCCCCTCGGCCTGAGCGGCAACTGAGTCCACGGAATGTGTTCTCGGATCATCACCTGCGGCGACTGGAGTTCTCTCCACAGTCAGCTGTGGCTGAGCAGTTGCTTGCATAGGATTGGACATTCGACCAATCAGCGAGAGAACATGAAGAAGGACGCCACCCTCTAGCCGCCAAGGCATCCATGATCAGGCAGCAACCGCCGACGCCAGTTTCATGTTCAGGCCGCACGTCCATCTCCCTCAATTCCCCTCAAACCTTCATCCCCTCACCCCAGGCCTCGCATCTCGATGAACATGAACGCCGTGATGCCGGGCACAGTGACGCGTCCCCCGACGCAACAACAGCGGTCGCCGTCTGCAATGGGCGGATACGACCCGTCCCTCGGACCAGCAATTGGGCCGACTGCCGCAACAAAGTCGGAACCCAAGCCCCCGCGGGCCTCCGGACCCCATGCCTGCCTGGACTATCAGGCGCAGGTCATGCTTCTCGAGCAACAGACCAAAAAGCGCCTCATGATGGCCCGCCAAGAGCAGGAATTCAGTCAACCGTTACCGCCCCCGCAGCAACAACCGTCCACTTCGGAGGAGCCTCTCAGTGATTTTGATTTCGACAGCTTCCTGCACGATGATGGGCCAAACACATTCGGTTCGGCGCTGAACCTGCAACCCGAGATTCCTGCTCGCGAATTCGTTCCGCAACCTCATTACACCATCTCTGAGGATGAAGTGGGCCGTGGTCAGGCCAACAATCTGGCAGCCATTCAGTCCAAGCCGGACCTCAAGAGCCCAAGCCCAGGCAGACATGTCCAGAATGAAGGCTACTCCAGCGCCCAAAAACAAGCCGCTCTGCAGGCTTTACAACAGCAGGCTTCAAAACAGCGGGCTGCACAACAGCAGGCTTCACAACTGCGGGCTGCACAACAGCGGGCTTTACAACAGCAGGCTAAACTTGCACAACAGCAGCGAATACTTGCCCAGCAGTGGCAGCAGCAAGCCAGACAAGATGCGCTCATACAAGGTCCACCGCAGGGTTTCCAACAAGGAACCATACAAACACCAAACTCACTCCCCCGAATACAATCTCAGTTACAGACACCGTCTACCCAGCAAGCACAACGATCCATCCTCGGAGGCACTTCAGGTGCCCCCTATCCTGCTTTGGACATCACTACACCCCCCGGGCCGGATCACCTTCATAACATGCTGGAGTATATCCGTACCCTGGAGAATCAGCTCGGAATCGAGCCGGCTGTGCTGACTCTTAACCACCGTTCCGCCATCAACATCCAGGAATTCCATTGTTTGGAAAGTCCCGGCAGTTTGGGCACTAGCTTCTATCTTGCCGAGCCTGAATGGGTTGTGCGCGACGAGGACGTAATGCTGAGAGGCCGCTTCCCGGTGCATGATCCTGAAAGCTACCTCCAAAAGAGGGGAAATATTACGTTCGCGGTATATAAAGACTACAACATGCGCCACCAACAGGAGAAAATCAGCGAGGCAATGAAGGCTAACGAATGCCTGCCAGTCCCAGAGCCTGCCAGTATGTCTTGCTCTCTCGTCTCGGCTGAGATGACTGAGGCGGCGAAAGCCTTTATTTCCCTTCACCCCAGCTTCAGCACCGAGTTCCCGGAGCAAGCTTCGGCCGTTAAAAATGGCGATAAGATATCAGCGCCGTTTATTTGGTGGTATCACTATCGAAAGTCTCACGGCATACGGAACTTACCCCCTCGACAAGCCGAGTTGATGACTGCCCTCACCGAGTGGATTGAAAGAAACTATGGACATTTGTATGACAAGTTTGACGCACAGTTCCGCAGTGGCCGCGTTTCGGCCGAGTCTCTCGAGTATCTCATCCGGCCAGGGCACGTTCTTGTGAAGAAGGAAGGGAAAACACTTCCATTGGGGTTTGTCGCAACTTCCCGACCGGAACTTATGGAAACCCGTGTGCGTGAGCCCCACGAACATGACAAAAAAAAGTATAACTGGTCGTTCGCTGTCAGGGTTAGGTCCTACCAGTACAATGGAGGATTCTTCCGAAGCAATGACACCGTGGATCTAAACTTCGGGGCCGACGTCAAGGATGGAGAGGTCGATATCCGCAGCATAGACGTTGTACCACTTCAATATGCGGATCTTGAGGTAAAGGAGCTGTTAGCGCGCCGAGGGAAGACGTTCTGGAAATGTCGGAACAAACGTCTCGTTTCCTACGAGGGCAGTCCGAACTCGACAGACCAGAAACACGCGGTATGTGTGCACTTGCAGCAGATTCCATCATCCCAATAGCTAATCCGCGTCACCGGAATAGGGCCAGCGGTTCATGACCGATTTTAGCACATACAAGGAGCTTCACCCCAACAACAAATATGTGCTGAGGTCTACAATAGCCGACGGCGGTAATATATATGCGTCAGCATTCGGCAACGCGGGTCGTAGCAATGTCTCAGCAGAGACAGACAGTTCTTTACCAACCGATGACAGCGAGCCGGAGGCGCCTGAAGTCTATTTATTTCCGACGAGCCTTCCAGGCTTCGATCTTCGCAGAAAGAAATGGGGTATGTGAAACCACCGTTGGGCGTGCTTTACTATCCCACTGACAGTGAGAAGTTGACCTAGAGGTTGATCGAATCCGGGACGTGACTTGGAACGACCAAGCGTTCCAGAGCCTCGTTGCTGATAAAGAGATGAAGCAACTTGTTCTTGCCTTGGTCACCAACCAGCTCGCCACCGAAAGCGCAACAGATCTGATCGACAACAAAGGTAACGGCCTCATCATGCTTCTACACGGCTCTCCCGGCACGGGAAAGACTTTTACCGCCGAGTCGGTGGCGGAGATCGCAAAGAAGCCGTTGTACTCGGTCACCTGTGGCGATATCGGCACCGAGCCGGAGCACGTCGAGAAATACCTCGCCTCTGTCTTCCACCTCGGCAAGATCTGGGACTGCGTGGTGCTCCTGGATGAGGCCGAAGTATTCCTAGAGCAACGAACCCTTCAAGATCTGAAGCGCAACGCCCTCGTCTCGGTCTTCCTCCGCGCTCTGGAATACTACGAAGGAATTCTCATCCTGACCACGAATCGCGTCGGCACATTTGACGAGGCATTCAAATCCAGAATTCAACTGGCACTCCGTTACGAGAAACTGCGGGACGGACAGAGAAAACAGATTTGGCGAAACTTTTTGGATCGGCTGCGCAGCCTCGGGGAGGCAGAGAATATTGATTTCAACGATGTGGAGCTTCATCTGGACGAGCTGGCGGCCCACCCAATGAACGGCAGAGAGATCAGGAACTCCATCACCACGGGCAGACAACTGGCAAAGTTTTTGAAGGAGAAGATGACGTATTCGCACCTCAAGAAGGCTATTGGGGTTGCGGAGAAGTTTGATCAGTATTTAGCGGAGGTGAGGGAGGCAGATGTTGATGAATCTGGTGTAATGGGGGTGAATGGGAGGTATACGGATGATTTCTTTGCCAGGCAGGAGCAGTTGAGGTAGTTGGTTGGGTTCAGCCGTATTTAATTCTCTACTTG
>Ga0247763_1001143_pt1 | contig 15569 bp, 11 predicted proteins | sample UWRJL141409B4_FD_179926 | JGI IMG/M metagenome (GOLD analysis project Ga0247763, IMG submission 179926) | Plant litter microbial communities from Arlington Agricultural Research Station in Wisconsin, United States - UWRJ-L141-409B-4 | ecosystem: Environmental > Terrestrial > Plant litter >...
TGTTGGTCAATCTCCGCCTCCGGGCTCTAAGGCTCTTGGTGTCTATTACCCGCGTTCGGGTACTCTCGGCGGTTGCTCTGCCCATAATGCCGGCGGCGCAATTATCCCGCAAGACAGCTACTGGGACGACATTGCCAAACTCACCGGAGACAAATCATGGGGGTATGTTATGACTTCCCTTTGCACACAGAAACAGACATGCTCACACAAACGACTTCAGACACGAGAACATGAGGCGCTACTTCGTCCAGTTTGAGAAGAACTCGTACCTTCCAAAGGGGGCCCCCGGCCACGGCTTTGATGGTTGGCTGTCTACTTCCACTCCGAACTTTGAGGCCTTCTTGCAAAACCAGCCAGCACGTCTTTCCATCATGCGGCAACTTGCTGTGTCATTGGGCTACAATGAATCTCAACTCTTCGACCGGATGCGCGCGGACGCCAACTCTCTTGACCCTAAGAGAGACAGTCAACAAGGCCTGTTCAACATTCCCTTTCACAACACTCCACTAGGAAATCGGACCAACGCCAACCTCCTTCTCGCCGCAACTCTTGCGGAGCGCAAGCCTGACGGCTCCCCGGCTAACCCCTTGACAATCCAACTTGAGTCTCTCGTCACCAAGATTCTCTTTGACACCAAGAAAGACAAGGAGCCCACTGCCGTTGGCGTGGAGTACTTGAAGGGCCGATCCCTCTACCGTGCCGACCCACGGTCCTCAAAAGCCGGCCAGAACCCTCCAACGCACCGTGTCTTTGCCCGCCGAAGCGTCATCATCTCAGCTGGTGTCTTCAACACCCCCCAGATCCTCAAGCTCAGCGGCATCGGACCCCGTGCGGAGCTAGAGTCCCACAATATCCCCGTCATTGCCGACCTGCCCGGCGTAGGGGCCAACCTCCTTGACGACTACGAGATCAGCATCGCCGCGCATGCCTCCGTCCCACTCTCTCCTCCCCCAGCCCCTGGCGCGCCCCAGTGCACCCTCGGCCAAGGTGATGACCCTTGCATCGCCCTCTGGCAAAACGGAACCGGCCCGTACACAGTGCCAGGTCCCTCCCACGGCATCCACTACCGCACCAGCGTCGCCTCGCAGGGAGAACGCGACATTGTCTTGTGGAATCCCCCGGACGTCTTCCGTGGATTCTATCCCGGCTACTCTCTCCCGCAAGGCGACCCCGATACCACCTTTAGCTTCGCCATGGTGCACACGCAGGGCCGCAACTCGCGTGGCGGCACCGTCAAGCTTCGGTCTGCTGATCCACGGGACACGCCGGATATTTTCTTCAACTTTTGGGCCGAAGGCTCTGACAAGGATCTCCAGGCGCTTTACGAGGGCGTTGAATTTGCCCGTGGCGTGCTCCGCAACGTCAGCACACCTGTCGGGTCGTTCAGTGAGTTCCAGCCCTGTGTTGGACCCATCGGCACGAACTGCTCGGAGGCGGCAACCAAGGACTTTATCAGAAGACAGGTTTACTCGCATCATGCGTCATCTTCGGCGGCAATTGGGGCGGATTCTAACCCCCTTGCCGTGCTGGACGGGCGGTTTCGTGTTCGAGGGGTAAAGGGGCTCAGAGTCGTGGATGGAAGTGCACTGCCGAAGCCACCGAGTCCGTTTCCGATTGTGGGACAGTTTATGGCGAGTTACAAGGCGGCGGAGGTGATTTTGGAGGATGCGAAGAGGGGGTGATGGGGGTTTCTCGTGGAATTCATAAGGGGCGGTCTGTCAGCTTGGTTTCTTTTGTGTTTGGGATTTCGTAATTTTGCGTGGGACGTAATACGTGCGGTTATTAGGGGTACTTTTTGTCGAGGTTGAGTGATTTCTTCCTTCTCTTCTCCGTGGCCGTATTTTAGGATCTAGAAGTATATATGTGTTATAAATTAATGGACTGTCGGCTTTATTGGCGACTTTCTCGCCTTCTGCAGTCAGTCCGGACCTGTCACTCGCAAACGGCCGGGCGGCCACTTTGTCCCCAGGCATTCATAATCGACTGATATATATACTAGGTCGGGGTTCTTACTACAGGCGGCCACTTCGTCTCCAGGCCATTCATAATCGACTGACTGATATATATATACTGTGTCGGGGTTCTCGTCGTCTTGTTTTCTGAAAAGCCCAGCCGGAAGAGCTGGATCGACGTGACGTGGCCCGCTGTAGCCGGATGACTTTCCATGATTGGTGCTGGCGAACCTTGTTCTTGATAATAGCCCAATCCGCGTCCATCCCGCGTGGAATACCGAATTCGGACTTACCAGGGGGGAGGGGATTTCCACGGCGCCGTGAGGTTGCCGTCGCTCCTGGAAAGTACCTCGGTAGTTACGTATGTAGTGGCATCGATATCAGCCCCCAAGCCTACTCTGGTAAGCCTGGTGGATGGTAGGGGGTCTTTGGGACCAATCTCATCTCTCTTTGTCGCTGGCGCCTCCATCTCCGCCAGCAGGCGAAAAATTAGCTCGCTCGCTCTCGACGAGCTGCTTATAGTTTGGATTTAGCGGGCGAATAACTTTGGCGACCTCTTGGTTTAAGTCTGGTTTCCGGGTCTGGACCTGGGGATCAACGGAGTCGGTTACCTGAACTATACTCGGGATTCTGTACTTTAGTACACCACCGCGGATATGGCGAACAATGGTGTGGAGCGGCACACGGCTGCGCCGGCTGGGAAGGTGCTGACCAGCCAGGCTGAATATGCACTGTTCCACAAGATTGTGCTCCAGAGGGCCAAGTACGCTGTGGTCTTCGACATCCCTTTTGAGGAGCACCTGGTTAAGCAGGGCCCTTGGCCGCGTTTGGCGAGCTGGGCAGCACCACGGCTACGTCTTGGTATCCGGAGAATCGTTCCATCTCCCGTCCCCACCAAACCCCCAGCTTCGAGATTTCGACGGACTTGACGGGGACAGGTGAGATATACTTTTGTCGAAATGTGCTCTTCATCAATCATCTCAATGACGTTGTCGATATTTCTGAATTTCCTGTTCTCGACGAAGTTTTCAATCCTTGATCTTTTTGAGTTAGCTGACAGTGGGCTCCCACAATTTACAGAATAGCTTTTAACTATCCGGAAAGATACGACATCTCAAGACGGTGGGTTATCTCACCGTGGACCAATCAGTCCCAATGTAAGGAACTCTTGATATAAGCTCGACTGAGGCAACTGCTGATACCGTTTTAACGGATAGGAGTTGTTTTGTCTCAATAGCTTGAGAGTTAGCTGCAGGAAGAAGAGAAGCTTCGCTATTCCCCTATCAGTTCAGGTAGATTTCTTTCTTTCCTTCTTCTTCTTCTTGGTTTGTTTCTAGATAGAACTGAGCCCGGACCCGCCTCTTCCGTCATCATACAGGTAACTAACTACTCCAAGTTCTCAATCAATTAATGTGCACTTCTCATTCTATTCTACGGTCAGAATTTGATAGATAAGATATCTGGAATGTGCAATAGTATATTCCGAACGTCGGATTCCGGTTCTTTACTTTATTTTGTAGTGTCTTGTGATGTATCTCTGCGCCTTCAAGTTACCTAGCTTAACAGGGATGTGAGTGTGAGGTTGCATGTGATGCGGGACTGGATATTTGCGGCTGTCAGTGGGATTGAGGTAGGTAGGTAGGCATGCATCCTCATCAAATCAGTCGGCAGACGTAGATGTACGAATGGTTCTCCACACTACGCCTGACATTCGTTAGAACGCTTGGGACCAGCTTATCCTTAAATAAATCATGTTGTTCGTACGGGATATACAACTTATTCTACACTTTTGGAAGCTGCCTTAGGTAACCTTCAAGTATCAGCCCATGGTGGGCGGTAGGTGGAAACGCGAGGATTACACCATCGACCTATGCCATAAAGAGATGGGGACGGCGCTGTTTTGGAAGGTCACGACTGGACGTATGTGCAAGTTTAAATGCGATGCGGCGAGAACAAGGGAGGCAGCTGAGGTAGGTAGGTGAGGCAGGTGAGGAGTCTGGAGGATCAGATGATGAGATGTGATGGTGTTTCTGATGATGGGATGTGATTGCGAGGTCCAGATGACGAGCTCGGATGTGTCGGAGATGAGGTGAGTCTCTGACTGAAATGCATGGCTTGATGATGTGGAAGGGGAGGGGAAGTTCGGACTTGTTTTAGCTGATGGGATGGGACATCATGGAATGGGTTAAGTAAGACTCGATACCCAGACACCTAGAATAGATCGAGTATGCATTCAGATAATGAGGCAACTTACAAGGTGAGTAAAACATAGAGCTAACGAATGAAGAAAAAAAAGGTTGAAGGCACGAGGAATCCAACTCCCAGTCTGCCAACCCCTTAGGACCAAGACTACTCGTCGAGAGGCTTGACCGTCGTACCACTGGACTATACCCGCTTGTGGATCCAGTTGATATTAAACTGATCAATCAACATTTATGACCCCAGCAGGGTGAGGCAACTGGCAAGGCCGAGGCGGAATGGTTCTGTGGCGGCGCCTACGTCATCAACGACCAGCGATGATACGTGGTGGGGCGTGAGTTCAAGGACTGCGCTGGTAACAATTGAGTCTGGTGATGCGTTCGGACGGTGAGACAATGTGATGGTGTGACAGCGTGATGGCGCAAACTGTCCGAGGCTCGGTCTCTGGTCGTTTGGCTGGTTGCTGACCGTGAGATGGATTCGATAGTTCTACACTAGTTCCAGAATCCAGGGGTTCGGCCTTACTCCATGATGAACGATGTAGCAATTGGGATGGGATTTGTGATCATTATCCTGTTCTCCCCAAGTCAATTCCTTGTTTGCATTGAAACCTGGGTCTGGGAGGGTGAGGCTCTTGCGGCACGGCGGCGTGAGGAAGAAGCCATGTGGTCTCGCTCTCAACGGTTTTTTCTTCGGAGCTCGGGTCAGCGAGGCCATGGCATGAGCGGCGTTGCAACGGGATTACCGACAAGGCGATTTCCACAGGCACACAAAAGTCACTACCTGATCAATATTGGACGAAATGTGTTGTCTAGAGTCGTGGAACATCGACGATGGACTCGAAGTATAAGAAGAGACTGTCGTCGGAGAATTGATCCAGGATGGTGCAGACGCAATCTATCCCAACTTTTTCATTCGTTGCACTTTCCCAACCTTTTTCACTCGTTGCACAATTCCAGAACCAAGGATGACGCGCTGCAGGTTGCTGTGCGTGGCAGGCGCAATCGTCGGTGCTTTGTTGGGACTGGCCCAGGCCGCTCCCTCCCCCACCAATCCCCTTTCCTCGCGTCAAACCAACATTGCCGGGCTCGAGCGTTGCCGACCCGAGACTTTCACTGCCGTTCTTTCCAAATACGGCGGCTCGCTAGCTACTGGATCACCCTACACGTCCAACAGCGAACCGTACCCGGATGTCGAAAAGGTGCTCTGGTATGCCCAGTTCCCGCCCCTGAACATCCCCGACATCTGCGGTGTGCGCATCATGGTGACGGGAAATGTCGCCTTCGAAGTCTACCTGCCCAGCCCCACCAAATGGAATCGTCGCTTCCTCACGGTGGGCAATGGCGGATTTGCTGGCCGCACCAGCCGCTATGACATGTTTGGTCGGGCCGTCCATGGCTGGGCCGTCATGTCGACCAATACCGGACACGAAGATGCCTCGGGAGGTATGAGTTGGGCTGCTGGTAACCAGTCTCTCCAGATCGACTGGGCCTGGAGGGCCATGGCTAGCTCCGTCCCGTTTGCCAAGGAGATTGTCGCTGCCTACTACCAGAATGTCACGCCCGTGGCCAACTATTACTCGGGTTGCTCTACTGGTGGCCGCCAGGGCATCCGGCAGATTGAAGTCGATCCCAACAGCTTCGACGGTGTGCTGCTCGGCGCACCTGCATGGAACGTCCGGTCCGCCATGCCCGTAATCTCCCGCATCGGATGGCTGGCCAAGACGTACGGCTTGAACTTTGATTCACGCGAGCCCATCTACAGCCGCGTCAACCAAACCTGCAATCTCCTAGGCTTCGATAACACGGCCGCCGACGGCGTCGTCCGTGACTCGGCTGCCTGTCTGCGCACCTTCAAGGAAAGCGGTATCAACGGCTCGGTGTGGGCTGGGGTTGATTGTCCAAACAACCAACCTGCACCAGGTTGCGTGACCCTCTCGCAGCGTGCAGCCTTTATGGCAATTTTGGAGGAGTTCAAAGTGCCACCGCAGAACCAAACATATGCCGGTGACGGGTTTGACATCACCTCGGTCAAAGATTGGTTCAACTTCCTTGCCGGTTCGGCCCCAGACGACTTTGACCAGCAATTCTCAAGATACTTCCTCAATGAGACCATCATTTGGGATAGCGATGCCAACGGCGCTCGTCTGATTCAGCGCTCCAATGCGTGGGATGCCCAGGTGCGTGTTAACGCCAACCCGGCCGTTCTCAATGGGTGGAGGGGAAAAGCGATCATGTACACGGGCACGGCCGACGGCACTGTTTCATCGACTGGCACTCGGCGGGCCTTTAACATGGCAGGTGGCACAAACAACCGAAATCTCGCTTACTTTGAGATACCCGGCATGCCGCACTGCGTTGACATTGGAACCGGAGGCTACAACCCGCCATGGTATATTGGCCAAATCGGAATTGGGTTAATCCTTCCAAGTAAAGTGTGGTATATGCCTAACACGACCAACCCACCGCTCAACAACGCTGCTCACGACGCGCTCATTGCTCTTACCGAGTGGGTTGAGGGAGGATCCGGGAGGAGCGCACCGACCCGACTGCTTGCGACGGCATTTACAGGGTGGAACGAGACGGTTGGAACTATTTCAAAGGAGAGGCCGATTTGTGCAGTCCCCATGAGGCAGCATTATGTTGGGGGGGATGTGAATGCTGCGGGAAGCTGGACTTGTGTTGCTGAGTAGACAGTCTAACTGTGAGCACATGAAGCTGTGGGAGGGTATATAAGTTGTGAGAGGGTATATAAGTTGCGAGAAGGCATATAGAGTGGTGAGGGAGAAGTAGAAGAGAACCCTCGCGGGTGCTACATTTTTTTCTTGTATATACTTGAGCTGTTACTCAACTGGTGTAGGGAAAGTTTTGGACTGAAGGTGACATCTGATATCTGACATTTGAAGAGCAAATAAGAAATTCCTCCGCAGGACTACCATTACTATTACCCTATTCCTTCAATGTGACTCGCTCAAACTTATCCGCTGCTCCCCCTCTCACCATCCTCTCCACCACCACCTTCCCTTCCCTTCCCTTTGCTTCGTATAGTGTAGAAATTACCAAACCACCTTCCCCACGTTCTCATAACAGTGAATCTCCTCCGCCCACTCATGCGAAGAAATCGCCCCCTCGGGAAGTTCTGTCAAGGCTGCACATTCTGGAAGCAGTGTGATTGGGACACACCCTTCTTCCAATTGAGCCTTTTCGTTGGTACCCACCCAGTTTACTACGACAAAAGACCAGGTTGGCCCGTAGTAGGGAATCGTCGCATTGCACGCCACAAAGGTCCCTTCTTCCCGGTCGGGAAGAGTTAATTCGCTGAAAGGACCACCGAGGTGTATCCCCTGAGTCCCTGATCCGCCAAAGGCATATAGTCCACCGCTCTGCGTATTGTTTGTGTCCGGAAGGAAGGCCAGTCCCTCGGGAAAAGGGGGAGTTCCCGCATCGGTGAGGATACTTGTATTCATTTGGGACGAAGCTGTGCCATTCTGATAGAATATTGGACCGACGGCCGTACCACCGGTACTAGGAGTAGGAATTGGCGATGAAGGGGATTGGTAACGAAGAATCGCGCGGTTTTGAGCAGGTCCAATATGTGCGAGCTCGAAAGGGAGGAGATGGACCGAGGGAGTAAGGTCGGCGGTGGAAGTGATGTTGGCGATGAGACGGAAGCCGTGGGCGGTGGTGAGTTTAGGAGTGGTAGGCGCCGCGGTGGCGAGGGTTAAGAGGAGGGGGAGGAGGTGGTGGTGATGCATTTTGGTGTTGTCGTTTTTCTGCCGCTGTTGACTTTATGATTGTGGTTGTGGCAGATGATAGATTTTGCTGCGGAGTTTTATCCTATTAAGAGAGTTGATGGTTTAGAAAGTGTTCAATGCGATGAGTTGTTGAGAATGCGAAGATTATATACCTGCCTGGATCTGTTTTTTTGTGTCCCAATATTAACAGTGGCAATACGTTAGTCGTGCAATATCTGTCTCATGCAACACTGTCAGCGTGGATATTGAACAGCGCCAATACGAAGTCAGCACCTGGACAATTGCAACGAATGGAACCTCGTACTCAAGGCAGTGGTGAGTGGCGAGGTGTCTCTTGCAGATGCACCGAGCGGTTATCGGCATACTGACCCCTCTCGGCAGGCGAGTTGCTCTGTGTGCGACAACGTCTCTCGGGAAATTGGAAATTGGCTTAGTAATTCCGGCTCTTAATCGGGTTTTGACATGAACTATGATGGACGCGTCTACCGGGTAATCTCAGTAGACGATGTTGGTCTGTAGGCTTGTCCTCTGTAGTCTAAGGCGAGACGCGCAGTGCCTTCATGCTGCACCTATCTGAAGCTGATGTGTGAAATTGATGGCTTTCATTTTCCAACTCCAGCCCAGTGCTGCTGGGGTGGCAGAGAAGGAGGACCATGATAAGCTGCTAGATTGCAGGATGTGCCTTCCCAATTTCCACAACATCAAGCCACACACGTCCCTGACAGCACCTACCTCTGTTGTAGAAGGTGCCGTCAGACTCTCGCAAGATCTCCTCACAACGCATTTTACTTACAAGTTTCGGAGCAATGCCGCTGTTTGTTAAGTAGAATACGGACTAGAGCTCATTTGCACGGCCCAACCGAGTTAGCTCACCTCACATTCGATGGACGTTTTCCGATTGCGCGCTCCGTCGTCAAATCACGCAGAGCACAACGCACCACGTATCGGCGAGATGAAAACTCCACTTGGAGGTTGGGCGAATCCATACGGCAAGCCTATTGGCCGCGAATCTGTCGAACTCACCCTTTTTGGATCGACCTGCAGCGTGGCGTTTTTGACAACACAGCTGAGTGGATCTTTCAGCCCTCCCACCTCCACCCCGCAACATAACTTCCCCAACGCCATCTTCCCTTGCTCAACTCCCCATTGCTGAGCATTTTCTTTCTCCGTACCCGCCCTTCCGAAAACTATGAAGCACGAAAGCCAAGAGGCTGGAGGCTCCAGAACCCGGGAGCCAGATACGATCGATGGGCGGCAAAGGGAGAGTGGCGTCCGACGTGAATCGGGGAATGATAGACCCCCTTCAATCAGCCTATCAACAGAGGCATGTTGTAACTCGGAAACCAGAGCGTAGTTATCTTGGCTACCTTAGGTACTGACTGCCAATAGACGCAACCCAACGAAGGCTACTACATGCTCAAACCCCTCGTCTTGCCTGGCCAGAACCAGACGCACTACGTTGATATCGTGGCCGTCCATGACTTTGATGAGACAGTCGATAGCTGGGTCTACTTACGTCAAGAAATAGACCGCATCAGGATAAGGATGGTTGGAGTTTCTCCCGAGGTTCGTTCGGCGAATGAAGCAGTTTTTGCTGACGGTGGCGCCGTCGAGCCACTGAGAGAGGTCGCCTCCTCAAGTTCTTCCAGCTCATCTAGACCTGCGGTTAAATTGAGCTGGCTCGAGGACAGGGACATGCTACCGAGGACTCTTCCTGGGGCTCGTGTTTTCGCCTTCTCATATCCAAAGCCTGATATCCGTGGCGACAGCGGCAGCCTGGCTGATTACATCGACAAAGCAGCTTCGGGGTTGCTTTGCGAGCTCTCCCGGGTCCGGAAGTCCAGTCGTGCGGACAATAGCGGTGAAGTCGGTCACCCTATCGTCATGATTGGTGCTGGCCTCGGAGGTATCATTCTGCAGAGGTCTCTCAGACATGCAGCAGCGCACGGTGGACCATTGCTGCAGTTCAGTCTCGTTGAACATGTCGCCGAAGTCATCTTTCTCGACACGCCGTTTCCACGTTTCAAAGACGGTATTGGATTGGCGGATCTCGATGACTTTTTTCCAATCAACATCAACGTTAGGATGCGCGCCATACTCAAAGTCATGGGAATTTTGAAGACTCAATGCAAGGAAGCGGATGTGATCACGATCTGGAACGAGTTCTGGCAAGTATTATTCCAGTGCAGCGGGTTGGAGGCGCGTGTGTTGTGGTTTTACTCCGCTGGACGCGCCTCCCTGCTACCCAAGAAGCGTTCTCTAACCGGCAAAGACGGGAGCTTCAAGGCTGTTGCGCTATTCACTCGCCCCGGCTTCGCCGCTTGTCGAGCTTCCAGGGACCCGACGACCCGAACTACAAGCAGATCATGACACGGCTGAGCAACGACTTAATGCTCAGGTCTGTCCACAGTGAGCGGCTCAGGGGCTTGCAGCGTGACCTGATGCGCGCCGGATTTCCCATTGACGCCCAAGACGAGCAGGTTCTATCTCTCTTGCACCACGCTGTGGCAGCCGTTAACCCCTAAGGTGTAAACCTACTTCTGGGCAACCGGGTCAACCCCTTAGCAAAGGACACAGACGGACAGACCCCACTGCACTGCGCGATTCGCATGTTCTGTGCCAATGAGGACGAAATGGCGGACGAGGCTGTGCAGACCAGGCTTACGACCATTATCGAGCAGCTTTTGAACCGCACAACGAAGTCAGAACTGTATAATAGCCGGGACAGCACGGGAATGTCACCGTACGACGTGATGCGCGTGGAGGGAGACGGAACATCAGGAAGTTATGACCGGATCCAGGATCTCTTGCACAGTCACCGGCTGATAGTTGGGAACGCGGACTCGGAGGTCAAGAAAACCCCGTGGGCGGACTGGAGCCCGCCGTACGGCAAGGTGACAGCAGAGAAGGCGTGCGAGCAATCCAAAGCCATCGTTGCGGAGTTTTACGTTGATCCGACCGACGGCAACGCGAGGATATGGCCCTATACGGCCGACTATGAAGTGCCAAGTGTCCTCAAGCTCATCTACGATAGAGGGTGGGGACCGCAAAAGGTCTTGTCCAGACTTGAGGAGCGCCATCTCGGCGAACAAGACGTATTTTGTCGGTGGATACATATCCCAGCCAACAACGTGAGTGATCTCAAGAGCAGTCAGGAATCTTCGATGAAAATGTTAAGGTTGCTGCCTCACAGGAACAATGGCTTCATGTAGGCAAAATCGGCTGCCATTTTCGCATAACACTTACTGACATAAGTGGTTTGCAGGATCTGTTTATCCGACTGAGAATTGAAGATAGCTCCATGGCGGGTCAGCGACACACTGGTGAGTAAATTCAAAAACCACCTCTCGATCCATAAGCTAGCTGATACATTCCCAGGACACACTCTCTTTAGTCGATACATGGTCACCCAGGCGAAGCGGTACAAGCAAGTAAGTCTGTCCAAGAAATCCGGCTGGTTCAAAAGAGGCGAAATGGGAAATGAATGTGATGAATTTACTGGCTGCTCATACAGGAACGATTCTTGTCTCCGACCGAGACTAAACCCCGTGCTGTTGCTACCCGTCTTGACATTATCCAGGAGGATCAAGATATCAGCTATGGGGATCAGAATTTAGGGGGGTTGGGATTCACGGAGATTCTCGATGCCGAGGGGAGGGGGTGGCCGACAGTTCCCCTCCCCACAGGGTTAGAACGTGCGTCAGATACTGTTGTGTTGTTTGTAAGTGTGCTAATCCATTGTGATGAGAAGAGACTAAAAGAGTAACCACGGCGCAAAAGATGCCCGTCCTGGCATACGAGCAGCACAGAGAACGCAAAATCATGTCTCGGACCCTTCGCAAGGCCTCAAGGCCCGCACGCCATCGTAATTCATCTCCATGGGGCGGCACGATGCTTGCTGCAAAGAGCCACACGAAGACCCGTTCGATCAGGAAACCCCATATTCACCAGATCAATGCCTACATCCACTCCGAGAAGCCCCTCCACTGTCGCAGGACCTTGGATCAGTACTCGTATTATATGATGGACACCACCGAACCTAGAGATCTCGACCAGATCGTGTACAAGTGGGCCCGCAACAAACAATCTCGGCAGCGAAGTGCGGAACAGGTTTGTGACAACTTTAGCGACGATGAAGAACTAGACCCCAAGCCGGGAGTGGACAGAGACAAAGCCATCGAGATTCCATGCGAACCCAAACACCGGCCGGTTATTATGGTGGACCAGCTCTGGCTATGGGTACTACCCGACGGCACTGTCGTGACCAGCCTGCCGAATACAGCAGATCCCAGCAAGACATACAACATCCAGACGCGACTCGAAGCAACCTTCTTCGACCGCGCCGGCATGTCTGACTCGCCTATCCAGTCGGTTGACCATGTGGTGCAAGCCGTTTTGAATACCTGTGTTGGCTTCTTTGAGCGAGAAGGACCTTGCGGTGTCAGGTTTCGGGATTGCTTTCAGAGTTACATTAGTGAGATTGTAAGCCTTCTGAGTCCTCTGTTGTGTGCCGCCATCTCTATCGTAACGTTCAAGTACTAAGCATTAAAGCTGTTGAAAAACAGGCCGCAGATGAAGCGAACATGTATAGGGATTATAAACGAGCCGTTAAGTTCCTGAAGACTCTCGGCCGCGCTGCCCTATCCGCTGAGAGATACATCGACATCTTCTCGGAGGTGACCGACGAGACCGAGAGACTCATTGAAATCATGGATATCCAGGACGAACTCAAAATTGTCAACTCGGTGCTGGTGGCGCAGAGTGCAGTCCTTCAGGCGCTCGCGGAACAGATCAGGCGGAACCCATCGAATGAATCTCGGACGGCGCTACGTGATGCTGTGTGTGTTCGGGACGCGGTGAGGGTTGTGGAAGATCAGATCCTCTCCGTGAAAGAGATGGCTGACTGGGCAAGGAGGGTTCAAGACGATGTCAGTTCCGATCCCGATCTACTTTGCCAGCACTTTCTGTCTGAATGCTAACTACTATATCACTCGGACTTAGTTAAAAGAGCTTCTTGCTTTCAAACAGCAGCAGTCAGACACATGGGACAAACGATTTTCTAGGCAAGTTGCGAGACAGGGGCAGGAACAAAACAACGTAAGTGTTGCTGAACATTATGGCTGGCAGGAACTGAAATAACTTATGAAATAGACCATATTGGTATTTACAATCGTCACCTTGATCTTTGTAGATTCCATGCAAGCTGGACATGGAGAGAGTCAAACACTAACATCTGATATTCCCTAGCTCCCCATGTCCTTTATATCCAGCTTCTTCGCCCTAGAAGTCAATGAATTTCCCAAGGATGCTCAATCAGGGAGCATATCGTGGCCTCTCAACGAAGTATCCAGCTACCTCTGTGCGTTCCTTCTCACCCTCCGTATATTCCTTGGAGCGGCTGCTAACTAGCTACCCCGGCCAAAGTCGGTATCGCCATAGCAGTTTCTTTTCCTATGATTGTAATGGCGTTTGGCATCAACCCGATCACCCGTGTGGTCAAGGCCAGGCGTAATCATGGCCGATTCATCAAGAGGCTGGATACATCGGCGCACCGGCTCGGAGACCACGATAGTGACTACGCATCGTCTGATTGCGACGACTCCAATGACAGTGGCAGCGAGTCGGCCTCCCGGCGATCCAAGCAAAAAATTCAGAAAGAAGAAGAGGATGACCAATACGCACCCCTCTTTGGCCGACGCGACCTCACCATCCACACCAAGATCCCCTTGCTGCGACGCCTGTGGGAATACCACGTGTACCAGCTTCCCGAGTTGACAGACTTTGTCGACGCTGGTCTCACGGACTTTGAGTGGGATTACCCGCTGAACCGGTGTCGCAAGTGGATAGTCTGGCCCGTCAAGAGTACGCTCTCCAGGGTCGGACTGGGTGGGCGGGACAGGGTCTTTGCCGACTACATTGAGGATTATCGGCTTGCGCGGGAGTCGAATGAGTTGGTTACAGAGCTGGTGAGGCTGGGAGATGAGGAGATGAAGGCTGCCCAGATGGAGAAGGAGGGAAAAGGAAAGGGTGTGCAAAATGATGGGGAGACAGAACACCAGGGACTGCATGGAAGGAAGGTGAGTCGGACGGGGACTGGCTTGTCTGTAATAGGGGTGTCGGTGGCAGATAGTGAGCACGGAGGGGGACCCGGCCCGGCATTCCGGCGCATGCTGTCAAGGAGGGGAGCGAGGGGGCGGGTGGAGGATGAAGAGAATGGGGTGGATTTGTGAGATACGGGATATGTTGGAGGTTCTCAATTCAGCATTTTCCGTATATAACAGCACTTGGCTGATGCAATCGCCAGGCCGGAGAGCCAACTCGCTACCAATCCAATAAGGAAGCAACGGGTCCTCGACCGAACGTGCAGCGCGCAACATTCATCTCTTACGAACGCCACAGCACTCTCACTTGAAATACCGGGGTCGACGTGTTTAATTAACGGGGTGTTGGTTAACGGCCTGTTGGATTGAGGGTGCGTGATGGGACGCGCCGGAATCAGGATTGACGAGTGTCGGAGTGACTGATACCGGATTAGATTGGGACCATGTCCGTTTGTAGCTTATTCAGAGGCGCTTTTTGTAGCTTTCCAGGCCCTGGTGGACAACTGGGGTGGGTCTCTTTCAGCCGGGCACTTGATAGATTTTTATTTCTTGAAGCAATTCGCGCGTTTGTGATGCATCACACCTTGCTTGACCTCCCATTCTCATTCCACAGCCAACCCCCATCGTCGAGGTCCACTCCGTCTGCTATTAACTTGAGAGATTGCCGTGGTTGTTTTACTTTAACACACAGGAGCAGAGAGCGGGTTGAAAGAAACAGAACAGAGCCTTATTTATAATAGTTAGGTAGGTAGGTAGGTTAGTGAACTGGCTAAGGCATTGGATTTAATTCAGGTTAGAATACAGCTGTATTTGGGTGACACTGCATCATTTTTATTTGATTTCATCACGTATCTGTCCTCTGTATACTGGTGTTACGTCTGTCATGTTGCGCTGCACAACTCCATAATGGTTGACCGAATGTTTAGATCTGCCAAGGTCTTTGACTGAGGCACCTACGTACCTACCTAGGTATCTAGTCAGTTGCAACTTATTACTCCGAGCCTCAAACCCAATGAGTAGGGAGACTTTAAAACCGCGAAAGTAATCTAGGCACACACCTAGGTACCTAGGTAAGGTACTAATCACATAATTATGCGCGAGTAGGGAATGTTAATTTCCACGTCAAGTCACCTCACTCATTGAACCCAGCACTCTGCATGTGCCAACGATAGATAGCATTAAATCGACAAAATCAATTCAACAGCCAGCCAGCCAGCCAGCTTCCTAGGTACTAATGATAATTTTGAAAAAAGAAATTGCATCACTACAAGCCAAGAAATATTATGCTTACCGCGGCTGACTGAGACGGTGGCACAATATTAGCACCTGCACTCCCAGCCCAGCAAAACGACAGGACGAGAAATAGTTTCAGCCGCATTTAGTAAAAATCGCCGCGCCGTACTACATCGGAAACGAATCTCACCTCGGCTGCTTTTACTCCTCATTGGCTGGCTGTTGCCTGACGTCTGGCCCCGAATTATTGGGTCTCTGTGTACCCGAACAATCGGGGGAAGGGGGGGGGGGGGGGGGGGGGGGTTGTATTATGGAAAAAGACGGGGCCCC
>Ga0247763_1001145_pt1 | contig 15564 bp, 15 predicted proteins | sample UWRJL141409B4_FD_179926 | JGI IMG/M metagenome (GOLD analysis project Ga0247763, IMG submission 179926) | Plant litter microbial communities from Arlington Agricultural Research Station in Wisconsin, United States - UWRJ-L141-409B-4 | ecosystem: Environmental > Terrestrial > Plant litter >...
CATCTTGCTGCTCCACCAGGGCCTCGAGGAGCAGCAAGATGCCAAAGGGCAGTGAGTTCTTGGTGGTAAATTGCCCAAGACGGGCTTTGAGCTCGGCAACCGCCTGTGGCAAATCAATCGGAAACTTTGATGTTGGAATACCAGCCGTCCAAAGATCGATGCTGTGAGGCGTCACGTACACGAGCCCACCCTCTTTGATTCTGTCCATCTTTGAAAAAAAATCCTTCTTCCCAAAGCCGCCAACAGTCGTGGTAGGAACTTCAATGCAGTATACCGAGCACAGGCGAGAGATCTTCCCATGTCGTGTATTAATGGCTGGGAGCCGTTCCAACTCGGGTCCATTCCGTTTCCCGTACACCTCCTCGAGGAAGCTCGCCGGCACTCGTCTCAAGAACACTGGAGGCGCTGTCAGGGTAAATGTGATAATTCCCTGATCCGACCACACCATCTCAAAGATGGTCTCGTAGGGAATGCGGGCTTCGACCTCAAGTGATACTATGTCAAGAATGAGACTGTGTTTGGTGAACTTGGCAATGGTGCCGCCATCGTTCCTCCACTCCGACACGAAGGTGAACTGTTTGCCCTCGGTGTAAGCGATGTGTCCGCAGTGAACTGTTCTCGCCGCAAGGTTGAGGGATCCACGCTGCTCGGATTTACGTGGTTGCGATCGTGACTTTTCGATTTCGCGCTTGATGCTATCCAGCATGAATTCGCTCGGTTGATATCGGCTGACGACGCAATAGACGGGCTGATTCATGAGATACAGACCGGGGGCCGGGCGACCCAAAATACCGGGCCGTTCGCCGTGCCTTTCAAGAAATCTATACCCATCTTCCTTGTGTAGGAAGGTGACTGAGCCGAGAATCTTGTTCCGATTGATCCGGCATCCGTAGTCGGTGATGGAAAGGGGCTTCATGAACGGCTCGAGCTGGCTGTGGAGACTTCGGTCAGTCAAGCCGTCTGGAAGGCCCCGCATAAAAACATCCATGACTGCGATGACGCTGCCGAGCGCAGCAGGCTAAAAGATCGGCAGCCACTGCGTCGACCGGGCGGTGCCAGTGAGATTCCGTGGATGCGAGAGATGAGAGAAATTGGTGCGGGTTGCGAAATGGCGAATGCGGGAGTTGCCTGCTCTCAAATACCTCTTGGCAGCCCTGCTCAGAATCTTCTTCACATTCTCTGCGATAGGCATGTCTCAGATGCTGCAGACAGCCGTGCTGGATGCTCGTCATTGGCAGAATGGTCGTTGGTCCGCACAAGCCCGAGATGGTGCTGCTCTAGTGCAATTGACTGGCCCGCCTGCAAGCCAGAAGCTGCAGGAGAACGCAAATGGACAATCAGTCATGATTCAAAGTCACACAAAAATATCAGGCGGACAGTGGGGCATCCACGAGCGCCGACGAATGCTCAGGCCTGGGCTCATGTTTTTTTTTGGAGCGAAGCAAGAACTTCCCTCGTCGCAAACACTACGCCAAGCCCAACGTTCGACCTCACCAGCACCAGCACCAGCACTATGCCCTGAAGAGTCTAGCCTGGTTCTGGGGCCCACTGGACCCCCACTGGGGCACTCCGTTGACGGCCGTTTACCCCGCACCCTGCAGGCCCTCGGTGTCAAATCTCTGGCCGCGTTGTCGCAACTTTCAGCGGTGGCAAGGCGGCCCGCCAAGACGGCTGGTGAAGATGGAGGTTCTGGGTGAAATTGAAATGCCGAAGCAACGCTGTAGCCCAGCTAACAGGTAGCGATGTGCTCTTGTCCCGTTCCAAACCCCGCTCCGGTCAGTCGACCCCTCGCAATTGACCTTTCTATCCTCCTCTTCCTTCTCTTCAGAGTGCTCGCCGTGTTTCTCTTCGATTGCTTTTGCTCCATCACACTTACTCGACGTCGCCACCACCTGCTGACCTCTCCAGCTATACAGCCTTGACCCTGCCCCCGACCAATTCCCCGAGCGCCACCCGTACTCGCAAAGATGCCGCCGTTCCGCGCTGAGCACATGGGTTCCCTCCTGCGGCCCCAAGCTCTGCTGGATGTGCGTGAGACCATCCGCGAGAAGGGCATCAGCGCCGAGGAGGCTGGTCTGCCCACCGTTGAGAAGGAGGCCGTCGCCGAGGTGGTCAAGCTTCAGCGGGAGCTGGGGTTCAAGGCCGTGACCAGTGGAGAGTACAACCGCACCCGCTTCTGGGGTTTGATGTGGGATGAATTCGAGGGCACCATCCGTCTTCAGGATGCCGAGGCCTCTATGTTCCGTCTCTATCACCCTGACGTTGTCAGCTTGATCGAGAAGGATCGTAAGGTCATGCCCGGCGATTCTGTCATTGCTGGCGCCAAGTTGAAGCACAATGCGGAGAAGTCGCAGTCAAACCTTCACGAGCTCCGTTTGGTGCAGGCGTCTCTCCCGGAGAGCGATTGGGGTAACATCAAGTTGACCCTCATTACCCCGGCCTGGTTCCACATGCGGTACAAGCAGGGTCGTGCCTACACCAAGGAAGCCTACTCGAGTGACGCCGAGTACTTCAAAGACGTCGCCAAGGTGTACCAGGACGAGCTTGAACTTCTTTACAAGGCTGGGCTCAGGAACGTACAGTTCGATGACCCCGGTCTGGCGTGTAAGCAGCCTTTTCCGAATTAACTCTGCGGAAGCATTTCTAACAACCTCTAGACTTTTGCTCCGACAAGTTCCGACAGGGGTGGGCCGAAGATTCGGACAACATCGGCACTGTCGACGATCTCCTGGATGCCTACATTGCCCTCTACAACGATTCCATCAGCAAGCTCCCGGCTGATTTCCACACTGGTGTACACTTGTGCCGTGGCAACTTCATTGGTGGACGCCATTTTGCCGAGGGTGCCTACGACATCATTGCACAGAAGCTCTTTACCGAGCTGAAGGTCAACACCTTCTACCTCGAGTATGACACGGCACGTGCCGGGGGCTTCGAGCCCCTCAAGTTTTTGCCCAAGGACAAACATGTTGTCATTGGTGCTATTAGCACTAAGCTCCGCGAGCTCGAGGATAAGGAGGAGGTGAAGCAACGCATTTACAAGGCCGCTGACTTTGTGGCCGAGGGCAGTGGCCAGACGCGCGAGGAAGCGCTCAAGCGAATTTCTCTCAGCCCGCAGTGCGGTTTCAGCACCCATGAGAGCGGATACCCACTGACTCTTGAGGACGAGAAGAAGAAACTGGCTCTTGTCCGCCAGATTGCCGATGAGATCTGGGGCGAGCCTTGAGTATTGGAAGGATTATGGGTTGGTTTGTACAGAGTAGGATGGCGTAAAATAGGGAGGCAACCGGATATGTTGTCCTGCTGCATCTTCAACACTGGGTGAGCGAGTACGGACTGGATGGTCGGATCAACAAAACCGAAAAGCATGGGGGCAGGCGTTGGATATCAACTTCCAGCTTGGGAAAGGGACATGCGACATACTAGTTTGATTTTGAATATCTGTTTTTCTGCTATGTAACTGGGCGCCAATGTTATTGTATTTTGTTCGCAGACTTGCTGTGGGGTCTTTGAGCGGTGCCCCAATCTTGTGCCATTGAACTTTAATATCAGTACATGTTTCTCATCACTAAAACAAGGCAACTTGGCCGAGCGGTCTAAGGCGCCAGACTCAAGGAACTTCCTTATCCACCTCAAGTGGATAGTATTCTGGTCTCGCAAGAGGCGTGAGTTCGAATCTCACAGTTGTCAAGCTTCATTTTTGGTATATCCAAGTCTATTCATTTTGCCCCAAACATTCTGTGATTGTGCGAGTCGTATTTCTCGCGACTTTTTTGTGGACGTCATTGGAGACGTCTTTCACACGTCACCCCTGAGCCATCTTTTTAAACAAGCCAATCAACTGCATACACCATAAAATTGCCTGGACACCTAACCCATACCATGCTACCAATTTTCTTACCCGCCCAGGTCAGGTACCTTTTTGAGAGTCCTTCCCAGCGCGTACTTCTTTTCATTCTTTGATGTGATGTTCATGGCTCGGACGAAGTATCCCCATGTCGAACGTGTTGCTTTGTATCGGCACAATACTCAGGAATCACGTAAAACTCGGTGAAAGGATAAAGGAACCAGAATAATAGCCCAAACCTCACACCAAAGGCTGAACAACGTGGACGGAACTCGTGGCATCAACAAAGAACAGACATATTCCCCCTCTGACAAGGGAACTCTATATTTGGAGTACATTCTTGACAAGGATTCTTTTATTCTCTAACGCTTACATTCAAAAAAGTCGCCTCGCCCCCGGAAACATTTCAGGCATACAAACCAAGTTGACCAGACCAAGGCCGGAATGAACATTGTAAGCACAGACAGATGAAAATAGTAACGAACGAAGAGGCAAGCAAACGACAAGCGACAAACAAACAAGTGGGAGACTCTCGCCTTTCCATCTCATCAAAATCATAAGCAGCAGGGTCTCCCGCCGTCAAAAGATTCACAACTCACACTATTCTCGGTTCACTTTTTCTGCCACATAAGGCTTGTTTCCTTTCCTTGAGTGGTGATTTATATTTCCTTTTGCTTTTTTTTTCTTCAGCTTATTTGGAAACGAACGCTCTCTTGTTCTTTTTGGGAAATTTCATACTCTGCTCGCAAGGTTACGCTTTTTCTCTCTTCTCTGTACCAATCCAGCCAACCAGCGCTGTAGGCATCGTCCCCAACAACGGCACTACACAATAATAACCTGAACATCGAGGCTCCGCAGTCAGAAGCGGCAAAAGCAACCAATTCACACTTTCAACTTGGAATTACGTCAGAAAGAAAGAAAGAAATTCAACATGATCCTCAAAAACTCCAAGGGATCCCTCCCCCACCTCGTCCTCGACGACATGGACGCCGCCACAACTACCACCACTTTCCCCACCCCTCCCAACTCGGCGATCGGCTCGCCTCTCAGCCTCGCCCTCGAACTGGACCTCAATTTCGAAAATACCATACAGGTAGCCATCCCGGACCGGACTCTCAGTCCCAAATTTTCGCCTTCCTCTGATATTTCCGCCTCAACTTCTTCCACTTCTACCCGCTCGAACTCTCCCTATCCCGTCGTTCCTGTCCTACCCATCCCACCCAGTCCGCACCCCTGGACCTGGCGCTGCCACTACTGCCGGATCAACTACCGACTTTCTTGCACGCGGCGGTGTCTCGAATGCAGCCACGAATTCTGCACGTCCACTACCTCAGGCAACGCCAGCGATCGCCGCCGGCGTCGCCGCTCGGGGAACACCCGCACGTGTGCTTCTGAATTCGACTATAACGGCTGGTCCGCCTGGGGTGCCTATAGGCGGTTGAACAAAGCCATTTCCGCTTCTACTTCCATCTCGGCATATGCACATGCATCATCGCCACCCAAATTGGGAAACGAGACCGATATTCAGATCCAGACCTACGCGGTATGGCAGCCCATCAACCCAATCAACCACCCCTCCGTCTCTGTCTCCGTCTCAGACACAGAAACAACAACCGACGATAATGACTACTGGAACAACTTGAATAACAACGATGAAATGTTCTCCACAGGATGGAGAAAAGTGGCCCCCCGCACCGTCGATATCATTGCCGAGAAAAAGGAAAAGCTCTTTGTCGAACAACGCCACGATTGCTGGGTTCATTGCGATAGCCCCTCCGAGTGTCGCCATGCTTTGTATGCGGCGTGTATGAGTGGAGGGAGGGGGAGGGGCAGGGGGGAGGATGGGGAGATATAGAGTCGTCCCGGTACGGGAGCGAAGGGGACGGTCTGCGATGGCTATTTGATCACCGTTGTTTTTCTTTGAGGGGCATGGCACTGGGGTCAATCGTGTTGATCATATCATGCATGGACATGACATGATTTGATTTGATGGACGAGAAGGAAAAGAAAGAAAAAAACGGCATAGGAGTTTAAATCCGTTGAGCGGGCATGGTACATACATGTAGTATTTCACAGTCTGGTCTTCCAGTCTGCTTCTTCCACACATATGCATAGGCATGGGCATTTGGGGAGTTTGGGTGTTAGGGATCACCAATTTTGATCGCAAGGGTTAAAAAAAAAGAGAACCGGTAATATCAATCTCATTCACTCGTCTGGAACATACGAATCATCAACTCTATTTTGCCAGCAGATGGCTATCGCTAGTACATGTATAATAAGGTAACAAGCATTCACCTCCTCCAATCCAGTCCCCTCAAACATCCCCATGTCCATCAATGTGAATTTGTCGGCTGTTTGAGCTTAATGCCTATCTACGGCGACTTTCCCCCTAAACAGTCTGGCCCTAGCACGGGCAGAGACATGGACATCTCAATGCTCAAACTTGAAGGGCGGCTAGGACCAAAAAAGGAAGGTGAGAAGTGCAAAGGAGGCGAATCAAAAGTGGCGGTGTGGCCAAATAGGCAATTATGCTTTGTTCTAAGTGGAGCCATCTCACCTTGGCCACAGGCAGGTGCCCATCCAAGGCATCAGTGTCTACCACGTACCTACTGAGAGGCTTCTTGGATCCTGCTTGATGTTGGCGATGAGAACATCTGATTTAGGCCAGCATAGAGCAGCACCACCTCTGTTACTCATCGTCGAGAATGTTGAATTGTCGTCACTATCCGGAGGGCATCCGTGTGGCATAGACCTTATCGCCATAGAGAGTTGACTGGCGTGCAGTGTGAGTCATATGAGGCCTGACGGTTCTGTAGGCTGAAGCACCGGGACCTTTGAACCTTGTTAGGTGATGTTCTGCAACGCACCTAGTAGTGCTTGTTGGCTATATCGCAGCTACCTGAACATCCAACCTGGTGAACCACCACCTGACAGCTAAAACAGAGAGGAATTATGTTGGTACAGGTGTTGAAGCCGCCGGGTTCACCAATCCATGTTGCACACTGTCCTGCCCGATAAAATAACCACCGCCGTACCCTATCCCACTCGTAGCCCACACAGCGACGTCCTTAGCCGTCCTTAGCCGACCTAGTGATAGGCCGGCCCGCGGAGACTTCAACAGGAAGTGAAAAGAAACAAGTCCAGAAAGCCAGAGTCGTAAAGATCAAAAAAGGGAATCCGGTTCATATCAGCGCCCAAGCTTGGCAAGATCTTGCCTTCATCGTCCGCGGCGTCAAGGTTCGACAAAATGACGAGTCCAGAGCTGCATCAGCAGCTCATATTCGTTACATTCCTGTTTTATGCCTCGGCTGCCTTGGCTTTCTTCTTCTGTTCGACCTTGAGGAGCAACGCGCGGTTGATATGCGGCAAGACACCTCCGAAAGCGATGGTCGCTCTGATGAGGGTGTCGAGTTCCTCGTCACCACGGATGGCAAGCTGAAGATGCCGGGGTGTAATACGCTTGACCTTGAGGTCCTTGGCTGCGTTCTGAGCAACAAATGTCAGCCGATCGTGGGAGCACGGTGAGGGGTAAAACGGGGGTACTTACACCCGCGAGTTCGAGCACTTCAGCGGTGAGATATTCAAGCACAGCTGTCACATACACCGCCGCCTTGGCGCCAACACGCATCTTGTTTTGGGTATTCTGCTTGAGGAAGCGTTTCACACGACCGCAGGGGAACTGTCGGACAAGAGAACAGGTTAGCATGGTGTGATAAAGTGGTGCTGAAATGCGAAACGCGAAGCACTAGAATTGGCGCCGTGTGTTGCTTGAAGCTTTATCGTGCTTGTGGTGGTAGGTTGCGGGGCACTCTGGCGACCAACGCGTCCACACATGATACGGAGGGGTCGCAAGAGATGCGCATCGACGGAGGAGCATGCGCACGCGTCAAGAACTGATGAGTTCGGGAGTTCGGGTTGATATCGAGGGGAGAACGGGTTGGCAATCGTGGGTGACTAGAGACGCGTGGATGCATCGACTTCCGGGGACAATGTTGTGAAGGGCGCAGTTGCGATAGCTTCGACGACGAGGTGGACAAGCAAGAAAACAGATAAAAATGCATCTCAACAAAGACGCGACATACCTGCAGTCCTGCACGAGCAGAATGACTTTGCTGCTTCTTGGGGCCATCGACCGAAGTCTTGCCACCAGAGCTCTTTCCTCCCGAAGACTTGCCCTTGCCGCCAGGCATCGCGAATGAACAAGATGCGCGGGGTGATTGACACCTGAAAAATTTATAAAAAAAATTATTTTAGACGCCAAACCACAAAAGCTTAGGCCGTCGGGTTTCCGGTGATGACGCGACAGTGAATTTTGGGTTCGGGTGGCTGGGATTGCGATGCTTTGTGGTCGGCGCGGGATCGTGGTGCTCGGTGTTGATGGGTCGAAAATTCAGAAGGGCGCTGATGATGCTTGCTGTTGTTGTTCCCGCTGTGCCCAGAGCTCCTTCCGGTCACCCCCGTTGCCTGTTTAAGCGAGCCTGTTGTTGACACACCTCATCGGTGTACGGCGGGGCGCACGTCCCACGAGCGCAGTTCGAGGAGAATGGAATGCAGACAGCCAGACCCAGCGACGCAGTGTCTCTGTGGGAGGACAGACCCGCTGTGAGAGAAGGAAACGACCCAAAACAGAGCTCATTCCAAATGGAACACTCGGGTATTTCGATTGAGCCCCAAGGGGAGCACGGGAGCCTGGTGCATGTTGATATCGGGCCAGCACAAACCTTGACTCCGGCGTCCATCTTGGCCTCTGAAGGAAAGCAGGCTCGTCGGATGAGTTCGATATCGACGACGCAACCCCATCAAGGAGGCGCAAAAGTCCAGAAAGACTTCAAGAAAATAGAGTTCTGCATCTCAACTGGGGAGTTGCGTGCAATCCACACAATGGCGCCATGGTGGAAATGGCATCCCAAGTCGCTTTCGCCGTTTGCTGGCAGTGCTCGAAATCAACTCGAGATGGTCATAGTCGGTGGTCAGTGCTCTGCGCGTCCGTCCGGGCGGGGCTGCGGTGAGGCGCTCGAAGTGAGGCTAATGTTGTGGCGCGTGATGGGCGCTTGGACGGGCCGGGAGCAGGGAGCGTGGGGAGCTCTTGGTTCCCACTCAATCAATTTTCTGGAACAGCATCACCCCTCTCCCTCTAGATCATGGTCGTTTATCTTGGACAAGGCTGCGACAATAGCTGACAGAGCACCGGCGCGTAGAGACGCCATCTTCATGCCGTATCTCCTTTTTACCAGAGCCTTGCGGTCAATATTGGCAATTTGGCCCGCGACTGCAACCCCGACGGCTTGACCCATTTCCTTCGCACCAACAGCGACTACAGTGCAGGACGGAAGATGTCTTCGCGCCCATCCTCATGGCAGCCCAGCAGGCGTCCGGCTGCAGGACAACACAAATTGGGCCGGGTCGGCGCTGATCAATTGGTTTTGAGTTTGTGCATGCTGGCAATCTGACAACGCTTCAATTCACATTGCCGACGGCGGGTTTGGAGCTGGCAATTTGGTGTTTGAAGCTCATGAGTTTGAAGGTTGCACTGGCCAATTGCGGACGCTGCATCGCCACACCCGTAGAGGCCGCCTGCATGGTGGCCGGCACAGCGGCTCTTCCTGAGCATTGCGGCTTTGGGTTGCATGCTGAATCTAGGCCAATCAAGGCAAACCCTTGACCAGAATTGGGGAGGCAGAGTTATTGCATTCCCACGAAATGGTCGCGGAAGGCTGCGAGGCAGTCTTGCAGGAGAGTCTCAGCCCCTCAAAGGCTGTTAGTTCGGTACTTGATGGCGCGGTGCTAAGGATTTCAGATGTGTGAGCGCTAGCGGAGCAGAACGTCCTGTACTAACAGTTTTTCAGGGGTAATACAGTATGCCCCCCCTGAAACGGGGGCTTTTCGATGCCGCTGCCCTCGTGGTTCGCGCCCCATCATTCAGCTCCGATGTATAGAGACGGCCCATCCCACCAGTTTTGTCACCGACGAAGGTCATTCTCATTGTCGTCAGCTTGAGTTTCCACATACCCCGACCTCTCGAACACAATTGCTTGAATTCGAGAACAAACCAAACCCACACCAGGATACGGGATTGACATGGAAGACAAGCAAACCCCCGCGACGGCTGCCAAGGCCGGGCAGCCGGTCACCTCACAGGTCGCTATCGACCGCGCTGTCTCTGGAATAGAAAACCCGGGAGCCCTTCCAAACAAATCCGTGCCGAGCGTCCCTCAGGATCAAGAGCACGAAGCGTTCGACATCATGAATAAGAACATCGAAAGACAGCAAACATGGGACAGCTTGCCCGGAAGCCTGGGCCGCACCAGCACCGGCTTCTCCCACGTCTCTGTGGGAACTGAGCTAACAGAATTCGACGCCACCTGGAATGACGAAGCTGAAGAGATGAACGCGTCACATTCTCGCCGCTTCACTTTACCCTGTCGCTCTCGTACTTCAACCTTCCAAAGCTCCCCTCCATCCCGGACTCCCTCATTTATGATGGATCGCAACACCGGTCATTCTAGTCGGCGTCCGGAAAACATGCCTGGCCGCCCACACCCTCTCTCTCTCTCCATTCCCGAACAGGAGGATGATGATAAGATGGATATCCAGCCATCGAGCCCTCATACGCCAGCACCAGCACATGACAACCCCGCCAGGCCTTGCGATGACAAAGCCGCGGATACTTCCCTGCCCGATGAGACCCAGATGACGACCCACGAGGACGAAGATTGGACGCCAGCTGAGCTCTCCTCATCTCAGCTGAGTGATGATGCCTCCGATCATCCATTCGACATTGATACGGCAACGCAGAAACCCCATGATAAGCTTGTTCAGGACGTTGGTGACAAGCTCCTCAAACACTTGTTCGGTGTCGACCTTCAAGACCTCGCTGCTGTTGACGCAGCAGAGGCAGCGCATGAGTCCATCAGCAATTGCCTGAACGAGCTATTCCGTATCGTGCCAACGAGCCTCGCGCCTCTTGGCTCAGTTTCCGAGCTGGCAAGGGGAGGAGGCGAGTCCAGCCACGGCACCGGCGGCGGCAACTTCACCGGCGGCAGTGACGGGAGTGGCAACAGCGGTAGCAACGGCAGTAACGGCGGTGGCTCAAAACGACGACAGAACGGCCCCGGAAACGGCGGCGGGCATTCCGGTGGCGATGATTTTCACGGCGGTGATGGGCCGAACGAAAATGGCAAGAGGCCAAGACTTGAGTACCCACACGCGGTTGAAGACAAGAACTTCAGCTGCCCTTTCCGGAAGCGAAATCCCGTCAGGTTCAACGTCAGACATCATCAGAACTGTGCAGTTCAGTCCTTCCCCGACATTTCTCAGCTCAAGTAAGTCAGACCCTGGTCTGAACCCCCCACGACCATTTGCCTCCGATCAGCGTTGCTGACTTGCCTAGGCGACATGTCAAGATATTTCACGGTCGAAAGGTGGTTCCGGGCTTCCCGTGCCCAAGGTGCAGGCAACCCATGCACAGCCAACAGGCACTTCAGCTCCATCTATCCGCCCCCAAAGAAGAGATCTGCACAGTTAAGGAGCTCCCGCCCAGTGGAGACCCCGAGGACGGCATCGATGCGAGAGTTGAGGATCTGCTCAACGGAAGGCGGGCAAACACCAAGGTAGATTCTTGGGAGATCCTCTGGAAGACCCTATTTCCCGATGACGATATAAACACCATTCCCGACCCTGGTATGTGATTTCATCGGTCTCCGATCAGCTCTCTGCTCTTCAATCTTCATCTTAACTGACGATACATGCCCCTCCAGTATTCGTCCCACCTATTGAATTCGATGAAGTTCTCGCAGACTTCCATTTGGCAAACAGCCGTGAAGCACTCAAAAATCTTCTCTTCGAGGGGAACATGACTTCGAAATCCGGGCGTGACGTGGATGCTCGTATCGCCGCTTTGGCTGAGATATGCGAACGTCATATTGAATCGGTCTTCGATATCTGCCGCAACATCAAGTTGGACAGCCATCAATACCGAGAAAGACGGCGACGTGTCCAGAGACCAAGGAGCCGGCAGGAGTCTGTCGGCCGAGGGAACCCTGCTCTGGTGCCCCCACTTCCACACGAGGTCAGCTACACCACCGGCGAGAGCAATGGCGGCAGCCCCGCCTCTCTCAACACAGCTCACAGCGGCGGGTCCTGGTACAATGTCGCCCAGACCACAATGCCAAGCGGAGCGCCCATGATGGCAACTACCAGCATGATCGCTATTCCGCAAGCTGGATACCCTAGTCTGCCAGACGCGGGTTCCTCGGGGAGCATAGTCTTGTCTACGCCCGCCAGCCCGGACGAGGCTCGGACGCCGATTCTCCAAACAACGAGGGGGTTTCCTGGGCACGCCGCCCAGCTTCACCACAACCGTGGGCCGTCGGCCGACTCGGCCGTCAGTCTACATGTGAGCAGAGCACAGGATTTCCCAGGTAGGAACATGTATCAGCAACGTGGCCCAGTGTTTTCGCAGCCACCGCAACCATCTCAGCACTCCGCCTTCGACTTGAGCTTCCCAGACGACGCTATGGCCGTTTTCCCGGTGTCATCAATGTCGGGAGGACCTCTCTATCCATACGACATGAATCAGGAATACGATTATCCAGGACTGGGTGAGGGGGATATGGAAGGAAGAAACTGAATTTCCCTGTCTTTTTGTCCTTGTTTGTATCAGTATCTCTCAGTATCTGTGGGGCGTACATCCGGACTAAAGGTCGCCGGTATGGGATATATGATGTGGTGTTTGTGGGGATTTTGGACATTCACAAAGGGTTAATCTTAAAGTAAAGCTATTGGACACTGTTTTTCGAGACCAATTCCCTTATATCCAAAACATTTGTCATGTGTGCAAAAGCAATACAAATACATCCGAGGAGATATTGACCGCGGCCAAATTGTAGTCAGAGGTCCCAAGCGACTGATCTTTCAGGTGTTGCTCCGTGTGTAGGGTTCTGCTGCGATCATAGGCCCCAAGGACCGATGAGTACTATGGTCCCAAAAAGGTACTCCACACCAGATGCCTGGAGAAGAAGGCCTTAGGTTTCTCTCAGAGGTGTTGGCGTCCAGGATATTGCCAAAGTAGAAAGTCTTCCACTAACAGATTTTAACAAACTAAACTATGGGTAGTCCGCAAATATGGCTTGTAAATCCGATAAGTCCTGTAGTGCACGCAGAGTGTGTCCAGGGGTGGTTGAGGTGGCGGGTACCCCGCACTAAGAAAGGTGCCTGGCTAGGCCGCCTCCCGCCTCCCACCATCGGTTTGGTGCCTAGCACCTGTTCTCGCCCCGCCATCTCACGGAATCCCGTCCGAGATGGCCAGTCACCGTGTCGCCCCGGTGCAGAGGCGGAAAGCTGCCTTAATCTTCACTCGCCGATAATGGGCGCCGATGCATGGTCAGATTCCCCCGTTTGGCGGGCCTGACTGTCCACTCAGCCCCCCTCCGCCAACTTCCAGTCCCAGTTCTGCCCGAGCCTGGCCTCGACGTCACCATTTTTTTTGGACCCGGGATCCTCACCGATGGTGAGTTTCGCGACAGGTGCTGTAACACAACGATTCTCAGCTTCTTTGTCTCTCTGGAGCTTGCATATTTTCCCGTTCGGAACCGAGGTTCGCCCCACTAGTCCGATCGCCTCTCAACTCGGTGGCGCTGATCGATCAAGCTGTCATCAGTTGCAGCCCACTTTGCGGCCAGCCAGGCGGCAAGCGCTTGTGTTTTCAGCTACGTGCATGTGTAGCTGAACTGCCAAACCCTAGAGAAAACAACGCAAACAACACGCGCTCTCCCTTTAGCTCTCTGAGTTATCGCATCGCTTGGCTGGGTCATCAATTGGCCACCGGCAAAAGACAACGCTGGGTAGGATGGACCCTGCTCAACCATCCTCGGCGTTCACCAGCAACTCCAATCCTGTTATCACCGCCCGCACTGATGCTGAAGCAGGCCAGGTCTCCAACAGCGGCGAATCCCTCCTTCACGGGTTGATGGGAATTTCGCCCGACACTGTCAGGAACTCATTATCCTCTCTCACCAGCCATCGCGATTGGAGACTGCGCAAAGACAGCGGTAATGTGGTGGTGACGAAACCCCTGCAGCCTGAGAAGTCGGAGACCGTCGACCATATTCCTGAGGAAGCCAAATCGCGCAAGGCTCCACTTCGCCTGCTTACCCTGCCGCCTGAGATCCAGCTCATGATCATTGCGCAGCTCGACTTCGGTGACATTGTGCGTCTACGCCGAACCTGCAAACAACTGCGTGCAACCGCTACGCCGCGGCAGGTTCGGGCCCTTTTGGGCCCTATGCGGCTCCAGACCCAACTCCTGGAACACTGCAAGAGCTGTTTGATGCACGACGAGGACCGCACGAAGTTGCTTTTGTCAACGCCTCGTGACCCAGGGTACCCGCTGGCGAGTCGGTGTATTCGGTGTGCGCGGAATGCGGACGATCCACGGATTCAGGTCGGCAAGAAGGTCAACCTCGCCAACTTCGAGACCGCCTGGGTATGTCGGTGGTGCGGAGCTCCCGTAGTAGACTTCCAGGCCCATACCAATGAGCAATATCATGCCGACTGCTACAGAGCTTACAACAAAGCCCTCTTCTTCTTCTTCATCCTTGGATGGGTACAACTTACTCTGGGCATCACCGCCGCTGGTCTGGCTTGGAGGTATGTCCGCCATGCGATATTGGTGTTTGCTCCCACAGTGGTGAGTTTCTATCCCCCATAGGTCATGGGGGTTCGCTTCTGACTCGGGTGTGACAACCAAGACATCATTTTTATTACTTTGGATCTGCCTTGCATTTCTCATCGTCCGCGGCACCAAGAGAAACTATCATCACACTTTGTTTCTTGAGCTCGCAATATTGGGACTTTGGATCCCTCCGGTCTATTATATTGGCACCGAGATTTCCCAGGCTCCAGATACACCCGTCCCCAAGGAAACCATCGCGGCTCTAGTTCTGTTTGGGTTGAACATGTGAGTTGGCCATCTCTCCCCTGATTGTCATTGAGGCTGACATTCTCACACAGGGTGTTTCGGTTGTTGAACGTACTTGGGAACATTACGCTGATCGCCGGGTACGACATGACCAGACGCCATAGACCCAAAGCATCAATATGGCGTATCATGGTCCATCCAATTCTCTCATGGCTTGTATTCTGGACTTATCCGCAGTCCTTGGACCGCAAGGCACGTGGGAGAAGTCCTTAACAAGCAGTTGAGTCCCATGGCAGTTGGGTCAGCATCTGCTAGAACACACAGTTTTGTTAATATGTTGCTTGGGTATGGGTTTGCATCGGGGGGAGTTCAGGAGGAGAACATATATGTTACAACGGCAGCAGCATAGACCACAAGCATCGGATTATATGTACATCGGATGGGTAAAAGCATAGGATCCTTCGCGCAACAAAGTGCCCTTGACCGCAGCAGCACAGTGACCAGGCAGGCTGGGTCCCATCCGACCAGAGCCGGAGAACCTTGGTGGGGCTCTGTGTGGGGATTACCATCACCGGCACTTCACGTCCCTTCACCGCCGGGGTGCTCTCCTTTTCCGGGCTTGGCGGCCAACACAGTACCGGACCGGACCGCTGACGGCTTTATTGGTGAAGGTGACGAAGTGTCCTGTTTTCAGATGGGCCTTTTCGAATTTCTAGCGCTGTCTCTATCTAAGGCGGTGTGGGGTTTTAGTTCTTTTTCCTTTCCCCCCCCCCCCTTGAAGGGGGGGGGGCATGATGGG
>Ga0247763_1001146_pt1 | contig 15554 bp, 6 predicted proteins | sample UWRJL141409B4_FD_179926 | JGI IMG/M metagenome (GOLD analysis project Ga0247763, IMG submission 179926) | Plant litter microbial communities from Arlington Agricultural Research Station in Wisconsin, United States - UWRJ-L141-409B-4 | ecosystem: Environmental > Terrestrial > Plant litter >...
GTCATGGTCACAAAACAACGCGGCTTACGGTATCTGTGGGTTGATCGGTATTGCATCGACCAAGAGAACGCAGCTGAAAAGCACGAGCAGATTTCCAAAATGGACGTCATATACCGACAGTCGCAGGTCACCATAATTATTGCCGCTGGAAATGGCGCTACTTATGGGATTCCCGGGGTTAGTAGACCTCGCCCGTCACCAGCTGGGATCCGGATCGGAGACTTGGAGATGGCCACAGTCCCAGAAGATCCTTGCAGATCCATCCAGGCCTCGACATGGTGGAAACGCGGGTGGACTTATCAGGAAGGTGTCTTGTCCAGGAGGCGAGTGGTCTTCACGGAAGGATCGGTGTACTACGAGTGTGGCGGAATGATTGCACACGAAGCCTACCAGTTGCCCCCTGGAAACTTTCACACAAAACCCCTCCTCAACCAAGAGAGTTTTATCTACGGCGGAATTTTCAGCGGGAGCGTCGGGCAGTCATCTTCACAGAGTGCGAATTCCTTTAGATTGGCGGCTTCCAACCGACCCGAGACGCGGCGGTTAAGGGTCCTTGGCCATCTAGAGAACTATTGTCACCGAGAACTGTCATACAGCGCCGACATGCTTGATGCCTTTCGCGGAATTCTCTCTGCCCACGAAGTTAGAGATGTTTTCGGTTTGGTTCTTCCCAGGCCTTTGATACCGGGACGTGGCCAGTTTATTGGCAACGCCGACACGAACCTCGACTTACTCTGTGAAGCGTTGGTGAGTTGGTGGCACAGTAGCGCCACGGCTATCCGGATTCCCGAGTTTCCTTCATGGTCCTGGGCTGGCTGGCGGGGGGACTTGACTACCCGAACCCCCCCAGAAGATCCAAAGTACACACTAAAGAGCGGCCGCGGCTCAGACTACTATCAAACATATCTTTACGGGCCTTATATGAAAATACATTACGATCCCCGACATCTCTCATCTGCTGGGATTCGGAAGACTGACCTCCCCTACTGGACCTTTGTGCCAAAGGAACGTTTCGTCCTCCGAGGACCTGAGATGATGCTTTCAAGTCATCGCAAACTTCTTCCTCGTGCCGTGGTTGGCCCGAATGGGAGATCTGGTTCGCTGACTTTTGGGGATGTCCATAGTCCCGAAGCGAAGCTCACATTAGAGACACATTTGTCCTGTCCTGTACAACAAGATGCAGTGATAGGGGGGCACGTGGACTTTGTTCTAGCAGGGGCTGCCTCTCATGGCAAACATTGGATTTTCCTTGTGGTGAGATATATCGAGTCAGAACCACCGTGGAAAGATGCGCCGGTGCGGGTTTGTGAAAGAATTGGCTTGGCAACACTCAAGGGAGTTGGATGGATCGATGGCGCCACAAACCTGTTGTTTGGAGGTCTATGTATAGTGTGACTCTGGAAGAAACTGGTTGGGAACAGTCGATGAGCAAAGAGCGGAAAACGGAGCTTTGAGCCAGGAATGACAGCCTTGGAAGCTGGGAAGCCGCAAGCGGGGCGTCCAAATTCCGAAAAGCTCCATAGGGCTCCGATCGGAGTCTTTTTGCAGGACAAGCCTTGGACTCGGGACTTGCACAGTTGCAACCCTGTCTGGGGCAAAAATGGCTCTCCTTCCTCCAATTGACCCCACGGTAGGTTCCACAATCCCATCGGCTGCTTTTTTGAATTTGAATTTGAATTTGATATTTGATCATTTGATCATTTGATCATTTGATATATAAAAAAAGGCGCGCTTCCATGTCGCAATGGAGGAGCCCTACGATCCCCACAGCGGCCCACGCAACACTGTGCCAAGCCAAAGAGGGCCTACACGGCAAATGTCGAGGGAGATTGTTTCCCCGGAACTGAAGCCCCATCAACTTTGCCACAAGCTACCCCGCACCCCCCTCAACCCTCAACTGACCCCTCCAATGCCGTCGTCGGGGATCCGACGTTTTTGTCTTGGGATGCTTGGCCGGTTTATTATAGGGGTTCCATTTGGAAGGGTCGGGGGAGGATGGAGATTGTCTGCCATTGACCACTCGCTGTTTGCCATTTTCTAAATTTCCAAGCGGATGTGGGCAAAAGGTGGGGTCAAGTCCGCGGAGCGCTGCCCTGTTTATAATTGACCGTCTCCCCGCCTCCCGGTCACCGCTCCCTCTTTGGAGTCTGTTTTGTTTTTATTTTTGTTTGGTTCTTGGATCTTGTTCCGGGGACACAGCCAGTGCCAGACCCAGTAAAAAAAAGAACGAAAGAAAGGAGAACGAACGCTGTGCAACCAGCACTTACACTTACAATCCCCGAAAAAAAAAAAGAAAGAAAATGCCCCTCCCCCCTGGCGTCTACCGCGCCGACCACGTCGGTTCCTTCCTCCGACCCAAACCGATTCTTGAAGCCCGCGAGGCCCATCACCGAGGCGAAATCACGCGCGAAGAGCTCCGCAAGATTGAAGACGAACACGTCGCCGGCGTCGTTGCCAAACAAATCGAAAATGGCCTCCAATCCGTTACCGACGGCGAGTTCCGCCGCACCTGGTTCCATATCGACTTTCTTGAAAAAGTCGGCGGCGTCGAGCGCCATGGCAATGTTGCTTCTACGAATGTCACCAGCCATGGCATGACGCCGCCCAAGGTCGTGGTGGTGAGGAAATTGAACCATCTCCAGCCGATTCAGGTTGACGATTACCATGCCGTGGAAGCCGATGTTGCCGCTGTCAAGGCCGCCACCCCGAGTCTATCATCGCAAACCATCACCACCAAAGTCTGCATTCCCAGCCCCACCATGGTTCACTTCCGCGGGGGTCGCGACGCCATCAGCACCGAAGCCTATCCGACGCTTGAGCCGTTTTTTGAAGATCTCGTAAAGGTCTACCAAGCCGAGCTGGCGGACCTATACGCTGCAGGATGTCGATTCGTCCAACTCGACGACACGAACCTCGCCTATCTCTGCGACGAGGGGATGCGTAACGAAGCCGCGCAGCGCCATGGCGAAGACCCCCAGAAACTCACAAAACAATACGCCGCGCTGATCAACGCCGCCATCAGCCAGCGCCCCAAGGACCTGATCGTCGGCATCCATTTATGCCGTGGCAATTTCCGCTCGCAATGGTTTGCCGAAGGCGGGTACGAGCCGGTGGCGGAAGTGCTTTTCAAGGAATTAGATGTCGATGTGTATTTCCTCGAATATGACGATGAACGATCAGGCGATTTCGCGCCCCTGCGACATTTGCCCGAGAATAAAACTGTCGTGTTGGGCGTCATGTCTAGTAAGAAGGCGGAATTGGATAACAAGGCAGACATGATTAGACGGCTTAAAGAAGCGGCCGGGTTTTGTCCGAGAGGGTTGGACCAGCTTTGTTTGTCCCACCAGTGTGGGTTTAGCTCCACGGTCGAAGGGAATGATTTGACAGAGGAAGAACAGTGGGCGAAGGTGCGGTTGGAAGTGGAGATTGCGAAGGAGGTGTGGGGGGAGGATTTGACCAAGTGATTCACTGATTAAAGTCCATGGATTTCATTGATGCGAAAGATAGCATTTTGAGGGGAAACGGAAGATCAGGGGATAAGGGGGATAAGGGGACCAGGCGTTCAACACTATGTGGCAAATTCCTTCAGGCTTTTTGGCGGGTTTCAACATCTCGGGCAAAGAGAGAGACAAGAAAAAGAGGATGCATTGGCACGGCAATGTGCTTATTTGTAGAAGGTGGGTGATTTGTGTCAAGTTGACGGGTGGAGTTAGAGAGGTTCCATAGTCTGTTACCAAGTTATCAGTTACCAAGTCAAATTGAGAGGCATTGTTTTTTTTTTTCATACCACAGTTCTCACTGTCACTCAACTTTGGGATTTACGAAACCGGTAATATGCACACAGGAAGTGGTTATCAAATTGGTCATATACATGTATGGTTAGTACTCCTCTTGGTGAGATGGACTTGTACACCGCCACGTCTTTCTTGTTAAAGTGTACGATTCTTGTTAGAGTCATGTCATTGAGCAAGAGAGCGGGGATGTTAAGTCTTGACTTGGATGAGAGATTTCTGTTCAGACCTCGGGCCATAATACCTCCACTACACGTCTGAGATATATCCAGCAACCACTTCTCGTCAACCACTTTCAGTCATGAATGAATGACAGCCCGACGCTCATCAGCCCACTGCGCCTCATCCAGGATAGACAAATCCCTCGGAGAAGCTCCCCCAACAAACAATTTCATACCCCCATCTGTTGCCAGAATTTCCTCTCTCGACGGAACCTCATCGCGACTTTGAAGCAGTGCCGTCGCCACGGCTTTCGCCTCGAGAATATCCGCCTTGATTTCCATCAGCCATGGATGAACCTGTCCCAGGAAATCATGTACAGTGATAAAGCCAAGCCCTCCCTCCTCTTTAGTCTTCGACTTGACTGTTATCTGATATTTGACTGCAGATTTCTGCGGCCGTGCCGATCCACAGCAGACAAGGAGATGACCGCTGCCTTGTCCGTCTATTTCTATCTCCTCCCACTCGGCATGGTCATCTTCAGGAAGGTCTCCTAGGACTGTATTTTCGTCGTTGTCATCTTCTCCGCAACTGACGTGGTCTTGGTGAATGTCAAGCCAGTTCCCTTCCCATTCCACCAGGGGGCTAACGCGGATGGTTACGGAAGAAATGGGTGGTTCGGTGAAAGCATCGCGGGAAATAGCATGCCGTTGACATTCTTTTTTCTTGTCGTCGCCGTCGTTGTTGTTTTCTGGATCAAAGTGGAAATATGGCTCGTCAGGAATGCTGCAAGTGGGGTCGATGAGATTTCCAGCGGCAACAGTAATGGCGCTCTCCAAAGGGCCGGAGAGAGCCCAGCGGAGACGAAATGCCGAGAAGCTAAGAAATGTTAGACACGTTTTTTTATCTTTCCTTTTCCATTCTCTCTATGGGGAGAGAGTATACCTTAGCACGGGGAAAACGCCTTTCTCCCAGTTTGTTTCAAAGGAAGAAATCGCTTCATTGTCACCTGCCGGAGAGGACATGATAACTGGGGCCTAACTTGAGATTGTTGACTCAGTGGGATGGATGGTTGACGAGGGAGAAAAAGAAATTGAGGGGGAGATAAAGATAAGAGCGGTGGTTACGTTGGTAAAAGGAGGTTAGGTCAGGTAGGTAACTAAGGAGGTGGGTACAGGTCGCAGTACTTTGGTCAATAGTGCAGAACCATCCCATTTAGGTCAACAGTCGGATTCTTGGCAGGGCATAATGTTTCGATTTACGGCCCCCAAAAAAGTGCTACTAAAATATTGAAAATTGGGACCAAAAATGCCAGGATCCCGGGGACGTGGAGAAAAAGAAGACTGAGACAAGCGAGATCAGACAAGCGGGTCTTGCTCGCGTGGGATGCTCCTGCCATGAACTACGGAATCCTTCACCCCGCTCTGATACCACACAAATCATACACGACAATGCGCAGGAGATGGCGAAGAGGATGGACTGAGGAAAAAAGTCACTGATAAACTACCAAGTTTAGATACATGAAGTTCAAGGTTAAATACAAAGGAGAGAAAGTGTAGGTCAAGTAGGGTAGCTAGGTAGATACATAGATAACCGGTAGTATCAAGCATATTCGCACTGATCAGGCGGGCAGTAGTTGTGATCGCAGGCAAAACTACACAACCCAGTAAAGCTTGCGTCGTGGCCAGCCGTCGGAACACCGGGTGTGCCCAGCGAAGGCGGCTTGTTGTTGAGCCGACCATAGAGAGTACAAGTGCACACCTCCGGGCAATAATCAAAAGAGCAGCAAAAGTCACAGAGACCCGTGTACTCGCCCGTTCCCACACCCCTGACACAACCAGTGCCGGGACCGCCAGGCGAGGTGGTGTAGGGGATGTTGGTGCAAACGTCCGTGGCGATGTAGCCGTGCGAGACGGTAAAGTGGCACAGCGGGCCAAAGTCTTCAGGGAGATTCAGCACAGCATACCCACTGTCGCCCGTTAGCGCGGGGGCAGGGACCGGAGTCCCCGGGGATGTGCAGGTGCAAGGCGGCGGACAGAAACCAAAGGTGCAGCTGTACTCGCAAAGGCCGAGGTAACCCCCAGGTCCCGTGCCAAAGTTGCAGTTGGTAACGGTGGGTGCAGCACTGGACGAGGTGGACGTGGTGCTGGATGTAGTGGTGCTGGTGCTGCTCGAGATGACAGTGCTGCTCGATGACGTAGGCGAGGGCTTCCAGGCGCACTTGCCCGATTGGCACACGGTCTCCCCGCAAAATGCAGTGCCGTTGCCGCAGACGCCGCTTTGGTTGCAGCACTCGCCCCATTTTCCAGCACACTGACGGCCTCCGTTCTGCGCCCCGCAAGTGCCGTCCGTCGTCAAGACATTGTGGCCAGGGCATGCACCTTCGTAGCAAATGCCGGGCGAGCAGTCCTCTTCCGTGGCGCCGCACGTCCACGTCTCAGCGTTGCAGCACTGCGCCGCCGTGCCGCTGCAGGTGACGCCGGGAAACTGCGGCCCGCAGTTGCCGTCGCTGGACCGGATCGGCTCAATGTCTATCAAATGCATATCAACGTCAGCCGAGGAGCCGCAACACCACTAGGACGAGAAACGAGAACATGGACATACATCCCCTGACGCAGTAGTCAGTCTCGGGCTCAATGTTGGAGCAGTCAGGGAGCAGATTGGGATTCATTTCGAAAAACTGCTCCCTGGTGAGCTGGAACCGCGCAGCCATGTCGGAGCACGTCCAATAGTTGACTTCCTCGTCCGACTCAATCCACAGACGACAGACAAAATCGCCGGGCTGGATCGTCGCGGGATCGCGTCTCACGAGGTAGGGTTCGTGAGTGCCAGGGACTTGGAAATCAGCAGCAGCCGCGAGCTCAGTGGCCGCAGGAGGTGATGCCGCCGCCCCTGTGGCGACATCACGAGCCTTGTTTCTGATCTTGGTCCATGTTACCGGCTGGCAGTCGTCAGCCGCCGCGAGCGGAAGAGAAAGAAGTGGGAGGGCAAGGGGAAGCAACGAGAGAGAGTCTCTGAGAAGCACCATGTTTGGTGACGGTGTCAGATGAAAGTTGGGTGAGTCTGCGTACTTGGTAAGTTGCCAGTTCACTCGACGATGGAGGAGGGTTTGAAATAGGGGGGTCACAGCAGATCCATATGTCTTGAGGCCGAATAGGAAGCAGACTGACATTTACACAGCCCCCATCTCCCCTCCATATCGGTGAGGAAATATGGCCATTCCGGTTTTGGTAAGCAATCCAGTCTTTGCTCTGAGGAAGGTTCGCCTAATCATTCAGTGTCCCTGACACGGGAAACTCGGCACACAATATTGCAGTGGGATTGATGCAAAGATCCACCCTCAAATGACAAGGTAACAACATAGAGGCAATAATTTTGTCACTCAGACCATCACGATCCGTCAAGTTCATCGCATTGGCTTGGTATCTCAGCCAAGTGTCGTCTGGTTTTGAATGAATCCCTCCTCCAAAATCCGAGGAAGTGACAGAACGAATCCTGTTACCACCACACAGCAAAAGAACCTTACATCCTTCCAGGTAGGTAGGTAGGCAGGTACCGATTGTACCTTACATACAAGGTAGTACCGCATGCACGGTAAAGAAAAGGGGCACAGCTTGCCGAGTGCCGCTATTGCCATCGGGTTGCCACCCCGGACATGCTAACGTGCCATCCCATCCATCACATGTACAATACACACTCGTTTTCGCCTTGGGGGGTTGAGGGAGATCAAAATCCCACGACGCCTGGCAATAACCCAACCCACGTCCAGTCTCCAACGTCCCTTAGGGGGCCGTTTTTTTTTTTTTTTGGCATGTGCCAAGATTGGGACCGGCGCAAAAAGACCCGCCAAATCCGTATTGCACCCTGCAAATGTAACGCCATGCGGAGGTAAAAGGTGCACTAGTGTATATGTTGCTGCCTACACTAACTAGAGTCTTGGTTTTATTGTTTCGTAACATTATGGACTATCGTCAACCGTGTTTTAGGGGGGACTAGTGTATCTCGGTAGGTACCTTACCTACACTAGGTAGGTTGGTAGGGAGGTAGGCAAGGCACAACATACAACATTGATAGCAGCGCAGCGCCAAGGCCCGGCAAAGGGATCAATGAACGCAAATTGTCGGCACTCTTGCGAATATACCTTACCTAGTGCCGTACCAAAATAGCACATCCCCCTACGAAAAAGGACTAAGGTCAAACCTTGAAACAACATCCTGAGTTGCATGTTCGTAATTTACTAGCCTGTCATGTCGTTCGTTCGGTTGCCTCGGCTAGCCATGTCGTCGACCACAAAGCAACATATCATACACACACCAGCACAGCTCGCCAAGGCCAAAAACTGTGAACCGGCGTCGTTTCACGCCTTCCCCTATGACCTTGGTCCCTTTTTTGTTTCTGCCTTTCCTTAGAAGGATGAGCACCTGGGCGCTCGAAGGAGCGAATATCCATTCGATATTGTCAATAGCCGGTTCTTGGCAAAGTCGTCGAGGTTGCAGTTGAGCTATGCTATCACAGAATCATACCATGCCACGATATCAAATGTACGTACGCACGAGGGACATGACCATGAGGGACAAGAGGACGGTTCTAATTTACGCACATCCGATGCCACGCATGTAGGATGCATGTGTGGGATGTAGGATGTGGGACGTGGGATGTGGGATTTGGGATGTGGGACATTGTCGACCTAAACGGGCTTGGGAAACTGGGGGACATGGAGGAGGGCACATGACAGAGACCAACGGGGAACGGGAAGCCATCGCCAGACCACTACCAAACGTCCCGCATCTCAGCCGAGGGGCGAGATATATTAATTTGAACGTGGCTCGTCTTTTGTGCACTAGAGCTTGGAGTTTCTCTCTCTCCTCACGCCTGCAAGCCAGCAGCAGCTGCAGTCCGCTCTTTTCTATCTCTCTCTCCTGGAGGGGTGTCCGTTCACTACCTATCTACCTACCAGCCTGCTTAGCCCTACACTTGGGGTATTTACACATTCCTTATCTACTATTGATATACTTTATCCACACACACACACACACACACTCTATCTCTCTCGCTCTCTGGTTTCCTTTTACTTTTTTTCTTTTTTCCCGCGTCATGGCGGTGCTGCGATGGGCGGCATGGCTGTTGGCCTCGGGGCTCGCAGCCGGGCAGTATTACCAAGACTACGAAGTCAGACGTGTGAACAATGGCCAGGGCGGCCAGGATGTCGAGTTTTCCAGGGCTGGAAGACGCCGAGCCGAGCCCGAGCCTTGGCGAGGGCGGAGGCGAGGCGTCTGGAAGCACTATACTATACTGGGGTCCTGAAAAAAAAAACTGATAAGTGATTTATCAGCAAAATTGATAAAAAAAGATAAGATATGAAAACATCTGGCCAATCAGATCGCTTGGTTCAACCCATAGCCTCCATTTGCATCACAGCCAAAAAATTCCGTTGCAGGATTTCCACCACCACCAAAATCGCGTTGATTCCGAAGCTTACGATACGCCATAGATAATACCGCAGCTAGTACGAGTAACTCCGCTGCTCCCAATAAGGCGATAAGGCGATGCGTAAGGTACCGCGTTAATCAGCCAGCGGATCAATTCCGCAATTACCGTAACGCCGCCGGTTTCGTACGCGAGTACGAAGGATATCGTCAGCTTCGTTCTACCAGGGCTAGGGTACGCGATAATTCTATCGGGGAAGCAACTAACTAACCTGTTATATCGCAGATATTACGCACCCCCGCTATAGTACCTCCAGTTGTAGCAGCTGTAACTATTACAGCATCCCCCCAAATTACGGCGGCTCCTCCCCGCCCTCCTCACCAGATCTTCCCGCGTAATCGCAACCCGGATTATACGCAACGGACCGCAAATATAACGGCAAAATAAGTTGTTATATAAAGGCGTTACCGCATTAAACGTTGCGGAGGCGTAAAACCATCTTAAACCCCCCCTTTCGGCAAGCTACGTATAAGGCAAATACCCGCAAACAGTATATAAGGAGGAATAAGTATTCCAAAACCAGTTAAGGCACCAGTATTCGAAAAGGCGGTACCTACATCTAACGTAGCGGGTAATAACGTAGTAAAGGAGGATACGTTACTACAACCTCACAAACGTAACCCTCTACCCGTACTTAGGGCTACGGTTGGAAATTTAGCGGAGGAGAATACTTTACCACAGCCTCGCAAACGTAGCCGTTCGCTACATTCGGAAAGGGGGGGTACGCCTTTGCCGTTACGCGTACGTAAACGACAAATTCCCCAACCGTTAAATAATCTAGAAGAAGACGAAACTACCCCGTTTATACGCCGAATTAGGCACCCTACTAGCCAGCCAAACCGCAAGTACCGCTCATCCAGCGGCGTACCTATTAGTCCCAGGCGTAACGAACGGCCTCTCCGCGAATTTAATAAGTAAGGCCCTCAGTTTATAAGCAATAACTAACAATCTCCCCTTAACCCTACGAATTTAATTATTAAAAAAAAGTTCGATTAAACGCTTTTAAATAAGAAAATAATCTTTTACCCGCGGTACAAAAAGCAGTAGTTTAATATTAAATTGCGAAAGAATAGTAAGTATTGTAAACGCTGCGATAATAAAGATAAAAATAAACTAAATACTAAACCGTTCTTCTACTTTGCTAAAAATACGTTGGATTTTAGGTTTATACCTGCGGAGTTACCGTAATTAAGGCCGCTTAAGGAGATGCTAATTACGCGTATTTACATTAATATTAACGTATTTACTATATATACTCCGCTCTTCTTTCCGCGGGTTATATAGCTAACTATACGCTATTAGGTTCGTAATACGTAATATAAGTACCGCAGATACGTCATCTACTTCCTACGTAACGTTAGCCGCGTATATAATAACTTCCCCCGCCTGCTAAAGGATTTCGCAGTAATAATTCTACAGCCCCGCGGTAGCAAATTAGTAAAATAAATAAACCGTTAATTCCGTAGCCGCTTTAGGGTACGGAGGGCCGTAGTTAAATAGTAACTCAAATTCCTCCAACGTAACTACCCTAGGTACCGAGACTTTAGCTAGAATAAGGAGAATTTTAGCCAATTACCAAAGGACGGGGATATTTACAACAAGCTTAATATAAACATTATTAACGAACCTGCTACAGGAATAACGCCGGACTTTAGGCCAGCCGCGTAAGGAAGTAGGGGTACGGATAAGGAGATTAACGATACCGTAAACAAGGCGGCTATCCCCAACCTATTAATTAAGAAGTTGGAACTCAATTAAATAATAACCAAGGCAAACCGTATAAGGTCAATCGATTTCAAGCGGGTACCCTTACATTCCGCACCACTCCCCGCTAACCAGGTACCAATCCCCACCATTCACCGGACGCCCTTAAACAAGTTTAATAGGAACCAGGCGCTACTTTCGCTAACGTACCCTATAATCTACCCCCAAAAAGCTACAGATTTTATAAAGCCGAGGCAGCAGGAAATCAACTACCAAGATTACATTACGTACGCTATAAAGTAGTATAACAAACGGTTTGCGAAATATTATAGCTTTTAATTTATCGCCTTTAATACCCTAATAAAGCAACAGGCCTACGGCTAAGGTAAATATTACGTAAAGAACTCAAGGGCGCAGATCTTTATAAAGGACCAGCTACAAACTACGCTAGGCGACCCGGATATACCGGAAGCGTAAGTACTCCTTAATAATATCTCGCAATACGCCGCCGCCTTAAGGGGAACCCGCCCGTTTTGGTACTAACGCCGCAAGGAATTAGAGGCATTTACGCCGTACCTTGGCTACCCCTCCGTATTTATTATACTAAATCCGGCCGACTTGTACTAGGAAAGCCTATACCAGTATATACCCGTACCCGAGTATGCGGAGTAGAACGCAACTAATAACTAGAAGCGTATATCGCTATTACGCCGCCTGCTGCGAAAAAACCCACATATCGCAACGTAGCATTTCTTCTTACGCAATAAGGTATTTAAGGATATCGTTTTTACGGAGAAATTTAACCTAGAGGATTACTAGGATCGCTACGAGTAGCAGGGGCGTAGGAGCAGCTACTCTCACGGTTTCTATTGGTTAAAAGGTAGCCCGTTTGGAAATATAACTAGCGAGGAAACAAGGGCTACGTTCGCTGAGGCGTAGGGTTATTACGTTACCGCCTTAAATCCCCGCCCAAATCAGGGCGTAAATTAGGGTAATCCGCTCTTTATCGTCGCCTTAAAGGCGGAGGTTACATAGGAGTAATTAAACCGCGTAATCAACCGCTACCAAAGGCATATATACTCCACTAATTACTACTTACGCGTTACGAAAAAGGCGAAAGAGGAGGTGCAAAGGCGGGAAAGGGCAGTAACTACTACCGCGTAACCGGGTACAGCTAATAGGCAGGGTACGAGTAGTAACAACGGCTCGGGTACGGGCAACGCTACGTAACTACAATACTAAACCCCCGTACTATAGTACCGTTTCTATTTCCCCCGCCCGTTACGTAACGTACCGGGGCTAACGTAACGGGAGGGAAGCAAGTACTGGGGCTTTTAGGCGGTAAGGAACGATAAAAACCTTAACCAGTTTAATCCGCTAATTACAATATACTAACTGGTAAATACGGATATCTCGCCCTATACTAATACCTATATAGTAATTAATTACATAGCCAAGTACTGTAGTAAGGTAGAAACCAAAACGGAGTCCTTCCAGGCCCTTACGTACGTAATACTACCGTACGTTACGAAGCGGAACCCGCTACTTTCCTTTATTTCGAAGTTTATAAATAAGCTTATTACGGAGCGGGATTACTCTACCCAGGAAATCTACCACCTGCTTTTAAGGTTACCGCTTATTAAAAAGAGCCGCGTAGTTATAAACGTAAATTATAGGCCCAAAGAAAACCATACCCGGGGTATCAATTTAGCCGTAGACAAGTTATAAAAGTCGGTAACCCTATACGAAAAATACCTAACGCAACCGCCCCAAATAGCGTAGCTAATATACGTAGAGATACTAAGGGATTAGAATACCTTAACGAATAATCCGCTTTATTAACGGCCCTAAAAGTACCCCGTAAAACCTAGGGTTCTGGTATATTTCCCCCGCTACAAGGCCAATCGCCGCTACGTATAGTACCACTATTTCTACCGCGTAAAGCTTATACTCAACCACGCCTACAAAGTTGCGGATAACCTACTGGAGATTAACGGGTAGGTATTCAAATTATACGTTACAGCGTACAAATTTTACCGCGCGTAGTATAATTACGGGCGCAATAGCTTCAGCGACCCCGATAACGTAGAGGGAGATACGGAACCCGACTTATTTAAACCAGGCAACCTACTAAATAACCTTGCTTTAGAGAACTAGTAGGAGATCGCCCGTATAGAACCAAATACGCAGCCCGTATAGGAGGACGCGGATATACTGGGAAGGCGTAATATCGATTTTAACTACAATTAGATACCGTACGTTGGGCAATACCACCACCGATCCTTCGCGGATTTTAAGTATTGGGTAAAGTTAAAAAGCGATAACCCCGGCGATTTTAACGTAAATACGATACCCCTAAAGGCGCACAATACGTTAAATCCGGAACAGCGCCTTATTTACGACACGGTTATAAACCATTACCACCAAATACGCCGCGGACCCGCGCCCGCCCTACTACGGATATAAATCGACGGGGGTAAAGGTACCAATAAGTCGTATATAGTTAAAGTTCTTTCCGTATACCTCTAAGCGGCAACTCCGTTAAATAAATAACTACTAATCATACGTATAGCGCCAACGAGTATAACCAGTAACTAAATATCCAATATTACATTACACTCCCTATTCCGCCTCCCCGTTAGCGGTAACCTACGCCCTCTAAGCGATACGCCTAGTATCCGTAACGCGTTGTAACGTTAATTTCGGGGCGTATATTACCTCGTTATCGATAAGAAAAATATAATTAGCCTTAAGCTCTTCTCGTAAATAAATTAATACCTGCGGGAGATCTTCCCGTACCGCTAAGATAAGGTTTTTAGTAAAATAAGCGTTTTGATAATTGGGAACTTTTTCCAATTACCCCCCGTAATAGCGAAACCCCTTTATACGCTAATTAGTAATTTACGGGCCCCCGAGGATATCGCCGGTACGAATTATTACGCCGCGTTTACTAGGTCAGTATTCTTACAAATAATTTAGCGCTAGTAGGGTAAGGATTAGGCCCCGTTCCGCGTAATACTCAAGGAGTTGCAACGTTTAAAGATTTCCGTACCATTTTAGAAACTTCTTACCTTTTACTACGTAGTAAAACTCGTACTTAACATAATTAGCGGTTTCCAATCCGCCCTACAAATATACCCGATAAAAAAGCAAATTTCCAACTATAACTACAACTATATAATCCGTTTTGGAAGCCCAGTACTCCAAGCTACCGCTACATATTACGATACTAGTACCGCGGACGTAGCGCTAAATATTACGAGTAGGCTAAAAACGACCCTACCCCTTTACGTTAATTACCGCGTTATATTAACGAAAAATCTGTAAAGTAACATCGGCCTAGTAAACGGCGCGTAAAAATCCGTTTACGATATATCGTAGGCTAATAATTCTAATTTAGTACGAAATCCGCCTAAGGTAGTTATAGTAATTTTCGATAAGTATATAGGGCCCGTATTCCACCTACCTAACGAAATACGGCTTCTTTTTAGCAACCAGTTTACAGTACCAATTCTAAGGGTACGGGAAAAGTTCGCCCTTAGTAATAATAACTATTATAAAAAGCAGTTTCCCTTTACACTATACTACGCGATTACCGTTTACCAGTTACAAAGCGTTACGTTAGATAAGGTGGTTTACGATATCTTAAATCCGGAGTTTTAAACCAAGCTATTTTACGTTACTATTTCGCGCGTTAAGTCGCTAAATAACCTTATATTCGATATACCCTTCTCCCGCAACTACGTATTTAAAGATCCGCTAGTTCCAAGTATACAAATAAAGATCGCTAATTACAAAGCGCGGCTTTTACAGTTACTAAGCCCCGTAAGTACAAATGGCGTTACAGGGGCAATTGGGAAGGATAATAAAAAGAATAGCGGGGAGGATATTTATAATATTTCTAATTAGGGGACCGTAATATTAGTAGTAATATAGTCGCGCCAGGGTAGCCCTATATAGTAGTTACGTACGTATAAAGTAGCAATTAAAAGTAGTATAAAAGGAGATTGCCCTTATATTTAGTAGGTAAGGTAAAACTATCTAATTATAATATAAATAAAGGCCGCTAAGCCCCTACCAAAGAGATACTAGTTCGCGGCGTTAGCTTAGTAGTAGTTTTCCAATAATAATACGCGCTACTAGAAAATATTAAGTTTTACGCGGAACTTAATTATCTCCCAGTTTCGGAGCCTAGCAGCCTCTATTTAATCCAGGGGGGGCAGGGGGGATAGCGTAGGGGTAAAGTTAGGCTACGCGTAAAAAGGGGCGGTTAGCTTTGGGGCGGCAGGGGGGGCGGCATCGGGCCTAGCGAAGACTTAATCAGCGACTTTTCTATAATAAAATACGTTAGCTTAGGTTTCCGGTACCTAGGGGGCGGTATAAGCTTACTCCCGTACGATTCCAGCGGCGGCA
>Ga0247763_1001147_pt1 | contig 15527 bp, 21 predicted proteins | sample UWRJL141409B4_FD_179926 | JGI IMG/M metagenome (GOLD analysis project Ga0247763, IMG submission 179926) | Plant litter microbial communities from Arlington Agricultural Research Station in Wisconsin, United States - UWRJ-L141-409B-4 | ecosystem: Environmental > Terrestrial > Plant litter >...
AATACTACTGTGATGTGAACATTGGCGACCTCATCAAGTTCAACGAGGAAGTGGCTCACAGGCTAGTCACGGAGCCAGCAGAAATCATCCCCTTGGTATAGCTCCCAGTCACCATCAGTGAGAATCGTTGACGCAAAATGCTGATGTGTTTCTCTCCAGTTCGAGGCGGCTTTGAAACGGTGCACGCACAGGATTGTCTACCCCCACGAGGCCAAAGTTAATCTTCCCGAACATCAACTTCTTCTCCATTCCAATGCAGAAGATGTGTCGATCCGCAACCTTGACTCACTCACCATCTCGAGGCTTGTACGAGTGCCTGGTATTGTCATTGGGGCCTCAGTCATGTCATCCAAGGCCACCGAGCTTCATATTGAGTGCCGTAATTGTGGACACTCGCAGGATGTTCACGTCCTCGGTGGCTTTTCCGGTGTGACGCTTCCGAGAACGTGCGGGAGGCCAAGATCGCGCGAAGATCCAACAGAGCGCTGTCCCATGGACCCCTACTTTGTCTTGCATGAGAAGTCCAAGTTTGTCGACCAGCAGATCATCAAGCTGCAGGAGGCCCCCGACCAAGTGCCTGTTGGGGAACTGCCGAGACACGTTCTCATATCAGCTGACCGCTACCTAACCAACCGAGTGGTGCCCGGCTCGAGGTGCACCGTCATGGGCATATTCTCCATCTACCAGAGCAAAGGGTCCAAGAACTCAACAAGCGGCGCCGTCGCTATCCGGACACCTTACCTCCGCGCAACGGGTATCCAGACGGATTTGGACGCCACCGCCAAGGGGCAAGCTGTCTTCTCTGAGGAGGAAGAGCAAGAATTTCTCGAACTCAGTCGACGGCCAGATCTGTATAACGTCATGGCCGACTGTATTGCGCCATCTATTTACGGCAACCGGGATATCAAGAAGGCTATCCTGTGCCTCCTCCTCGGCGGATCCAAGAAGATTCTGCCAGATGGCATGAAGCTCCGTGGTGATATCAACGTGCTATTACTTGGCGATCCCGGAACGGCAAAGTCGCAGCTTCTCAAGTTTGTCGAGAAAGTCGCTCCTATCGCTATCTACACATCTGGCAAGGGCTCGTCTGCCGCTGGTTTGACTGCTTCGGTCCAGCGCGATCAGTCCACGCGCGAGTTCTATCTGGAAGGAGGTGCCATGGTTCTCGCCGACGGTGGTGTCGTTTGTATCGACGAGTTTGACAAGATGCGTGACGAGGACCGAGTCGCCATCCACGAAGCCATGGAACAACAAACAATCTCCATCGCGAAGGCCGGTATCACAACCATCCTCAATGCCCGCACATCAGTGCTGGCAGCGGCCAACCCGATTTTCGGTCGCTATGATGAGTTTAAGACACCCGGTGAGAACATTGACTTCCAGACCACCATCCTGTCGCGTTTCGACATGATCTTCATTGTGCGTGACGAGCACGAACGTGGAAAGGACGAACGCATTGCCAAACACGTGATTGCCATCCACATGGGTGGTCGTGGTGTGGAAGAGCGTGTTGAGTCGGAGATTCCCGTCGAGAAGATGAGACGCTACATCAGCTACTGCAGAACGTAAGTTTCCCTCTTTTTCTATAAATCGTCCACTCTCTAACACACTTTCCTAGACGATGTGCTCCCCGCCTTAGCGAAGCCGCCGCTGAGAAGCTCTCATCCCATTTCGTCGCCATCCGCAAGCAGGTGCACGCCTCAGAGCTCGAAGCCAACGCCCGCTCTTCCATTCCCATTACCATCCGTCAGCTCGAGGCCATTGTACGCATCACCGAGTCTCTTGCTAAACTATCCCTGTCGCCCATCGCCACCGAACAACACGTCGACGAAGCCATTCGTCTCTTCCTCTGCTCCACCATGGATGCTGTCAACCAGGGTAGCAACCAGGGCAGCCGCGAGCTCAGCGATGAGGTCAACCGTGTTGAGGCCGAGCTCAAGCGCCGGCTGGCTGTCGGCTGGAACACCAGCCTGGCGAACTTGCGCCGCGAACTGGTTGAAGGCAAGGGCTTTAGTGAGACGGCCCTGAATCGCGCGCTCATGAGATTGCAACACAAGGAAACCATCGTGTTCCGGCATCAGGGCGCGCAGGTGTGTAGGATTAACGCATGATGAGCATGGCGCAACAGCCACGAGTGGAGTGGGGTGGAATGGAATGGGATTACAACCAGGGCCAAGTGATAGCGCTCGCACGAGTGAAGGCGCAATGGGCTATATGAAATGTAATGTGGTTTGTGTCCAAGAGCGCTTTTTGAAACCGGCGTTCTTGATGTACTACCTACCACCTAAGTACTATCCCAGTTTTTGCCAAGCACCTCTGGAAGTGCCACACCCAGATGCCTACCCTCACCCGCGATATTTTGTAGCTTACCTACGTATGAGCTCCCGACTTTCACATACGGAGCAGGAATCGACTTGTCAATTTGGCGCGATTCTCGGCATTGATGATACAAAAGGCCACTTTGTACCGAGAATGATACCTAGTCTAGAGATACCATGACGTTGCAAGACCTCTCGGTAAAGTGCCTGACTATCACCCGCCCAAACACGCCACATTCATTGGTATGTGAAGTCAAAATAATAGAGGATAAAAATCGTATCATTCCGTCGTGAGATGCCCATATCAATAAAGGCTCAAAGGTATGCTAGCGTGTTGTCATCGCGGATGTAGCCTTCCACTCCCAACGACGCCTCGCTCCCTGATACGGCTGGGCCGCGGACAACAATCTGCTCTTAGTTAGCACGCTAGAACGGGGTTTTTATAAAGTACAGCCACATACCTCTCCCCTACTTTCACCATTCCCATTCTTTACGGTGGGGGTATCTTTCAACAAAATCTCGGTGCTGGTCAAGGGCGGGCCGAAATGGCACCGCTTGTCATCGAAAACGCGGTAGTCATAAAAGGCCGTCTGGGTTACGGCACCGGCAACCTTGGGGGCTGTCAAAGCGTATACCACTCGGGCGCCCGTGTAAACGCGAAGGTCAGATAGGACTTGGGATGAAAGCGCGGGTGTTCCGGCTCCAACCCGTTCGGCCGCGAAAACCAGCCGTAGCTTTCCAGGCTTCTTAAGACCAATAGGGGGGCGGTAGGCATCATAGTAACTTGATAGAAGCTGGCCAGTGGGCAAGACACCCTTCTGGGTCAAACTAAGGGTCTGAATCTTGTGGAGGTTGCGAGCCATGAATGACGTGACAGATCGGCTGGCTTGTTGGTGTGTCTGGAGAAGCGCAGCAGGAGTGGTCACCAGGATGGTGGGTGAGATACCGCGAGTTACAACACCAAGGTCAGTAGCCTCAGAGGCGACAGAATTGAAAGCGACCGAAGCATTTGAGTACAATGCAGCGAGAGTGAGAACAAGCGTATGGGTGTTAGCCAGGGAGTCGGCAGGGAGAAACAGATCAGTAGGCTCAATCCGCCGAATGGTGGGGATGGCGAAGATCTGAGCGGCAACGGCAGAGACTAGATTGGCCGCGGTGAAGCGCGCCATCTCCTCGGTAGCTCCGGGCTTGGACTGCCAGAATACGGTGATGTCACGCGGCTCTTTTTGTGCGGCAAGCGGCGGCAGTTCCTGTCCAGCATCAACGGGATGCTCGGAGATAATATCCTGCCACGTGGAGACGTTGACCCTGCCGCCAGTGCCCTGGGGCACCTCATTCCAGTCCAGATGGGAGCTGCCCTCATCCACAACCCAGATCAGCTGGCGCAGTGAAGGGTAGCTCTTCACAACAGTATCGAAGGGAAAGGAGCCAGGGGCTGTGACGACGGTATCGGCGGCGGATCTGCGGAGCATGGAGATGACGGCGTCGTCGGGCTGGTTGAAAGGCAAGATGACAGCCGTCAAATTATAAAAGGCGCAGGCGAAGAGGGTAACCAGAAGCTCGACCGAGTTAGGCAAGTAGATGGCGACGCGGTTGCCGCCCTGATCGAGAATATGCTGGCCGATCAGGTTGATCTGGCGCGTGAGGTCGTCCAGCTTATGCTGCGCAACGCGCTCGGTGCCCTGGACGGTGAGGATACGGCCCTTTACGCCCTTGAACTTGCCATCCTCCTGCACGCCGGCGATGACCTGGCGCCAGATGTCGCGCAGATCGCCGTCTCTGCCCTTGGCCCACTTGGAGACGCCGGGATCCTTGACATTGAGGCCAGGGTTGAGAGGCATGCCATGAGGGGCAGCTTGCGAGCGGTACACAGGCGATTCACCCTCATGGCGGACGGGCGAGGGCTGGGCTTGCCGTGCAAGCAGGAAAGGGTGTGTGTCGGGCTCTTCGTTGGTCGCAGCTTGGTAGCCGATGAAGGCGCAAAAGAGGGCGAGAATGATAGTGCTGAAAATGTTCCACTGTCCAAACAGGCCTGTGACGCCTTCGTCGAGCTGGAGCATCAGCTGGTCAAAAAACGTCATGGCGGGCAATGTGGCTGCTGCCGCTGGCGCAAAGCCTCAGACGTACGTGTTTTGGGTGTTTGTCAAGGAAAAGAAGGGGAAAAAAACGGTCGTCGCGCCCGTCGGTTGTGTCGGAGCTAAAGCCGCCGTGGTATCAGTTATTACACTAGAAGGTGGCATGCAACAACCGGCGGGTCGGCTGAGGTCCGAAAAGCAGATGGCGGGGAAGCCTGACGGAATGCATGCTCGAGTGAGAACGCTGCAGGAGGGCGCTCGCCTGTTGCCTTGCCGTCAGCCGGGCCCGACGGCCCGTCGCAACTGGTAGTTATGTGCTCCGTCCCAAGCCCTTGTCGCATTGGTCGCCTGGGAAAGCGCTGCAATGTTGACATTGGGATTCGCGCGGTACAGGTACATAGATTTTCTTTCGACACTTTCAACAAGAAATTACCAACAGCACAGCATCCGCATCGGCCTACGAGGGGTCACACGCGCAACGTATGGCTCCGGCCCGAGAGATTTACTAACCCGGCAAATCAACAGCAATCGAGGGAGACTGAGGGCCCGTCAACTCGACAAAGCAAACCCAGCTCACAGAACACGCCCTCGTAGGGTCAAAAAGCCTAAGACAGACGCGAAAATGCCCCCAAGTGCACTCGCACCCGCAGTGCGGGGAATCGTCACTCCGGTAAAGCAAACTGCAGCCGCGCCGGTGACCAAGGAAAGCCCGGGAAACTGGAGGCACCCACGGCTCGCCGAAATTACACAACGCCAGAGCAAGACGGTGTTTTCAGAGAAGAACGCAAAACAGGTAGCATACAATGTTGCAGCACTTTCTATCTTCATATTCTTGCGAGGTGTCGTACGCTCGCAACTGCTCGAGACGTGAGTTCCCATTGTTCACTGGGCGACATGGCGAAAATGTCTTGAAATCTAACATAGCCACAATCTCAGCCCTCAGATCCAGTTCTACGGCACCATTTTATCGGCGATGGCGGTACTTGTTCCGATTTTCAATATCAGCAGGGCGCTGCTCCCTCTTGTCCGCCAAGCAGACGACCTTTCCGACATTCCCCTGACACCCGCCCAACGGAAACTCCTCGGTCTCCCACCCAGCTCCAAGCCCGAAACGCCAAACTCGGCGTACAGCACACCGCCTCGATACTCGAGAACGCCGTCGCTCGCCGGCTCACCAGCCAGCATCAGAAGCTATGCGAGCTCGCCTACAGCGGCCGTAGGAAGTCCTGTGTCAGTTAGCAACTCGCCAGCTGCAGCGAGTCCGCTCTTGCACAAGGTGGTAGGGGGTGTGAGGAGGTCATCTTTTGGAGCGTCGGCCCAGTTTGGGGCGAGCACGACAAGTCTGCTTGATGGGCCGCCAACGCCATCACCAGTCACGGGTAAACGGTCAAGTGTCAGTCTAAACAACAAGTGGCTGTATGAGAAGGGGAGAAGGTCATCTGGGAATCTGCGGCTGCAGGGTCTCTAGGAGTGCGGATCATGCTAGACGTAATGGATGCACAGCTTTGGAAAGCTGGATTTGACCTGCGTAATCTAGCCGGGCCAAGTGTCAGTCTCAACCTATGTAGGACGGCGGTCCGTGTGTTTCCTGAACGGGTTACAGACAGCGCGTTATGGGAATCGAGAATCATGTAAAGAAGAAGCATGTACTGCTGAGTTCGGGTCTTCGCAAGTATTATGCAAGACCCTCAAAGGGGGTGAGCAGACATCATAGACGGGTCAAGAGGCAACAAGAGAATCGGCCATCAACTGTTGATGGGTATCATGGTAGTAGTCCAACCGACAAAGCCAGAACATGAAATAAATCCCGAGCTCGCTCCAGAAAGAAGAACCATACTAACGTCTCAAAATAATGGTGGGAGGGCAAGGACAGCGAAATACAAAAAAACCCCGGTGGGTTGTTGCTTTGGTATGGGGGGAAGAGGCAGTGACGACTACACCCGGACTCAAACCCGGTGACCCCCCTTCGGAGGGAGAGAGTAGTCACCTGACTCCAACCACCGCTGAGCCATCGTGCCTAGTGTCATCTGCTGCCCAGAGAGGGCGGATGGAAGTGCCATGCTCAACCTCATACGTGTACCCTGCTACCGTGGTTGCTTGGGTAAGCAGGCCTACCACAATCCTCGTCACGTTGTCTTTTCCAACATCGGCGTCTTACTCCCCTCGACCAACGTGTCTGGGCTCTCCTCATCCAACTCTCTCATGGAAATCAGTGCCCGCGGGGGCAGCAATCCTGCTTCCCCCTTCTCCTTCTCTTTCTCCTTCCCCTTGCCCTTGCCCATGTCACTATCCCCCTCCTTGTCCCCATCCGTATCCTCACCCTGCCCTTCCTGGTCCCCCTCCCCTCCCCATCCAGTTTGCAGAATCTCCCCTCCCCTGTCGGCTTCTTTTTCCTTTCCTTTTACCTCTCTCGCAGGCTTTCCCGCCTCATCTTTGACAAAAACCACTTTCTCGAACGGCGCCAATGCGGCACCCGTCTCAAAAATATGGGGGTCCCCCTCCAAAAGCGCCTTCGCCAAAGCGCGCGTCCCGCCAATGATGATTTCGGAATGCGTGAATGCCAGGAGTCCCATTTTCTCCTTGAGGCTCTTACCATGTCGGTGTGTGCAGACCACGTCGTATGTAGTAGATGCCCAAGCGGGACAGATATATTCCTTTGCGGCCACCACGCCTGTAGAGTGGACAGGATGAAATATGGTGATACCAATTTTGGGTTTCGGTTTTCCGCCTGGCATGATAAATGGACGATAGATTTCGCTCCCGGCCCAGAACCGCAACGCATGCTCCGGCCCGGGTAGCCACGCGAGCATCGTCGCCGTGATGAGCTGTTCGGGGGAAAATATTCTCCTTCCTCCATCGTCACTGTCACTGTCGCCTCTCAGGAGCGCCCTCGCTCGTAAGATCAGCGCCAACATCCCCGCAGGGGAATCACATAGCGCGTAGGCAAGTGAATTTGGCTCTGTTAAACGTCCAATTCTCCCTTCCCTCTCCCCTCCCCTCCCCTCTGCTGTTGTCGCTGTCCCAGCCCCTAATCCGCTGGAACCACCAACTAGATCTAGAGCTTTCCAATCCTCCTCATCATAGCCGCAGATCCCTGCGCGGAAAAACCTGGCAACCGCCCACTTCGCCCACGCCCATGGCGCCCTCGCCAGTGATGGCCTTTCGAGCTTCGGAGAGATGAGATGTGCTCCGACGCAGTGTTCAGAGTAGGTGACCACCAGATGGGAGATGATGTCGGTGTCTACCGAAGGCCAGTTCGTGTCAGTTTCCGTTTCCGGGGAGGACGTGCTGGCTATGTATCGTGGATACCTAAGGCGGGCGGTCATGAGATTACTGAACAGCGAGGCGGTCGCGGATATCGGTGATTCGGCGAGGGGGTTGGGGAGGGGGTCGCTGAAGCCGAGACCCGGGAGAGAGGGGATGACGAGGTGGAAGGGTTGGTCCTCCCCTGAGGTTAAGGCGGGGATGAGGTGGGCGAGGGAGAGGTTGGTAAAAGGGAAGGGAGGGAGGAGGAGAAGAGGAATGGCATTCGGATGGGGAGAGGGGACATGAATGAAGTGGATTCGGAGGGAAGCATCGTGGGTGGGGAGGGAGATGGAGGTGCGGTATTGGGGGAAGGAGGTATTGAGGACGCTTTCTTGATCGCGCCACGAGTATTTCTCTACCCTGAATGGAAGGCAAGTCAGTCCGGTGTTCTTTGGGTTCGGAGAGAAGAGAATCATAAGTACCAGAAGTCAATGAGCTCCTCAACCTCGGCTTTGGGCGCCCACAATTCTTCAGACTCGGGTCCCTCGTGCGGCAGACGGGTAAGCTCGAGCTTCCGCTTGGTGAGGTTGAGATGTCGGGTTGGGATCTAGTTCTCTTGTGTCAGTACCTAGGTGACCTATCATATCAACACTCCATTTCCTCGGATAACAAAACCCTTACATGTATCTTATAGGCCTTGACCTCCTCACCCGCCATGAGCTTCACAGCATCCCCCATATCGAGTTCTTTTCAACTTCGCTGAGATACACCGATTGGTGTAGCCGTGTGAACAGCAGACGGGTTAAAATAAAAATAAAAATAAAAACCCTTACACTTCTTTCAAAAGAAGCAATGAAGAGAAAAGAAAGTGTAAATCTTGAAGCAGCCTCGTCCAGAACGAGGAATCCCGAAATTAATATGCCAGAACCTACAAAATCGGATGTTGACAACCTTCCGTGTGTCTGCTTTATTATCCCCACGCATATAATGAATATGCTGGGAACCCGTCCCTACCTATAAAAAGAAAATAGCTTGAACCGCAAGGTTCCAGCAAATATAACCCACCCATGGCATCCATGTAGTCGCGTACTTATTACCCACCCACCACCAGCACGCTCCCGTCCAAGTCTACTAACTACCTAGGCCCCCCTCATGACAAAAAAATGTGTACACACAAAGCCGACCTTAGCTTCCCACGCTTGCCGTAGCCCTCAAACAAGAGTAGAAAACTGAGAGAAAATTCGTCCTGGACTGCCTCGGTCAGGCCATCCCATCTTGGAAGTTTCAATTCCGATACTGCTGCAGGTGAAGAGTATTGTTCATCGATATGTTGGACGCAGTTTGAAGGGTGATCGGCAAGGCCCCCACCCGAATTGGGATATGTGTGTACCTATTTTTTTGTCATTATGGAGGCTCCCAAACAGGAAGAAAACGCCACACCAACATTGTGCTGAGGCAGTGGCGGTGCAGTTGCCAGGTTTGGGAAATGATTAGCCCAGGGTCTTCAGGGGTTTGGCTTCAGAAGCCTGCCATTGGACCAAAATCTAATGTTTCTGGTTTGCCACATCCTAGCTTCTTCAACGGTTCGCCACGCACTGCCAGGATCGCGGCTCGAAAGCTCCGATTAAGAACCCCCATGCCTCCTCGAGAGCCTCCTAGAGTCCTACTCCCCCCAAAAGCACGTTACACCAACAATGTGACGACGCGTCCCCATGGTATTCATGCAAATACTTCATTCCAATTCACCACTGCAGCGCTCCTACAACATTCGCCCCAGCGGGGCTTGTCCTCGACTAGTGGGCGGTCTCCTAAAATAGATGCCTGCCTCTCAGGGCTACAGACTACTCGATAGAAACTTGGCAACCCACCCTTGCTAACTTGATACTGGCGCAACAGGACTGGCTGGCCAACCAACCGTCAACCGCTGCGCGGTACGCCGTGGTTGCCGCCAGGCAAGGGCGCTGGTCCCGATGGGGCTGGCTGGGCTTGCCCACGAAGGTTGATAGCCCCGATCCGGGAAACTATGTTACTCCCCACCGCGTCTACTGCTCCGCGGGGAGATGTGAGAGAGGGACCCTGTGGCGCCGTCTCTTGAACCCGGAAGAGCTTGATGGCAGTGGCATTCCAGATTCCCACCGTCCCCTTGGCAACTTGGATCTCGCTGGCAAAGATGAATCCCCACAGTAGCGACTCGTACCATCCCAGCGCTAACTGCGACCACTCAAACGACTGCACCCGGATCGGCGACGCGTCCACGCCTACGAGCTTGATGCCCTGAATCTTTTGCAAAACTGGCAAACCAGGACGATCTGATGCCAGCTGTTGACGGGGAACTAGCGCCGTGAGTTGCTGTATTAGAGTCAAGATCGTGTGCAGTGGTAACTCCGGAAGCCAGCTCTCGATCCATCGCGTTGAAGGTTCGAACCCGCCGAACTGGGAATGGCTAGTTGTCGGACTTCCCAAACTTGTTACACTGTTCTGACGAGAGAAGGTGGGAACCCCTGCAGGCATCTTTCCCCTTGCTTTTTCTGACATGCCGCGGAGCTGTCGCGGAACCTCATCCTCGGGCTGCCCAGCTACAGAAGACGCACGCGATGGGTTCTCACTAGGGCTCGACGCTGCTGGTGTCGGTCGTTCATCTCCATCGCTATCATCGTCATCGTCCCCAACGGTAAATGTCCCATCCTCTTCGGGCACCTCGTGCAGAGTTGTAGTCCACGAGTGAGGCGGTGCAGGGTTTCTTAAACTTTCCACCGAGTTCCTGGTAGAATGGGGCTCCAAACCATCATTCAGCGTCGCCTGCTCCTTCCTTCGGCGATCTCGCCTCTCTATCTCCTCCTGTCCACTTTCAAGCGTGAACGAGCGAAGCGCCTCAAATCTCTTGCGGTTCTTGATCACCGCAAACATGAATTCTGGGTTTTCTGGAGTTTGCCAGAGTTAGCACCGGTAGTGCAAGTTGGTTCACCACTTACTTTGGTATTGATGCTCAATGATTGCGTTTATGGCTTCCAGTAGAGACCGAAGCAGGTCGTGGTTAGTCTCATTGGCTAGAAGGAATGACGGCGAGGACATGGAGTTGAAGAGTTGCATAATTTTGAGGCATGTGGGTCCCGTCAACCCTTCTAGATGTGCTGAAATATTGTTGATAACAGCCAACAAGGCGGGGTAAATTGCCGTCAGTTTCCCTTGACTGTTGGTGATAAGGATGTAGATCGACTGCCTGATGGTGAGTGTCCATTTTCATTCTTAACAAGGGTAAGTTTACCTGGATCAGGAAGTCGGCATATGTTCCCCTGAAGCCCGCGATCCGGATCGCGGGGGGTAATGTATCTTGAGCCTCAAAGGTTTTGTTGAGATTGACGCCGAAGTTCTTCTCAACACTGAGCGTCTGCAGGAGAAAGGCGCACATCCGGACGACCCCTTGCTTGGATGCGTCACCCTTGTACTCGAGGGCGTAGAAGAGTATCAGGATGATAAAGTCATGAGCACGCTCCGTGTCGATGATGAACGACCGGAACCGTTTGTTGCACTGTGTGATCTCCCAGAACAACATGATAATCTCGGGAGCAAATTTGACAAATGCCTGGGTCCCCGGGAGATACGAGGCGTTGGTCTGAAGTGGCTGGTTCAGTATCCGCGTCATTCCGTCCACAATGAACTGGAAGTCCTGCGGTCGGTGTAATCGGCCAAGGAAGTGACGGTAGAAGTTTTTGGGTGTTGCAACACCTGGTTGTTCTGGAATGGGATACAGCAGCATCACAAGGAGAAGCTGTAGTGTGTAAGTAACAAGGATTTGTTTGGGATCCTTGAACATGAGGGTATTATACGGCACCCGCCAGGTCGCAGGGTTGTACTTGAGTGTCTGTAGGCTTATTAGAGATATTTCTCATCATTTGATCCCGCTCACATACCGTGTTCAAGAGCGAGCATAGTACAGAGAGGACAACCTGTTTTTCAGGACTGGTGCAGAGGTAGGTGAGGGCACGGGTCCCCTTTTGTGGCAGTACACTCGAAGACATGTACATACTTTGGCCAGCAAGGGTCAATAGCAAGCGTAGAATATCGCAGCGATTGGTCTCGTGTTCCTTGGCGGTGGGTATAGACGCATTACAACCTACGCCGCTCTGCCAAATGGTGTGGCTGACCTTGGGCCGGCTATGCGGCTGTTTCGGCACCGTTAGATCGGAAAAGAATAGCAGATCGATAAGCGTGTCTATGAGCTCCTCGGCCAGAGGCCTGGCGTCTTCAAACTCCTCAATGGGCGACTGTGGCTGGGAATCCCGAACACCGTCGAAGATGACTTCGCTGGCGATAGATGCCTTGCGACTCCGCTTGCGACGCTGGCCCCAGAAGAAGCGCTCCTCCCATTCCTGCAACGACTCTTTTTCGTAGACAAACGGCAGCACCCTGGTCAAAACACGGACGCAGTTGAGGGCGTCTCTCTCTGGTGCGAGTTCGGGATCAGGGAAAGAAGGGTGGTGACGAAGCAGGAACAATCGCGATGTCACAGCGAGTAATAGCGTTTCGAGATTCTCGAGGGCATTGTCACGGGTGCGGCGGATATCAGCGGGAGAAAAGAGGCTGAATATGTCTTCTGAGGACTCGGGAAGCTCCCAAAACTGTACGGAAAATACAGGTCAGTATGTGCTTGCTGGGAGAAGAACATTCCCCGGGGAAGGCTATCTGTGGCCTGGAAAGCACTGACAGAGGCCCAGTACGATTCGTCGGCGGGAATATGTCGTTCTTCGGAAAGTCGGAAGATTCCCTTTTTAAATACGAGCTTCGAATCACTAGCACCCATTTTAGCGGTCAGGAGAGCCGCATCGTTGGGCTTCTTGATGGCTAGGTAGCTTGGAGGCCGAAGTAGAAAGTTAACTGGACGTGAACCTTGGATAGATGCGCAGCAGATGTTCGAACAGTTACATCACTGCGGGTTCGTCAGTCAACTTGTCCCAATCCAACAGTGGGTAAGCGGGGCGCCCCGATAGCCCCAACCCTTGTTGATGCTTATCAACTCCCCAGTAGCTGCATAACGATCTGGCCTCAACGACGCCTCTGCGGCTAAGAATCGGGAGACCCACAAGCAAGCAAGCTATCAAGTGCTTGCGACAGCCGCCCCGACCGCGACATCTCCACGCCGAAGCCCATAAGAAAGGCCCTGGCAGCCTCAGTAACAACCTGCTTCATTCCCAGGGCGTCAATTGCCCATTTTCACACACTGGGAACCGTACGAACGGACCTCGACCCGCTGGCGACGACTGAGCGCACAATGTATTCTTCTCTCGTCAGGATACAAAACACCTTCGGGTTCTTCACCACGGTGGCCTTCGTTGTCGCCGCTTTTATTGCCGCCTCAGACTTTACAACACCACGAACTCCAATCGTTAACAGTCTCAAGACAACCAGCCTTCAGGTGTAAGTGCCCGAACCCTTTCCCACTCTCTGCCACAAACAAGACCCACCGCTCACTTACAACTCTCCTCCCTCTGTACAGAGTCCGCGGACGTCCACACTACTACAGCAGCAAGAAGGAAGAGTACGCCATCATAAAGTTCTCCCTTGACGCCGATCTGTCGACCCTGTTCACATGGAACACCAAGCAGCTCTTCGTCTACATCACGGCCGAATGGCCTTCGACCACATCCTATGGCGCCACCATCACCAGTAACGCCACCACCAACCAGGCCGTTATCTGGGACAGCATAATTACTTCGCCCAGCGCTGACCACCTCTCCAACCTGGGCCCCGTGTCCATGAAGAAGCTGCGCAGGAGCGCGCAGGGCAAGAGCATTGATCCCAGCAGGTAGGCTGGCCCCCCAGACATTCGCACTTAATAGATGAGAATAGCCACCTAACTAGTTAATTTTCTCACAGGGGCAAGCTCTCCCTCAAGAACCAGCGTCCCAAGTATCAGATTACGCACCCCTCAGGTAAGATGGCGTCGACTGAGGACGTGACGCTGCGGCTGCACTATAATGTACAGCCGTGGGTCGGGATTCTTACGTGGAACCAGAATGTAGACTATGGGCGGTGGAAAGCGCTGGTGGGCGGGCTGAGCAAGAAGTTCAGGCTCCCGGCGTTGAAGAAGAAAGACGAAGGGAAGAGCAAGGTGTAGTATAGGTATCTGGTAGATTTTACTCATGTCTTGAAGCAAACCCTGCTTTGGGTTTCAAATAGTCACCGATGAAGCAGGTCAACGCCAATCATGTGCCGTTCGCTGGCGAGTAGAGAGTATTCCTCCCCAGGCGGTCTCGGGTTGCGAAAGCTCATGATAACATCGGTCATGTCCATGCCAGCGTTGGTATACTATACACATGATTCGTCATCTATTCACCCAGTCCAGCCCGATTCCGCCATTTGGATCTATCAATTCTCAAAAGCGAGATCCAGTTCATCCGAGTCAAAGATTTTCGGGGTGGTGTCCTAAAAGGGAGGAAGAAAACCAAGCACCAGGTAGAGATCGAGATTCCATCTGGAAAAATCAACGCCAGTGCCCATGACCAAAAGCGCCCTGGGGTCCGTCTTCGCTGCCGTATGCGTATCCTGACCGGAGCGTCTAGTTCTGGCCAAGGGCAGCCTGGTGATGAGGGACGCCTCCTCCACGGCCTCCGCGAGGTACGCCGCGTCCCCGGCCATCACCACGTCCGCGTCCACGTCCGCGACCCCTTCCACCGCCTCGAGGGGCGTCGAGGTTAGCCGGAGGCGGGACCGCGCCGTATAGAGCAGGCGTGGCTTGCTGCCCATGCCCCTGAGCCTGACTCGCACCGTCCAAGGAGGGCGATGCTCCGCCACCGCCACGGCCATTGCCTCGGTGTCCACCTCCCCGGCCGCCTGCTTGGTAGTGGCCCTGTCCGTCTAGTTGTGGCTGTGAATGGGGCGAAGGTCGATAGACCATGCTACTATGCATGAGACTCATTGCACCTCGCTGACTCTGCGGCGGCTGCCCGCCCCGGCCCCGAACCCCGCTGCCACCTCCGTTGAGGGCCCCGCGCCAGCCTCCTTGGAGGGGAGGAGGTGTAGGCGCATCACGATATTGTCGACCGTTGTTCGACATATATCCACCGTGGGCAGTAAGGGTAGTTACCGACGGGGCGACTGGCTGCCGGGCGAGCGTTGCTTTAGATCCTGCCACAACTTGTCGGTGTGTCAGGTTGAGAATCGTTGTTGCAGGTACCGTCTGCCCCCGAAATGGTGGGCATCTTTCTCCGAGTGTCGTACCACTCATGAAGGCAATGTCAAAAACAACATCCAGGAGTTTCGCCATCGGGGTCCGGCTGATGCCAACCACAGTTCCTCGATACGCAATGGGCACCTTGCCCGTTTGGGCAACATACACAACCCGGTCTCCGAGGTAGAAGTTCTGGTTTCTAAGCCGGTGCTCGGCGTCCTGCGGACGCATAAGCCCGTTACGCGGAACACCGTTCAGCCTCTGCGTTTTAGAAGGCAACTCGCTGAGCTTGAGATTGTCCGCTTCCTGCGCCAGCTGCATGACGACGTTGGAATCGAGCTGCTCGGCATCCAATGGTACCCTATCCATCGAGCTGGTCTTTAGCGTTTTTAGCCAAGCGCCGATCTCCTTGACTCGTGCTGTGGCAAAAGCTTTGTCTGGCCAGAGATCCGTTTCTATCAACTCGTTGCCCGATGGGTTCCGCTTGACGGCAGCGAAAAAATCGGGGAAGTTTGTCATATACTCGACGATTAGAAGGATAGCTCCCTGGCTGAACTCCCAGCCCGTTTCCGATTTCCGAGAGTAACCAAGAACTTTCTGTTTCCTGCCTTCAAACTTGAGATTGAGTCCCAAATTGACCCGCAAGTTGCCAACGCTCTGAACGAAGTACGAAGATGTGATTTTGCTGAGTGTCAGGGGGTGTAGCTCAAGCTGCTTCGC
>Ga0247763_1001148_pt1 | contig 15525 bp, 10 predicted proteins | sample UWRJL141409B4_FD_179926 | JGI IMG/M metagenome (GOLD analysis project Ga0247763, IMG submission 179926) | Plant litter microbial communities from Arlington Agricultural Research Station in Wisconsin, United States - UWRJ-L141-409B-4 | ecosystem: Environmental > Terrestrial > Plant litter >...
GGTCGCGGCACCATGGGCGCGGCGTCGGCCCGCACATACTGGCCGTAGTAGGTCTCGTAGCGGCGCCGGCAGAGCAGCGCATCCATCAGGTAGATGATGGGAGCGCACGCGCCGCTCGTGCCGCCTTGCGGGCAGAGCGCCGGTGGAACTCCCAAGATGGCCACCGTCTTGGCCCAGATCACCGGATCGCAGAAGAACTGCGCCCCCGGCCTGGGGCCGATCTTGGCCCAGACGCCCGTGGCCTGCTGGAAGCAGGCAGCGATGACTGCCAGCTCGTCGACGACATCGTCGGCGCGATCTTCGCGCACCGCGTCTTCGAGCCGGCAGATGCTGCCGATGACGGGCGCGAAATGAGCGTGCATCTCGATGAACGCGCCGTAGAAGATGCGCTCGGTCTCACTGCCGAACGTCGGCACCATGAGCTCGATGTTCTGGATCAACGCTGGGCTGCCCTCGGCGACCGACGCCTTGAACCGATAGTTGTGCAGGAACAGGTCGTAGAACGTCTGGAAAGGCCGCTCCGGAGTCACGCGGCCCAGCCTGCGCGAAACCTCTTGCCAGGGTCTCGAGATCGACGCTGGCAGCTCTGTCGGCACTTGCGTGGTTCGCTCCACGAAGAACGTATCGGCGCCGAAACGCCAGTACGCATGGCCCAAGGCGCTGAGCACCATGGAGGCGCGGGTGAGACACTGGTCTGGCAAGCCCTCCTCGCTAGCAGAGAGGATCGGCATCGCTGCCATGATGGCCTGCGTGCGATTGGAGAAGAACAGCTCGGGAAGGGCTCGAGCCATCTCATCCCAGGGCTCATATTCAGACGGCAAGCGTTCGGGGGCTCGCTCTGGAGCGAGGAAGCCATGGCGCACCGAGAGATGTCCCTCGAGTGATGGAAAGGCCTCCAGCTTCGCAAGGAGCTGCGCGCATCTACTCATCTAGTAGCTCTCATTCGTCCCGCTCGTCAGGGCACGATCGTACGCCACCACGACGACACGCTCCGTACCTCTCGACTCCGAGCGACGGCGTCTCGAGCTCGATACGACCGTAGGAGTGTGCTGATAAGCCCTCGTCGCAGAACTCCCGTCACGTCATCCCTGTCGATGTCGAGGTAAGAGAACTCGCCAGGTCGTATTCAGCTCGAGGCTGTCGATTGCACGCGCTTCGCAGAAGTCGAGCTCGCTGCATCGACCGGCTCGAGTGGCCAACGGAGCTAGCGCAGGGGATGAACGTCCCGCGAGCATCGGCACCCAAGCCATCGAGCGATCGATGGTCGCGTCGCCATCGATCGGAGTCTCGAGGCAGCCTCGGGCCGCGTCAGACTCGGGCGGCGTCAGGCTCGGGCGCCGCCGCCATCCTCGCCGTCACGAGCGCCGCTTCAGCCGATAGGTGACGCCATCCCACTCATGGAACGTACGCTCGCCCTTCGCGATGACGTCGAGGCCTTGGCCATGTGCCGAGGCCGTCACGTCGGACGCATCGAAGCCTGCACGAGACGACCGCACCAGGAAGACGAGCTCGCCCGCGGGAGCGAGCACGCGGGCAGCCTCGGCGAGAGGGCTCGTCACGTGCGCGTCACCAGCGCCTCCGTCCACGGGGAAGCCGTCCATGGCGTACACCAGCTGAAACGAGGCGTCGCCAAACGCTGCCAGGTTCGAGCCATGGCCGACCTCATGGTGCGCGTTGGGCAGGCGCGAGCAACACCAGCGCGCGCGGGCCACCATCGCCGGAGAGGCGTCGACGCCAGCCGCCAGCGCCACCTTGGGTGACAGCGCCGTTTGCAGGCGCCCGGCGCCGCAGCCTATCTCCAGTGTGCGCTGCCTGGCGCCCAGCAAGCCCCAGGCGTCGAATCGCTCGACCAGCTCCCGCGTCGCGCGCTCGGTTCTCGCAAGCGCCGCCGGATCGACCACGGTGCCGCCGGGAGCGGCGCCCAGCGCGCGCTCACGCTCCGCCCCCGCGAGATGGGCTTCGCGCAGCGCGGCCACACATTGGCACCCATGACGATGTTGCTCGATGAGATGCAGGAGCTCGTTCCTCGCCCCCGTCGCCACGCGACCTTCGAGCCAGCGCTCGATGCTCGCCACGTCACGCGATACCAGCAACAGCCGCGCGACCGTGAGCGCGCCAGATAGCTCACCTGCTTCGAACAGCCGCAGCAGTCGTTCGAGCTCCCCCAGGTCCTTCTCGCGCAGACCGATTTCCATTCCTCTTACACCTAGTGTCGCGATCTGCGAGGACAACCCGTCCCCCATGGATCTGCGAGCTTCAACCCATCCTCGCGCTCGCTACAGGCGGCTCTCGCGAGGGCGCAGAGCCAACGGGAGGCTCCCTCCGACCGCATGAAGTCGGGAGTCCTCGGAGGGCGCGTCCCAACCGAAGCGGCAGCAAACCCGCCCCGAGCGCACGTGAGCGCAGGAACGCCCCACGCTGTACCCGCCGGGGTGCTCGGGTCCGCTCCCGACGATTCGGGGGAAGGGAACAGGCCGCTGAGGCGTCAGTATCGAAGCGACGGCCTGGGAAGGCGGCCGGACGCTCCTTCAGGACCTTGCCCAGCGACGAGAGGCAGCGCGCACCCATGTCGAGCTCCGTGGTCAGACCAGGACAGGTGATCGCCGACCGTTACCGCGTCGAGCGCTGGCTCGGGCAGGGGGGCATGGGCTCGGTGTACCGGGCCGTGCAGCTCTCCGTGCAGCGAACCGTCGCGCTGAAGCGACTGGTCGACGAACACCTGGCGAACGCCTCCCACGTCGAGCGCTTCGAGCGAGAAGCGCTCGCCTTGTCTCGCTTGAGCCACCCGAGCACCGTTCGGCTCTTCGACTTCGGCACGGACGAGCGGGGTTGCCCGTTCATCGTCATGGAATACCTGGAGGGGGTCGATCTCGCGACCGATCTCGAGCGCCACGGCACGATGCGCTGGGACCACGCGCTGCAGGTGAGCCTGCGAGTGCTCGGGTCGCTCGATGAGGCTCACGCGGCGGGCATCGTGCACCGCGACGTCAAGCCCGCGAACCTGTTCCTGTGCACCGGGCCCGATTGGCCGATCGTGAAGGTGCTCGATTTTGGCATCGCAGGGGGCGCCGAGCCGAGCGCCGACGCGCGCAAGCTGACGCTCACGGGTACGGTGCTCGGTTCCGCGCCGTACATGTCGCCCGAGCAGGCTCGAGGCATGAAGGTAACTCCCGCTGCCGACCTGTATTCGTTCGGGGTCGTGCTGTTCGAGATGCTGACAGGGAAGACGCCGTTCCAGGCGCGCAGCCTCACCGCGCAGCTGCTGGCGAAGGTGCTGCAGCCCGCGCCCGCGCTCGCCGACGTCTGTCCGGAGCTCGACGCGCCCGCCGAGCTGCACGCGCTGGTCGCGGCGCTGCTCGAGCGCGACCCGGCGCGGCGTCCAGCATCGGCGCAGGCCACGGCAGCGACCATCTCCGCGTTGCTGGCTCGCGCCAGCCTGCCCGCCCTGTCGCGCGCTGCGCAGCCCGCGAACCGTACGCGCCCCGGCATCGCCAGGACGGAGCCGATGCTCCTGCCACACACCATCGACGAGGGTTGGTCGCCGCCGAGAGTCCTCGCGGGACCCCCCGCTACCCGCTCGCGCGCGGGGCTCGTCTGGGCGGCGCTGCTGGCGGCTTCGGTCGCAGGCGCCGGGGTGTGGATGTCGTCGCCGCGGCCCGAGCCCGAGCCGCTTGCTCCCATTGCAGCGCTGCGTCCGTCGGCGACCTCGGCTGAGAATACGAGCGCTGCCGAGCCCATGCCGGAGGCTCCCGTCTCTCGGCTCGACGCCGGCGTCGACTCGGAACCGAGCGTCGCCGCGGGCCCCGAGGAGCAGGCCGCATCGCCACGAGCGCAAGGCTCGATCCGAGCGGCGAGTCGGGAACTCGGCGCGACCGAGTCGTCGTCAGCGCCCGCAACGCGCGGTGAGCAGGAGCCGAGCCCGCGCGCGAAGAACCCGGGTGCGCCTCAGCGGTCGCAGTCGCGGGGGCGAGCATCGCGCCGGCCCACCGCGGAGGTGGCCGCAGCGCCCCCCGCGGCGATATCGGCCGCCCCCGCGGGAGCTGCCCCAGCGGAGACGGCTCCAGCGGAGACGGCCCCAGCAGCTACGGCGCCATCGGTGGCAACCGCGCCAGCCGCAATCGATCCATCGACAGCTGCGTCCTCGGCACCGGCGCTATCCCCCGACGTGCTGCTGCCGGAGACGCCCGATCGACCGCCGCCCGGCGCGGTCATCCTGCCCGAGACACTCGAGCCCGAGATCGCGCAGACGGAGCCGCGCGCGGCGACCTCCGCTGGTTCGAGCGGGCCGGACGGGGCGGGGGCGACCGTACAGACCCCGCCGATCCTGGGCTCGCCTGCTACCTGGCCCGTGGCGACCGATCCGCGTTACTGGACGATCGCCGCCGCTCGCTCCGCGGCTCGCCACGGCGAGATCACCCCTGCGCAGCGCAACGAGATCGTCGCGGCGCTGCAACAACGGCGACTGAAGGCGCGTGCGCGCGCGGCGCGTGCTTACCGTCAGGGGCGTATCGGCCTCGAAGAGCTGTTGGAGCGACAGCGCGACATCGATCGCCGCATCGATGGCTGGTGACCGGCGCGGGCGCCGCGCGGATGCGCGCGCGCTCGGCATTTCGCGTGCGTGGCGCGATGGTCGGGCGTCGACCCGCGCCGCTGGCGTGAGGAATCTCGCCTCGCACGCTCACCGCGACTGATGCAGAACGCCGTGGCAACGCGGCACTCGCCGCCGAGCAGAGTTGACACGTGTGACGCGCATGCCTGTGCGCGCTCATCCCGTTGCACCCTGAAACTGGATTTTCGATCGAGCTGATTGACTGAACTCGAGCGCCGTTTCATCCCCTAGCATGGTGGGACGTCAATCTATCTTGTGTTGCATTGCATTGATCACGAGCGCGGTGGCCTGTGGCGAGGAGTCGGGCATGGTGCAGATGCCGCCTGGAACCCAGCCGGCAGAAGCGGAGGCCGAGCGCACCGAAACGCCCGAGACGGTCATCGAGAGCCTCGAGAGCGACACCGTCAGCGTGCGTGACGGCTCGTTCGTGGCGGGCGCTCCGGCGCCTTCCGCAGATGCGGCGCTGGCCCAGATCGTCAGCCTGACGGGGCCGCCCGCGGCCACGAACGGCGGCACCGCGGTGCTGCACGTCCAGCTGTCTGCGCCGGTGGAGGGGGCTACGTTCGCGGTGCAGCTCGCCGGTGAAGACGGCTACTACACGGTAGCCGGCGTCGACGCCGACGGCGACGCCACCTACGACATCAGCATCAAGGTGCCCGCTGACACGGCGGAAGCGTCGGTGCGGGTCAGCGTCGCGCTGCTCGACCTGCAGGGGAGCGCCGGAGCCTACCAGGTGCTCGAGCTGCCGCTCGTCGCGAGCGGCACGGGGGACGTGAAGGTCACGCTCTCGTTCGACCGCTTGCACGACCTCGACCTGCACGTCGTCGAGCCGAGCGGCGATCAGATCTTCTATGAGCGACCGGGCTCGACGGTGGGCGGAAAGCTCGATCTGGACTCGGGCGCAAACTGCGAGCCGAGCGCCTCCAACAGCGAGAACGTCTACTGGCCCCCAGGGATCGCGCCCCTGGGCGAGTATCGAGTCAGCGTGCGAAACTACCAGCAGTGCTCGCCCGGCGAGATCCAATTCACCGTACGCATCGCCTACGACGACGTGGTGCGCACCTACGACGGCAGCTTTCCCGATGGCAGCGCCAGCGTCGAGCCGACGTCGACGAACGTGCTCGAGATCACCACGTTCGAGCGTTGATCGCGACAGCAGTCGCGCGGGCAAGCGTCTGCGCTGGTGCGCCGAGAGCCGTCGCTCGCGGACTCCGGCCCCGCTTGGCAGGCCGGCGGCGAAACGGGTGGAGGTGGGGTAACGTAGGTGGCACGAGCAGTGCGCTTGCGTATGATACGTGGCCCCACCGCCATGGCTGTCTTCGATGAAAGGCCCACCGGCCATCACAGCGGCGTTCAAACGGTCCCGGAGACGAGGCTCGTCTCCGACGCGTCCTTCGGCGTCGGGACGGTGGTCGGGCGCTATCGCATCGTGGAGAAGCTGGCGACGGGAGGTATGGGTGTCGTCTTCCGCGCCCACGACCCCGAGCTGTCGCGCCATGTCGCGCTCAAGCTGGTGCTCCAGAGCCCGGCGGCTCTCGACGGCTCTGCCAGCGTCGAGGAGTACGAGCAACGCCTGCTGCGCGAGGCCCAGGCCCTCGCCCGGCTGTCACACCCGAACGTGGTGGCCGCGTTCGACGTCGGTAAGTTCGCCGGAGCGCTCTTCATCGCGATGGAGCTCATCGATGGCGTGTCGCTCCGCGCCTGGTTGATGGAACAGCGCCGCAGCCGCGCCGAGGTGCTGCATATCCTGCTCGAGGCTGGGCGAGGGCTCTCCGCGGCCCATCGCGCCGGCGTGGTGCATCGCGATTTCAAGCTGTCGAACGTGATGGTCTCGGCGCGAGGGCGCGTGCAGGTCGTCGACTTCGGGCTGGCCCGCACGCTGGGCGCGGTGGTGAGCGCAGAGCCGCAGGCGCCTTGGGTCGACGAGTCCGGCGGCGCCGAGGGGCGCTCTGGCGCGCCGTCGAACAGCGAGCTCACGCGCACCGGCACGATCGTGGGGACCGCCGGCTACATCGCGCCGGAGCAGCTCGAGGGAGGCACGAACGACGAGCGTTCGGATCAGTTCGGCTACGCCTCCGCGGCGTTCATGGCGCTCTCGGGCTACAGCGCCTATCCGTCGGAGTCGCTCATGGCGTACCGGAAGGCGCTGCTCGAGGGGCAGCGCGCGGCATGGCCCAAGTCGGTGCCACGCGCCGTCCGCAAGGTGGTCGACCGAGGCCTGGCGCGCGCGCCCGCGGAGCGTTACCCGAGCCTCGATGCGCTGCTCGAGGACCTGGAGCGCGCCGCGCGCCCGCCGCGACGGCTCATATTGCTCGTGTCCGCGGCGCTCGGGCTGTCGGCGCTGGCTTCGACGCTGGCCATCCGCGAGGGCCTCGCCCGGCGCTGCGACGTCGACGACAGCTCTTTCGAGCGCGTCTGGGCTGGCGAGCAGCGGGCTCGTGTCCGCGACGCCTTCGCCCAGACCGGTAACCCGCGCGCCGCCGACGCCTTCGCGCTGATCGCGGCTCGCCTCGACGACTATCGATCGCGCTGGCACGGACAGAAACAGGAGGCGTGCGTCGCCGCTCATGTCCGTCGCGAGCAGTCGGAGCAGATCTCGAGCTTGCGCAACGCCTGCCTCGACAGCAAGCTCAGCCAACTCGGCACCATGGTCGGCATGTTCGAGCACGCCGACGCGGCGCTCGTCGATCGCGCGCCCGAGGCGCTCGACGCGCTGGCCACGCTTCGCGATTGCTCCGACATCGCTGCGCTGGTCGGCGAGAGCGAGCGCCTGCCCGATGACCCGCAGCGCCGAGCCCAGGTCGAGGCCCTGCAACGGCGCTGGGACACGGTGCAGGCGGTGCTCGCGACGGGGCGTTGGCCCGACCTTTACGGGCAGGCGCAGGCCCTGGCGAGGGACGCGGAGGCCCTCGGCTACAAGCCGATCCAGGCGCGGGCGCTGTCGCAGTCGTTGATGGCGCTCGAGCGCATGGGGCGGCCCGAGGAGGTGAAGGCGCTGCGCCAGCGCACGCTCGAGCTCGCGTCCGAGGCCAAGGTGTATGACGTCGTCGCGTACCTCGCCGTGCGCCTGCTGTTGCTCGCCGTCGACGGTGAGCGATTCGGCGAGGCCCGGGCCATGTTGCCTCTGGTCGATGCCGACGTGCGCCTGGCGGGGCGCCCGCCGGCGCTGCAGATCCGCCTGCTCACCTACCAGGCGGCGGTGCTGACGGCAGACGGGCTGTTCCAGGCCGCCGGCGAGGTGCTCGAGCGCGCTCTCGCCGAGTGCCGTCAGCTCGGCCCCGAAGGGCAGCGCTCGTGCTTGACGCCGCAGCGGGAGCTCGGCCTGCTGCACGCCGCCCGGAAAGACTTCGTCGGCGCTCGTCGCGAGCTCGAAGCCGCGGTGGAGCTCGCGAAGCGCGCCTACGGAGCGCACCACCCGAGCCTGCTCAACGAGTATAACAACTTCGCGGACGTGATGATCCGCGCCGGCGAGCTCGACACGGCTGCGCGCGCGCTCGCAGAGAGCGAGGCTCTCGCCGCCACGCTCCCGGAGAATCGCCAGACGGCCAGCATCCCGCAGCTCGAGGGCATGATCCTGATGGAACGGGGGGACCCCCTGGCCGCGCTGCCGTTCCTCGAACAGGCCGAGCGCCGCTTGACGGCGGTGCACGGTGAACAGACGATCCAATCATCCGTCGGCAAGCTCTTGCTCGGCCAGTGCCTGACCCGCTTGGGTCGCATCGAAGCGGCGCTTCCCTGGCTCGAGCGAGCGCTCGAGCTGCGCCGCACGCTGAGCTCGCCGCCGCGTTCGGTAGCAGAGGCCTCGTTCGCGCTCGCCGAAGCGCTCTGGAACAAAGGAGCTGGGCGCCGTCGCGCCATCGATCTGGCGCAGCGAGCACTGACGTCGTTTCGGGACGAAGGCCAAACGGGAGCTGACGAGGCGTCGAGCGTGCAGGCTTGGCTCGATTCGCATCCGTTCGCGCCGCGCGAGTGAGAGGCCAGCGCGCGCTGCGCGAAACGCGCGCGCTTCGGCGATTACACTGACATCCTCATTTTCGCCGAGTGAGCCGCGTGCGGCGCGTGTCATCCGGGCTTGACGGACGCGGGCCAGCTATCGACGATCCGGGGTCATGAAACGACTGATCGGTGTCTGCGGACTGCTGGCCCTGTGCTGCGCTGCGTGCAGCGACGACCCGAGCGGGGCGAGCGGGCCTGGCGCCCCGATGACGCCCGGTGACGAGCTGACGCCCACGATCCCCGCCGTGCCCGAGCCGAAGCCGGCGACGGCGTCACCCTTGCCGCGCAGCACGCCGGAGGCCGAAGGCGTGAGCTCTCAGGCGGTGCTCGACCTGGTGACGGCGCTGGAAGGTCTGGACGAGGTGCACAGCGTGATGCTCGTGCGTCATGGCAAGGTGATCGCCGAGGGCTGGTGGGCTCCCTACACGCCGGGCGACATGCACAACATGTATTCGGTCACCAAGAGCTTCAACAGCACGGCCGTGGGCCTGGCAGCGGCCGAGGGCCTGCTCGCGCTCGACGACCTGGTGACGTCGTTCTTCCCCGATCGGGTGCCTGCGCAGCCGGCGCCCGCGTTCCAGACGATGACCGTCGAGCACCTTTTGAAGATGGCCAGCGGCCACACGACAGATCCGCTCGATGCGATGCGCGGCGCACCCGAGGGGCAATGGACAAAGGCCTTCCTCGAGACCACCCCCGAGCGGGAGCCCGGTACGGAGTTTCTGTATAACTCCGGGGCGGCCTACATGCTCGGGGCGATCGTCCAGAAGGCGACGGGGGAGACGGTTGACGAGTATCTCACGCCGCGCCTGTTCGAGCCGCTCGGGATCGTCAACCGCCTGTGGGGCATGAGCCCCGAGGGCGTCAACCTCACGGAGGGCGGGCTCGCGATCACGACGGAGGAGCTGGCCAAGTTCGGGCTGTTCTATCTTCAGAAAGGTAACTGGAACGGGCAGCAGATCGTCTCCGAGCAGTGGGCGACCGACGCCACCGCGAAGCAGATCTCGACGGGGGCCGACAACGGTAACTGGAACTTCGGCTACGGCTATCAGTTCTGGCGCAGCCCGCTCGGTTATCGCGCCGACGGCTCGCTCGGCCAGTTCAGCTTCGTGTTCCCCGAGGAAGACGTCGTGCTGGCCATCACCGCGGCCACGAGCAACAACGGCGGAACCAACCAGGTGATGAACACGGTGTGGCAGCACATGGTGCGCGGGGTGAAGGGCCAGCCCGATGCCTTGCCGGAGAACGGCGTGGCGCTCGAAGCGCTGCAGTCGAAGCTCGCTGCGCTCGCGCTCGCCGCTCCCCAGGGGGCGCCGACATCGCCGCTCGCGGCAGACGTCTCGGGGAGCCGCTACACGGTCGCCTCGAACTCGCAGGGCATCACCGCCGTCGCGCTCGATTTCGCGGGCGAGATGCCGCTGCTCAGCATCGAAGACGCCGACGGTGAGCACCGGATCCCGATCGGCCTCGGGCAGTGGCGGCGCGCCCGAACCGGCTTCAAGAAGCACATCAACGAGCTGTTTGACACGCCGGACCAGGCGGTCTCTGCCATGGGCGCGTGGACGGCAGACAACACCTTCGTCGCCAAGCTCGCCTTCACGGAGACGCCTTACACGCTGGACGCGACGTTTGCGTTCAACGCCGATCAGGTGACGCTCGACGTGAGCTACAACGAGCGCTGGGGCAACGCCACCGAGCCGCAGATCAGCGGCGCCCGCTAGCAGCGGAGCAGCCGAGTCCACCGGAGCGGGAGCCGAGCGGTAGCGCCGAATCATGTCGCTCGTGCTCGCGCTCCTGATCGTCTACGTCGGCCTGCAGCTCGCGCTCGGCGTGTGGGTGTCGCGGCGGGTGGCGTCGCAGCAAGATTATCTGCTCGGGGGGCGGACGCTCGGGCTCGGGCTGTGCACCGCCTCGATGTTCGCGACCTGGTTCGGTGCCGAGACGTGCATCGGAGCCGCCGGTGAGGTGTACGAGCACGGTCTGGAGGCCGTGTCGGCGGATCCGTTCGGCTACGGCTTTTGCCTGATCCTGTTCGGGCTGTTCATCGCGGGCGAGCTGCGCTCGCGCGGCTACGTCACGCTCGCCGATCTTTTCGGCGAGCGATTCTCGCCCGCTGTCGAGCGTGTCGTGGCGCTGCTGCTCCTGCCCGGCTCGGTGCTGTGGGCGGCCGCGCAGATCCGGGCCTTCGGACACGTGTTCGCCTCGGCCTCTCCCGGGCTCGACCCGACCCTCGGTATCGCCTACGCCGCCGGCATCACGATACTCTACACGGCGAGCGGTGGCCTGCTGGCAGACGTCTACACCGACCTGCTGCAAGGCGTCGTGCTCGTGGTCACGCTCGTGGCGCTGGTGCTGATCGTCTGCTTCGGGGTCGGCTCGCTCGACGAGGTGCTCAGCCGGGCCAGCGCCGGCGCAGCCGAGCACGCCGGGGCCGCGAGCCCTCTCGGCACGCTCAACGACTGGGCCGTGCCGATCGCAGGGTCGCTATTCACGCAGGAGATCATCTCGCGCGCGGTAGCGTGCAAGACCCCTGCCGTCGCACGCCGCGGCGCGCTCTTGGCGGGTGCCATCTATCTGGTGCTGGGCACGATCCCGGTGTTGCTCGGGCTCATCGCGCGCGGGGTGCTGCCGCCGACCGACTCGGTCGAGCAGGTGCTGCCGCTGCTCTCCAGGCACGTGCTCGGCGAGCTCGGCTTCGTGATCTTCGCGGGCACGCTGGTGTCTGCGATCCTCTCGACGGTCGACAGCGCGTTGCTCGCCGGCGGCGCGTTGATCGTCCAGAACTTGGTGAGCAAGCGCGCCGCGAGCCTGTCAGATGCGGCGCGGCTGCGGCTCACGCGCTGGTGCGTCGCGAGTCTCGGCGTCATCGCCTTCGTCGTCGCGATGTTCGGGGCCAGCGTGCACGCGCTCGTGCAGGAGTCGAGCGCGCTCGGCAGCGCGGGGCTGTTCGTGGCGGGCCTGCTCGGCCTGTTTACTCGCTTCGGCGGTGCGCGTGCCGCCCTCGGGTCGCTCTCGATCGGGGGCGGCACCTATGTCTACGCGCAGCACGTGCTCGAGAGCGACATCGCCTACATCACCTCGATCGGCGGCGCCCTGCTCGGTTACGCCCTGGGCGCGCTGGGTGATGCGCGCGCTGGCGCCGCCTTCAAGGCATCGTCCTGAGCGTTCGGGGGCAGGAGCCTCGCGAGCGGCTCGAGCCACGAGAAGCGAGCCAGCTTCGGGTCAGCGGTCGTGCGTCGAGTTGACGCAGGCCCCGTCGGTGCGACAACGCGACGCAGGGCGCCGCCCGGTTCGGGAGCTAAGCCAAGGGTGTGGCGTCCCGACATCGTGTTTTGACCCTCATCGTCCTCGCGGCGCTTGCATCGACCTCGGGGTGCTCGGGCTGCGCGAGCTATCGGCGCTGCAGCACGCCCGAGCGCTCGACGCTCGCTTCATTGCCCGAGCGGCTGTCGCAGACCGGCCTGTTCGCTGCCGCCGGCTCCGGGAAAATTGCCGCGGATGCGATCGAATACGAGCCCAGGTTTGCGCTGTGGAGCGACGGCGCGAGCAAGCGCCGCTGGGTGACATTGCCGGCGGGCACTCGCATCGACACCGCCGACCCCGACGCCTGGAGCTTTCCGGTGGGGACGAAGTTCTGGAAGGAGTTCTCGCGTGACGGGCGCCGCATCGAGACGCGGCTCCTGGTCAAGCTCGACCCGGATCGGGCCACCACCGCGGGCAGTCCTTCGAGCGACTGGGCCGGCGCCGCGTACCTCTGGAACGATGACCAGAGCGACGCGTACCTCGCCCCCGAAGGCCAGAGCGACGCTGCCGGCACGGGCCACGAGGTGCCGAGCGCCGCCGAGTGCGGCGGCTGTCACGGCGGGCGCCGAAGCTACGTGCTCGGCTTCTCGGCGTTGCAGCTCGCGTCACCGGGCCTGCCGCTCGCGCTCGACGAGCTGGCGCGGGCAGGCCGCCTCACGCGCGCGCCGGAGCGCGCGCCGAGCATCCCGGGCAGCGACCTCGATCGGGCGGCGCTCGGCTACTTGCACGCCAACTGCGGGCACTGCCACAACAGCCAGCGGCCGCCGCGCGGCGCTGGGCCGCGCTGTTACGACCCCGAGCGCAGCCTCGACTTCTGGCTGCCGAGCGCCAGCGACGCGAACGACGTGCGCGAGCTGCCCGCCTACACGAGCAGCGTCCCGCGCTTCGTGACGCCGGGGCGGCCCGACGAGAGCCGCCTGATCACCCTGGTCTCGCGGCGCGGATTTCGCCTGCATATGCCGCCGCTCGCGTCGCGCGAGGTCGACACCGAGGGCGTGCGCCTGCTCGGCGAGTGGATCGCGAGCCTCGCACCCGGCGGAGCCGAGCCCGTGGCGGGGGCCGCGCCGTGATGGGCGAGGTGTATGATGTTCTCCTGGTCACGCACTCCTTCGTGCGCTGGCTGGTGCTCGCCGCGTGCGCGCTGACGGCGCTGCGCAGCTTCCGGAGCGCGCGCGCCGAGCGCCCGTGGACGGCTCGCGACCAGCGATTCGCTCGCGGTTTCGTCGCCAGCGTCGATCTCCAGGTGCTGCTCGGCATGAGCCTCTACTTCGGCGTGAGCCCGCTCGCTCGGGTGGCCCGTGCGCTGTGGTCGGCGGAGGGGTTCGCGGCGCTCTGGGCTCAGCCGATGCTGCGCTTCGTGGGCGTGATCCACCCGTCGCTCGCGCTGGTGGCAGCGACCACGGCTCACGTCGCTTGGGTCGCCGCGCGGCGCACTCTGCTCCCGAGCGAACGCCACGCCCGGCTCGCGTGGGGCGCGGCGCTCGCCCTCGCGGCCTTCCTGGCGGCCGTGCCATGGCCCTTTCTCGGCCACGAGCGGCCATGGGTTCGATTCTAGCTACGGCGTTTCACACAGGAGATCGATGATGCAAAGCTATTCACGACGGACGTTCGAGGTGGTGGCGCTGCTCGAGGGGCTCTCGTTTTTGACGCTGCTCGGGGTGGCCATGCCTCTCAAATATCTCGCGGGGGTGGCGCTGGCCACGCGCGTGGTCGGGCTCGTGCACGGGCTCGCCTTCGTCGCCTACGCGGTGGTGCTGCTCGACGGGCTGGCGACGCGGCAGTGGTCGGGACGCACGGTGGCGCTGGGGCTCTTGGCCGGCGTGCTGCCGGCAGGCACGTTCGTGTTCGCGAGCCACATGCGACGGCTCGCGGGAGAAGCCGAGACCGTGCGTCGCTGAGCGCCGCGGTCAGCGCGAGACGGGATACTTCGCGAGCTTGCGTTGCAGGCTGCGGCGCTGCATGCGGAGCCGGCGCGCGGCCTGAGAGATGTTGCCTCCGCAGTCGGCCACCACGCGGCTGATGTGCTCCCACTCCACGCGCGCGAGCGAGGGCACCTCGTGCGTCTCGCCTGGGCCGGCGCTGCTCGCTTCGGCGGGGTCGCCCGCGGGGAGCCGGGTGCTGCTGTCGGCGTCGAGCACGCCGAACGCTCGCAGCAGGTCGTGCACGTCGGCGGGTTTGGTGAGGTAGTCACGGGCGCCGAGCTTCACGGCTTCGACGGCGGTCGCGATGCTGCCGTAGCCGGTGAGCACCACCACGACCGCGTTCGGTTGCAGCGCCGTGAGCTTTCGCACGAGCTCGAGCCCGGAGACGCCGGGCATGCGGAGATCGACGCTCGCGAAGCTGAGCGCGCGCTGCTCGGCGAGCGCCAGGGCCTCGCAGACCGAGCTCGCCGCGAGCGCCTCGTAGCCGCGCCGCTCGAAGGCGCGCGCCAACGCCGTACGGTAGGTGTCGTCGTCGTCGACCACGAGCACGGCCGGGCGCGGCTCCGTCACGTCACCCCCCGCCGCGCGCGCGGCAGCTCGAGGTGCACGCTGGTGCCGCGGCCGACCTCTGACTCGACGTGCAAGCGCCCGCCGCAGGCGCGCGCGAACCGGAAGGCCAGAAATAGGCCCAGGCCCATGCCTTCGCCCGGGGCCTTGGTCGTCAAGAACGGCTCGCCGAGCCGCGGCAACAGCGACGGCGCGATGCCGGTGCCGCGGTCGCTGGCGGTGAAGCGGAAATCGGTCTCGTTGCTGCTGAGCGCCAGCGTCACGCGCGCCTCGGGAGAGCTCGCCGCCAGCCCGTTGCTCACCAGGTTTGTGAGCACGCCGGCCAAGCTCTCGATCGGCGCGTCAAACGAGACCGAGCGGTCGCCGTGGGTCTCCAGCCGTTCGGCGCGCGCGCCGAGCTCGCGGCGAACGCGGTCGAAGGCTTCACCCGCGGTCGTCGGGCGAGACAACTCGCCCGGCTCGCTGCCGGCGCGCGCGCCCAGGCGCTGCAAGATGTGCTTGCAGCGCGAGACCTGCTCGCGGATGAGCCGCGCCTCGAGCGCCGCTTGCTCGGGAGCGTCGAGGACGAGATCCTCGAGCTCCGTGGCAGACACGGCGATGGTGCCGAGCGGCGTAGCCAGCTCGTGCGCGGCGCCCGCCGCGAGCGTCGTGAGCGATGCGAGCTTCTCGGCCTGCGCCGCCTCGCGCTGGGCCTGGGCGAGGGCCTCTTGGCGTTCGCGATACGCCGCGACCATGCGCACCACCAGCGTCGCGTTGATGCCGATCGTGATCGCCAGCGCGGCGAGCGAGCTCTCGGGCCCCGCTGCCACGCCGGCGTGGGGCGAGGCGAGCAGCAGCCCGTACCCGACGACGCTCGCGAGCCCGACGCCGACGACCCACCCGATCCCGAGCAGCAGCGCCGCCAGCGTGACCTGCACGCCATACAGCGAGACGAAGGGGTTGAGGGCGCCGCCCGACAGGTAGAGGGCCGCCGTCAAGAGGGCCGTGTCGCCGATCAGCACGCAGCCGATGGCGCCGGTGCGCACCGCGCGATCGGAGCGCAGCCAGGCGATGCACCCGAGGTTCGACAGGCCGAGGAGGCTCACGACCGCCGCCGCCGGCAGCCAGGGCACCGACACACCCATCAAG
>Ga0247763_1001149_pt1 | contig 15522 bp, 13 predicted proteins | sample UWRJL141409B4_FD_179926 | JGI IMG/M metagenome (GOLD analysis project Ga0247763, IMG submission 179926) | Plant litter microbial communities from Arlington Agricultural Research Station in Wisconsin, United States - UWRJ-L141-409B-4 | ecosystem: Environmental > Terrestrial > Plant litter >...
CGACAACATCTGTTCGAAACGAGATGGACGCGCTGCGGGCCCCGCCCCCCAGCAACCGAAGGCCAGCCTCGATAGTGGTCGCTGCCGCCGAGAAGGATGCCGGTGCTGGGCGGGTTTTGTTCGCTCGCGCCGTGCCGCCTGGAAACGGGCCCCCATCGCGCGCCGTCGGAACCCCGCCGCCATGCGCGGTGACCTTTTCGGGTCGCCGACACACTGATGGTCCGGGGGGGCGGCAGGAGGACTGCAGATGACCCAACGCACGGCACCCCGACGCGGCCGACCCGACGAATCATGCAACTCGCCCGCGCGGCTCTCCGGCGGGCCTCGGACCCATACGCTCCCGGCGCTCGAAGCGGGTGCTCGGAATGCGTCGAGGCAAGCTCGCTTCCGATTCGACGCACCCCAGCACGAGCAGCGGCTCGTCCAGATGGTCGTGCTGGTGCTGGTGTTCGTGGTGAGCGCGCTGGCCGCGCTGTCCATCGCCGCGGATCCACCGACGCAGCAGAAGGGAAGAGCCAGCGATGAACCCGTCGCGGCTTGACTCGCGCTGGCACGGCGCCTGCGGGCTCGCGCTCGTGCTGCTGGCGGCCTGTGGCGACGTGACCGTCGAAGAGCACTCGGGGCTCGCCCCCGCGCCGAGCGGCCCCGCCGGCGCCGCGGGCGCCCCCATGCCCACGCCACCCGATCCGTTCGCGGGCGGCGGCGACCCCTGGGTGCTGCCCGAGGCCGTCGCGGGCGCTCCGCCGCCGTCGCCCGGTGATGCGGGCTCCGATGCGTCCGGCGCCGGCTCGGGCATTATTCCAGCGACGCCGCTCACCCGATGCAGCGGCGCCTCACTGGAGGCGTGCGGCGTGTTCGTGACCGCGAGCGGCACCGAGCTCCCGCTCGGGCCTCACGGCTCCATCGCCGACGTGAACGTCGGCGCGGGCTTCGAGAACCCGATCGCGGTCGGCGACGCCGACGGAGGCCTCACCTGTACGCTCTTCACGGCCGGCTTCGCTGAAGACCCCGACGGCACCAGCGCGCTGCTCGACACCGACGAGCTGCGCTTCGATCTCTACACCGTGTTTCGCCCGGTCAACGTCGTGCCGGGCGAGGTGTATCCCATCCTGACCTGGGGCAACGGCACGTGCGCCCAGCCCTCCGGATACGCCGCGTTGCTCCACTACCTCGCGTCGTACGGCTTCTTCGTGGTGGCCCCGAACGGGCGCTGGGTGAGCGGCGGCCAGCCGCTGCGGCGAGGCATCGACTTCCTCGTGGCGGCCAACGCCGACCCCGGCAGCCCCCACTTCGGGCTGATCGACACGGCGCACGTGGGCGCGATGGGCCACTCGCAGGGCGGCTCCGGCGCGCGCGCCGCATCGACCGACCCACGCGTGCAGAGCGCCATCCTCTTCAACGGCGGCACCGCAGCCGACAAGCCCTTCTTCGCGCTGTCGGGCGACTTCGACATCGGCGGCGGCACCGACCCGCGCGGCTTCATGTCCAGCGTGGGCCGCGCGCCCGCGGCGGCGGGGCTCTGGTTCCGCCAGGTGCCGCAGACCGGCAGCTCGAGCGGGCACCTGACATTGATGGTGCAACCCGAGCGCGTGAGCGAGCCCGCGAGGCGCTGGTTCGAGTACACGCTGCAGGGCGACGCGGACGCCCGCGCCTGGTTCGTGGGCGAAGGCTGCCAGCTCTGCGATCGGAAGGCCGAGTTCGAGTTCGCTGCGAACGGGCTGCGTTGAGCTTCGCGCAGTGGTCTCGCGCAACGCGCCCAGGATACCTACCGGTTGGTATGTATCGCCCGCGGGCATCGGACTCGCCGCCTTCCGCAAAGAACCTTCTCGCCCTCTGGTGGAGCTCGAGGGCACGAGTTGGCGCGGTGTTTACCTCCCCCGTTCGCGCGCAAGCGCGCTGCGCGCGAGCACGAACTCAGGGGAGGTCGGCGAGCGCAGCGAGACGGGTGGGGGCATCGCCACCCCCCGTCACTGGATGTGATGCGCCGCGAGCGGGTTGTCGCTGTCGTGCTGCATCGGGCAGGGCTGGGTGGAGAGGACGTCTTCGAGGCGGCGCAGCGTGAAGGGTTTGGTGATGTGGGCGTCGACGCCGGCGTCGTAGAGGCGCTGCGTGTTCTCTTCGCCGGCGTGGGCCGTGGCGGCGATGATCGGGAGGCGGACGGTGTGCGTGGACTGTTCGATGCCGCGGATGCGGCGGACGAGCTCGATGCCGTCGATGCCGGGCATCTCGACGTCGGTGATGAGCAGGTCGAAGCTGGACTGCGCCATGAGATCGAGCGCGGACAGGCCATCATGGGCTGCGGCCACGTCGTGACCGCCGAGGCGGAGCAGCGCGCAGAGGGCGCGGCGACCGGCGGGGTCGTCTTCGCAGACGAGGATGCGGCGGGAGCGGGGCAGGCTGCGGCTCGGCGCGGGCTCGCTCGCGGCGAGCGCCAGCAGATCTTCCGGACCGGCGGGTGCGCTCGGGTGGGCTCGCGGCAGGCGGAGCTCGACGGCGAAGGTCGAGCCGGTGTCGAGCGTGCTCTCCACCTGGACGGTGCCGTCCATGAGCCGGGTGAGCTCGCGCACGATCGCGAGGCCCAGCCCCGCGCCGCTGAGGCGCTCGGAGTCTGCCGCACGGGCTTGCTCGAAGGGTTCGAACACGGAACCGAGCTTGTCGATCGCGATGCCGCGCCCGGTGTCGCTGACCTCGATGCGGACGCGATCGGGATCGGCCGGCACCGCGCGCAGCCAGACCTCGACCGATCCCTCGCTGGTGAACTTGAGCGCGTTGCCGACGAGGTTGAGCACGATCTGCGAGACGCGCGTGCGATCGCCCGCGCGTTGCTCGGTGATGCCCGGCTCGGCGCGAGCCGTGAAGACGAGCTGGCGGCTGCGCGCCTCGGCGGCGGGGCTGCGCAAGACGTCGGTCAGCGTGGAGTGGATCGAGAACGGCGTGACGTTCAGGGTCATCGCGTCGGCCTCGGCGCGGGTCGCGTCGAGGATGTCATTCAGGAGGCCGAGCAGGACACCGGCAGACTGGCGCGCCGTCTCTATCGGCTCGCGCGCGCGGGACCCGGCGGCGTGGCGCAGGGCGAGCTCGGTCATCGACAGGACGCCGTGCAGGGGCGTGCGCAGCTCGTGGCTCATGCGCGCGAGGAAGCGGTTGCGCACCTGGGCCGCTCGCTCGAGCGCGCGCGCCGTATCCGCCAGCTCGACGGCTCGGCGCTCTGCCACCTGGCGGAACCCCGCGGTGAGGCCCAGCAGCAACAGGACGTAACAGGCGCCGGCGAGCGAGCGCTCGAGGGCATTTTCGCCCGCGCCGCCGGGGATCTGGATGAACGGCTCGACCCACGCGGTGAGCGGCACCAGGACGATGGTGAGCGGAACCCACACGCGGATCTCCCCGCGCCTGCCCATGAGCAGCACCGCGAACCCGACCAGCGACAGCCACCACTTGGACGAGGACATCCCGTACGCAGCCGGGATGAGCAGCGCGATGGTCGCGATGGCGGCCGTGCCGTGCACGCCGCACGCCGAGCGACATCCGCGGTCGGCGCGATACCAGCGATAGAGCCCCGCGAGCGCGAGGGCGCCCGCGGCGTTGGCCCACCAGGAGGTGAGCTGCCCGGTGCTGAAGGTGAGCCAGGCGCGCGCCGCGGCGAACACGACGCAGGCTCCGCCGACGGCGACCATGCCGATGGCGACCAGCTGCTGCCGGCTGCCTACCAGGTCGTCAGAGACCTCAGCAGATGCTGCGCCCCGCTCCCCCATCCCTCACCCATTGGCCCAATCTCCGATCATTGCCCTGGCACTGGCTCGGCGCAACCGGTTCACCCGCGCACGCCCCACTCGGGAGCTCACCCCGGAGTGTGGCCTCGCTCTCGGAGTCGCCTCGGAGTGGTCTCGGAGTCGTGTCGCAGTGGAGCGCCGACGCTCGCGCGCGGGGTGTCGCTCGTGTGAGATTGGAAGAACCCGTCCCGGGCCGAACAAATGGCTCTCGAGCGCGCGGCGCCGCGCTCCCGGAATACATTGGCCCCCACCGGTGGCGGCATGTCGTCTGACGGGCTCGCCCTCCGGTCTCAGGGGCGTCGCCTCGAAGGGTCGCGGCTCGTCAGATCCCGAAGATCTGATCGCAGAGCTTGCCCTGCTCGGCGGGTGCGACCTGGTTGACGTCGTACGCGGCCTCGATCCAGAGCGGCCAGATGGGGGCTCCGAAGATCGCCGCCTGCGTGAGGTTGATCGTCTCGCCGTCATGCGTGGCGACCAGGATGGCGGGAGAGACGTCGGGCGGGGTGAGGATGGTGATCGTGAGCCGAGGGTCGCCGCCGGGCTCGTAGGCGCCGAGCTCGCCGAGCGCGCACCAGGGCTCGTCCGAGGCCGAGAGCACGTCGGTCGTGGCGCGGCTGGGCAGGTTCTCCAGGCGGCACTCGAGCACGCGGCCGCCGCCCACGGGCAGCGTTCCGCCCGTCGTTCCTTCGATGCTGGACCCATCTTCGCCGATCGAGCGGCAGTCGCTCACGAAGTAGGTGGTGCGAAAGCCGTCTTGCTGGATGAAGACGAGGTTCTCGTCGACGCTGGGATCGGCAGTGGGAGGATCGCCGGGTGAAGAATCGCCGGGCGGGGCGCTGCCGGGCTCGTCTGCGGGCTCGCCCGGGTCATCGGCGTCGGGTGCGGCAGCGGGAGGAGCCGTGGGCCCGGCGGCGCCGTTGCCGTCGAGAGCGGGTGCGGGGCCGTTGGCGAGCGACTCGTTGGTCGTGGTGTTCTCGCCGGCGGCCGTGGTGGTCGCGGGGTTGGTGCTCGCGGGGTTTGGGTTCTCGCTCGGGCGCATCTCGCCGTCAGCCGGCGGCGCGGGATCGGACTCCGGGAGATCGGCTCCGGAGCATGCGGCGCCGAGCAGCAACAGCGACACGCCGAGGCCCGGCGCCATGGCGATGCAACAGCGTGACCGGCGGAAGATTCGGGAGATGGAGGGGGAGGGGCTCGCGACCAGCTTCATGGGTTCCTTTGGGTGGGGCCTACTCCGTTAGAGCCTCGCCGTCGGCGTTTCTTCGGTGCAACTCCAGGGTTCGATCGTCGATTGTTCGAACGCGGCCTGCTCGCGTCGGTCGACGACGTGGGCCGACTGAGCGGCACGCAATCGCTCGTTGGCAGCAGGGCGCTTCGTCGCGGCGAGGCGTTTGCCCCTCCCGCGGCCGCCCGCAGCGCGCATCGTCCGTACCGCGCGAGATGTTCGAGCGGAGTGGATCTTTCGCTCGGCCGCATGTGACGGGCGAGAGCGCGCGAGGACGGACGCCGGGGAGGCGGCGGCGGCCGCGTCGGCCCGCTGCGGGCCGCGCGGACGCGGGGTGGGCAGCTCCTTCTTGCTTACGAGCGAGCGCGCGGGACGGCTGTCAGAAGCCGGCGGTCTGGCGGATCTGGTCGCAGAAGGGTGACGACCAGGTCGAGTCGACGAGCTCGGAGATGGGCGTGCGGCAGAGGCGCGCGACCGAACCCACGATGCTGCCGTCGGGCAGCGCGCGGGTGACCTCGGGCTCGTCGATGGTGCGGCCCTTCTCGAGCACGACGCCCGAAAGGCGAACCTCGAGCTGCTCGCCGCCGTGCTCGGAGACGATGACGCGGCCCGAGCGCGAGTGCCAGTAGACGCGATCGGGCTGTTGCAACTGCAAGGAGAACTGATCGGTCTCGAAATCGACGCCGGCCTCGGGGAGGTATTCGAGCTGCACGGCGAGGTGCTGGCGCTGGGCGCTCCAGGCTTCGAAGCGAAGGGTCGAGCTCTTGGACACCGGCTGCTCGAGGTCGTTCACCTCGTGCCGCAAGGGCTGGAGGGTGGCGACGGTTGCCCAATCATCGACGTCGATCACGCTGACGGTCTCGCTCGCGGGGAGCTCGTCGTTGGGCACGTCGCCGAAAGTGTTCCACGCGGGGCACGGTTCGAAGTCCTCGGTCGGCACGATGGCGGGCGCGCTGGCGCTCTCAAACTGCTCCGAGCTGATGGGGCGCAGGCCCGCCCCGTCGACCTCGAAGAACCGCGCCGTTCGCTCGGCGACGAGATGAAATCCGGGTGCGGCGATGATGGCCGTTGTTTCCTCGACATAGGCGCCGGCGGCCAAGACCTCGGAGTAACGCAGCTCGAACGCGCGCAGGCTCCCGGCCTCCCACGGCGTGGGGTTGCGGCCGATGCGAAGCACCTCGCGCGTGATGCACGGGGTCGTCGGCCGCGCTCGAGACGAGACTTGGCTCAGGAGCACCACTCGATCGACGTTCTGATTGAGGCAGATCGTGAGCTCGGTCGGCGTGGTCGAGGTCGATGACGCCGCGAGGTCGCCGTCGAAGGCGATCGGCGGCTGGGGATCGCCGCCGGTCGGGCAGGTGCGGGTCTCGGCGGCTCCGCCTTCGTCTGGGCCGGGCGCGAGCACCTCCTCGCTTGTCCCGGCGGCACCGGTGGCGCTGGCTCCGGCGGCACCGGCAGCGCTGGCTCCGGCGGCACCGGTGGGGCTCGTGTCATCGACTCCGCCGCCGCACGCCGTGCCCGCACCGAGCACGCCGACGAGCAGGAACAGGCGCACCGCCGAGCGCGGGCCCTTCGAGATCGTTCCGGTTCGAGTGGATGTCGCCATGCGCAGAAAGCGTGATCTCGGCGGCTTCGACGGTCAAACCGCGGCGGGTCGACGCGGTGGGTCATGAGATGAAACAGGCACGAGCGGGCGCTGAACGCGCGACGAGGCGTGCCCCTTCGCATCTCGATGCGACTCGCCGTATCGTGGTGAGTGGTTGCTCGGCGAGTGGCGAGGATGGCGAGGGTGAAGAAGCTCGTGTGGAAGGGCTCGATAGCCCTGCTGGTGGCCTGCGGCGCGGCCGCGGTGGCGTGCAAAGACGAGCCGGAGGAAGCCGCGCCCGATGACTCGGACGGCGTCGACATTCCGGTGCGCACGCCGAGCATGATGGCTCCGCCAGAGGGCGAGATGCCGATGCCGCCCGGGCCCTCCGACGAGGGCGATGCTCCGTCGCGGCCGCCGGTGGTGATCCCGCCGGATCGGAGCCAGGCGAACGGGACGTCACCGCGCGGAGGCAGCTGCTCGATGAACGCGGACTGCGTGCCGGGGCTGACGTGTTTCACGACGATCGGCCAGAGCACCGCGGGCATCGAGAGCGTCGCCGGCGGCTACTGTTCGACGGTGTGCGCCGACAATGACGACTGCGCGAGCGTGGGCGCGACGTCGTTCTGTCGGAAGGGCATCTACGGTATCCCGAACGGGTTCTGCACGCTGCCCTGCACGGTGGGCGCGCCCGAGGCCGAGAAGTGCAACGGGCGCAGCGACCTCGTCTGCTATGCGAACGCCGGGGAAATCGGCACCTGCAACCCGACCTGCGGCAGCAACGACCAGTGCGGCGACGCCTTCTGCGGCTTCGGCACGAACCAGTGCCGGTCGACTCCCCTGCCCCGCGTCGGGCGGCAGCAGGTCGGCGACGCTTGCCCCGCCGGCGCGGACGTGACCTGCAACGGCTTCTGCGTGGGAGAGCCCGCGCAGGCGGGCATCTGCACCGGCCCCTGCCGGCTCGGCAGCGAGTGCGGCAACGATCCGGCGCTGCGCTGCGTGCCCTCCGATCCCGCTCTGCGCCGCGGCGACTTCGGGTTCTGCGAGCGCGGCTGCAGCACCTCGGCAGACTGCACGCCGGGCGTCGCCGTGTGCGCCCCGACCGGCTTCCGCACGGCGGAGGGAGAGCCCGAGCAGACGTGCTCTTACGCGCTCTCGGTCCCGTCCATTCTGAACCAGCGGCTCTCGGTGGAGGAGCTCGCGCTGCCCACGACGCCAGCCGGCTTGCTCGCGGTGAGCGGCTTTTCGGCGGGAAACACCGCGTTTCGGTTGAGCGGTGGCGAGAGCGGCGTGTGCATCACGGGCTCGCTCGCGAGCGACGGCCCCGCCGTTCTGGTCTTTCAGTTCGGGAGCAACGACGGGGTGCCGTTCGACGCTTCGGCCTTCGAGGGATTCGCGATCGAGCACAGCTCGACGCACGGCGTGCTGTTCGAAGCTCAGCTGTCGAACCAGCCGGGGGTGCTCTTTCGTAACGAGGTCGCCGAAGGGCTCGAGTTTCCGATCGCGACCGGGGCGTCGAGCGTGCCGTTCGCGCAGATGGCGCCGTTCGACGGCGATGAGGCGCCGTGGAACCCGGCGCAGCTGGAGGCGGTTCGGCTCGTGGTCGGCGCGGGTGGCGCGCCGGGGCCGTTCGAGGCGTGCGTGCAGACCTTGGGTTTTGAATGACCCTCGGCGCACGCGCCGCCTCATCGAGCGACGGCTTCGCGCGGAGCCGTCACTCCTCGCCGGCGGCGGGGGATTGCAGCCCGAAGGTCTCGTCGCAGAGCCTCCCTGGCTCGGCGGGCGCGACCTCGTTGACGTCGTAGACGGTCTCGATCCAGACGGGCCACACGAGGGCGCCGAAGGCCGCTGCTTGCACCAGGTTGATCGGTTCGCCTTCACGCGTGGCGATGATGAAGGCCGGGCTGACGTCGGGGGGCGTGACGACGCTGATGATGAGCCGCTCGTCGCCCCCGCCGACGTAGGTCTGGAGCTCGCCGAGGGCGCACCACTGCTCGTCGCGGGTCGACAGCACGCCGGTCGTGGCGCGGCTCGGAAGCACCTCGAGGCTGCACTGGAGGATGGTGCCGCCGCCGACGGGCAGCGAGCCGCCGTTGTCCGCCGCCTCGATGACGGTGCCGTCTTCGGCGATCGAGTGGCACTCGAGCGCGAAGTAGGTGGTGCTGAACCCGTCTTGCTGGATGAAGACGAGGTTCTCGTCGGTGTTGGGATCGGTCGGGGGCAGCGCGCCGGCGTCGCCTTCGCCCGGGATGGGAGCCGCTGCGTCGGGCCCTGGGCTCGGCGCTCCAGCATCGGCTCCGGAGGCGACGCCCTGGGTCTCATCGGTGGCGCCCTCGCCATCGAGCGGGGTCGTGCCATTGGCGATCGACTCGTTGTTGGGCGTGGGCGTGCCCATCGGCGTCGAGGGCGTCGGGTTGGGGCTCGGGCTGGGGGTCTGCTCGTTGCCCCGCGGCTGCACCGGGTTGGCCGCGGGCTCGTCGTCGGACGAGCATGCGGCACCGAGCAGCAGCATCGAAACGCCAGCGCTGGACCCGAGGGTGGTGAGACGGCGCGTGAGGCGAAGGATCCGGGAGGTCAGGGACGGGGGGCTCGCATGCAGCTTCATGAGTTCCTTTGTAAGTTCATTTTTCTGGCCACCGCGTGCAGCTCAGAACCGCGAAAACGACGGGGACCGTCATGCGTCGTGCGCCGCACGCTGTCCACCGCGTTAGAGCCCGCCCGGCTCCGTTCCTTCGGTGCAACACCTCACTTTCGGTACGAACGCGCGCCTTCCTCACGCCCGGTCGACCGAAGGCTCCCGCGGAGTATCGAGCACCAGAAATCGCACAGGAAGGGCGGAAGAGCGGAAGGGGTTTCTGATTTCTTCCCTTCCGCTCTTCCCGTCTTCCTGTGAATCCCTCTTCTACGTCCGCACGGCAGAAGCGTGACGTGAAACCTCAGGTGTTCTGTTCGCCGCGGGCGCGGCCCCCCAGCTCCGGATCGCTGAGCGAGTGTCGACCCGTCTCGACTCGGCCGGCGAAGCGGCGCACGTAGGCGTCTCGGCCGTCGATGCGAACTGAGAAATCGTACCAGTTGGCGCTGCGGTGGAGCGGCAACAACCGTTCGCAGCGCCCGCCGGCGGCCAGCGGAAAGCTCTGCGGCGCCCGCTGCGGCTCGTAGGCGTTGGCGGTGAGAACGAGCGTGCACGGCGCGCTGCCGAGGTTCTGCAGCACGAGGCGGATGCCGGCGCGGCGGCGATCGTACTCGATGCGGATCTCGGGCTGCGCAGCGCCTGCATTGGATTCTGCGCTGGCGCTGGCGAGAGCGCCGGGCTGCGGCAGCTCGCCGGTGAAGTGCCGGTGAAAGCCGTTCGGGCCGAGCACCCACAGGTCGTAGCGACCGCCGTCGGCCGTCACGTTCCACTCGCCGCCGAGCTCGTGCCCGGCGCCGACGGTGTAGCGGCGCGGGATGCGATCGAGGTGCTTCCGGTCGTAGACGTGAAAGACGGCCGCGGCGCTGCCGGTGTTGGCGAACGACAGGGCGACGCTGCCAGCCGCTCTGCGTTCGCTCGCGTGCACGTGCAGCTCGTAAGGCAGCGCGCGTGAAGGCCGCACGCCGCGCGCCTGCTCGGGCAGCTCGGGCAGCGCCGGCGTGGGCGGGGTGGCGCGCCCGGGCAGCGCTCGGGCGCGCTCGGCGACCTCGAGGGTCGCCGGCAGCTCGGCGTAGAACTCGCTGTCGTCGGGGTCGCTGAAGTTGAAGGCGGAGGTGAGATCACCCGCGACGGCGCGACGCCAGGCGGAGATGTTCGGCTCCAGCACGCCGAAGCGCTGCTCGAGGAAGCGGATCACCGAGGTGTGGTCGAACACCTCGGAGTTGACCCAGCCGCCCTTGCTCCAGGGGGAGACGACGTACATCGGCACGCGCGGACCGAGGCCATACGGTTTGTGCAGGGGCTCGGCGCTCGCGAGCGGCACATCTGACGGGACGAGCTCGTGGTATTCGCCGAGCGTGTCGATGGTGGAGCCGCCGGCGAGCACGCGCTCGCTCTCGTCCGCGTCCCACACGGCGTAGCTGGGCGCGGCGGGCGGCGGCACGTGATCGAAGAAGCCGTCGTTCTCGTCGAAGTTCACGAACAGCACGGTCTTCGCCCACACCTCCGGGTTGGCCGTCAGCGCCTCGAGCACGCGCGCCGTGTAGTCGGCGCCCTGCGCGGGGCTCGATGGGCCCGGGTGCTCGGAGCCCTCGGCCGTCGCGACGATCCACGTCACCGCGGGCAGCGTGCCGTCGAGCACGTCCTGCGCGAGCAGATCGAGATCGCGCGTCGAGAGGCCGCGACGTGCCAGCTCTGGATCGGCGCCGGGCTCGTCGAAGTACGAGGCGCGGAACGTGCGGAAGCCGGCGACCGAGTTGTCGGTGAAGTTGTCGGCCATGTTCTGGTAGATCTGCCAGCTGATGCCCGCCGCCTGCAGCCGCTCGCAGTAGGTGAGCCAGGTGTAGCCGCCCGCCGGCTCGTAATCGACGTTGTCGTACTGGTTGTAGATGGCGGGGCCGCCGCCGAGCTGCAGCGGGTCGTTGGTGCCCGTCCACAGGAAGAGCCGGTTCGGGTTGGTGTTGCCCATGAACGAGCAGTGGTAGGCGTCACAGATCGTGAAGGCCTCGGCCAGCGCGAACTGGAAGGGCAGGTCTGCCTCCGTGAAGTAGCCCATCGAGTGATCGGCCTTGTAGCGCGGCCACTCGCCCATCACGCCGTCGCCCCAGGCGCCCTGCGAATCGGGCCAGGCGTGGGGCGTGCCTTCGACGCGCATGAGCTCGAACGACCGCACGGTGTCGAGGCGGAAAGGGGCCACGACCTGGCCGTTTCCGCTCGCCCCGGGCTGATACCAGACCGTGCGATCGACGACTCCGGGTGCATCGGGCGCCGGGATGGGCCAGCGGTCGCCGAAGCCGCGCACCCCGCTCAGCGTGCCGAAGTAGTGGTCGAAGGAGCGGTTCTCCTGCATCAGGATGACGACGTGCTCGACGTCTTCGATGGTGCCCGTGCCGCGCTTCGGCGCGATCGCGAGCGCCCTGCGAATGGACGGTGGAAACAGGGTAGATGCGATGCCAGCGCCTGTGGCGGCGGCGAACGTGCGCAAGAAGTCGCGTCGATTGGCAGCGGTCATGCGGGCTCCTCGGTAACGGCCTCGGGGTAATGGCCTAGGGGTGGCGAAGCGCCGGCACGCTAGGAGGACGCGATGACGGCGTGGTGACGCCCACTCGGCGATTGCGCAATGGCTCGCGCACGGTTCCGAGTGGGGAAGTACGGCGGCAGCGGGGCAGTGGGGCGGTTGGGCAACGCAGCACTCGCCCCATTCTCGAGTTGCGACCGTGAGAGTTCTATTCTGCCAACCCCAGACCGTGGAACAGGCTGACGTCACCGCGCGCGGGCCGTTTGGCAGCAGAATCGTGGGACTCGCGCGTTGGCACGGCACCTGCTCTCGTGGGGAGGGTCACCACCGACCGGCGGCCACCTGGCCACCATGCCGAAAGCCCACCATCGTGAACGAGACGGACATCGAAGAACTCGGCGTGGATGAGCAACGAGTGCTCGACAGGAGCTTTCAGTCAGCGTTGCGCGAAAAGCGCGTGCGCAACGTGCTGCTGTCGACGGGTATGACGCTGACCGCCGTGGCGATGTTCTCGATCTACGGACTCGGGGTGGTGGCCATCACGACCATGTCGCTCGTGATCGTGGCCGTGTCTGCGGTCGAGAAGATCACCTACGCGCGCGAGATCCTCGTCTACAAATCGCTCGTCCGAAGCCTGGTGCACAAGCTCGAGGAGGTGCAGCACATCGAGCCCACCCCCCTCGATGGGCACCCCGCCGCCCGTGCGCTGCGCCGCGCTCGCCAGGCGGAGAGCGACCAGCGGGAAGCTTCCGAATGAATTCATCGCTCATCCTCGACGGGTTGCGCATCCTCGTCGTCGAAGACAACGAAGACGCGCGCGACCTCGTCAGCTTCATCCTCGCCGCCGCTGGCGCCTCGGTAGAAGTCACGGCGTCGGCCGCCGACGGCTTCGAGGCGCTGCGCTCCAGCCTGCCGCAGATGCTGGTGAGCGACATCGGCATGCCGAACGAAGATGGCTACTCCCTGATGAGACGGATCCGGGCGCTTCGGTCGGCAGAGGGCGGCGATACCCCCGCGATCGCGCTGTCGGCGTTTGCGCGCGCAGAAGATCGCCGGCGGGCGCTCGCGGCGGGCTTCACGCTGCACATGGCCAAGCCCGTAGGCCCGGCAGACTTGGTCGCCGCGGCGGCCACGCTCGCCGATCACATTCGACAGCGACACGTGGAGACGGCTCGGTAGTGTCCTTCAGCGGCTGCAGCCCTTCAGCGGCAGCGGCTCTTCAGCGGCAGCGGCTCTTCAGCGGCACAGCGACCGCGGCGACCGGCCTCGCCTCCTCACCGGCTGCTGGCGCCTTCAGACAGGTACCACTCAGCGGAGGACGCCTCTGCAACCGGTCATCCAGCTCTCCGCTGGCAGCCGCAAACGCCTCATCGATGACGGCGTGGAGACCGCCGCGCGAGCCATCGCGGCTGGCAGCCACCTCGCCGACCGCCGTCGTTATGTAGATTCGAACCGCATAGTGGCTGCCGTTGCGCTGTTCGCGGTGGGGCATGTCAACGACCACGTGACAGCTCGAGATGCGGTGGTCGTGAGGCTCGAACATCGCGGCGCGCTGCCGAATCACCGCTTCGATGCCGTCTGGAGCTTCCAGGCCGAGGAACGTGATCGTGAGTGGAGACCGCATGGCGCATCGCTAGCAGACAACGTGCCAGCGTGGTGCTTCATCCGCCCGGCGCCCCAGCACCGCGACGGCGCGCCAGGCGGCGGGGTGCGACTGTCAATTTGGCCGCACTCGGGCGACCACCTCGAGCTCGATCAGCGTGTCGGGAGTCGCCAGGGATGCGACGCCGATCCCCGTGAGGGCGGGGCGGGCAGCGCCCCAGCGCTCGGCGAAGAGGGGCGCCAGCGCCTCGAGGTGCTCGGCGAGCTCACCGCGGAGGTAGACGCGGACGAGGAGCAGGTGGTTCATGTCGGAACCCGCCGCCTCGAGAGCGATCTGCAGGTTGTCGAGCGCCTTGCGGGCCTGGGCGGCGTGCGTGGAACCGACCACCTTCGCGTCTTTATCCCACGCGACCTGGCCGGAGAGGAAGATGAGACCGGAGGGGTCGACGGAGCCGTGGCTCATGCCGAAGCGCGAGTCGTCGAAGAGGGCGGGCGGAGAGATGCGCTGGATCATGGTGGGGTCCTTTTCGGGGTGGGTGGGCTGCCGCGGCGGGCACGGCGGCCAAAACGGGCGTGGAACGGCCGCCTTCGCAGCCCGATAGTTCAACCGTTGAACTTAATAGTTCAAATAGTGAACCTTCTGGGCGACGGCAAGAGGCGGCCGCGAAATTTGTTCTTCAGAGGCCGTCGAGGCGGTGCGCGATGGCCATCAGCCGTTCGGCTGCGTCGTCGATCGCCTTCTCGCCGAGGCCTGCTCTCAGGGCTTTTTCGAGCTGGGTCGCGGCGCGGAGGGCGGCGCGCAAGGCCTTGGTTCCTTTGGGCGTCGCGCGCACGTGGCGGACGCGGCGATCGTCGGGGTCGGCGGAGACCTCGAGCAGACCGTCGGCCTCCATGCTTCGCACCAGGTAGGTGACGTTGGATTTGACGCAGCGGCTGTTCTCGGCGAGCTCGCCGAGGCGGGTGCGCTTCTCTTCCACGACGAGGTACAGCAGGTTGAACTGCGCGAGGGTGAGGCCGGCCATGGCGCAGATGGGGGTCATTCGCTCGTCGCAGGCATCGGCGGCCTCACGGAGCGCGTAGAGGAGGGAAATGGAAGTCTGCGCCATGCGTTTTTTCATCTAGTCCCGGCGCAGCCGATACGCCAATCGCATGATGAGAGGCGGGCGCGGACGCGGGCACTCCCAGGGCGACGCGCGGAGGGGTTGGGCGGGCTCGGCCGCGGCGCGCCGTCAGCGCTCGGTCGCGGCCACACCGCCGCCGATGAAGCCTGCGGAGGGCACCCGCGACCTGGCGAGCTGGCGTCCTGACGAGCTAGCGTCCTTGACGAGCCAGCGACCCGGTGCGCTAGCGGCCCGGCGCGACGGGGGCGCGCCGCGCGCTCACCCGCTCGAGCAGCTGCTTGGTGCGCGCGATGCCAGCCTGCTCGCTCAGGCGCTTGCCCTCGTATTCGATGCCGACGTAGCCGTGATAGCCGGCGTCGGTCACCACCTTGAGCATCTGGGCGTAGTTGATGCGCGTCTCTTCGCCGCGCTCGTCGAAGTCGTAGGCCTTGGCGCTGACCGCTCGCGCGAAGGGCATGAGCTCGCGCACGCCCTGGTAGCGATCGTACTCGGACTCGAAGTCACCGAAGTCGGGGCGGCTGCCGCAGCGCGGGTGGCCGACGGCGTTGAGCACCTCGACGAGGAAGCTGCCCTTCGCGGAGTTGCCGGTCTCGTTCTCGAGCAGGATGTCGATGCCGAACGCGTCGCTGAAGCGGCAGAGGCGGCGCAGGCCGTCCGAGAGCCAGGCGACCTGGTCGTCCTCGTTGCCACGGCTCGTCGCCTGCACGCGCACGGCGTGGCAGCCGAGGAACGCGGCGGCCTCGACCCATTTCTTGTGGCTCTCGACGGCGCGCTTGCGACCCTTCTCGTCGGGAGCACCGAGCTCGCCGGCGCCATCGACCAGGATGAGCACGTTCCAGACGCCTTCGCCGGCGGCGCGGCGCTTCAGGTCGGCGAGGAAGGCCTTGTCTTTCAGCTTGGCTTCGTAGAACTCGCCCGAGTACTCGACGGCGTCGATGCCGAGGGAGCTGGCGACCTTCGAGAAGTCGAGCGGGTCGATGCGCCCCGACGTGAACTCCTCGCGCAACGAGCGCTGCGAGAGGGAGAGCTTGAACGGTTTGGGGCCGCTGCGCCCGTCGTCGGCGCGGGCGGTGCG
>Ga0247763_1001150_pt1 | contig 15514 bp, 11 predicted proteins | sample UWRJL141409B4_FD_179926 | JGI IMG/M metagenome (GOLD analysis project Ga0247763, IMG submission 179926) | Plant litter microbial communities from Arlington Agricultural Research Station in Wisconsin, United States - UWRJ-L141-409B-4 | ecosystem: Environmental > Terrestrial > Plant litter >...
GGGCCGCGTGCACCAGCAGGTGGGTGTGCAACACCGAGAGGCCGTACGAGTAGTGATAGGGCAGCGCCGTGATGGCGCGATCGTTCGAGCTGAGCTTCAGGTAGGCGGCGATCGAGGTGGCGTTGGCCTGAAGGTTGTTACCGGAGAGGCGCACGAGCTTCGCCGCGCCCGTGGTCCCGGACGTGGAAAGGAGAACCGCGAGCTCGCCGTGCATGGCGGCGTGCTCAGCCGAAACGACCGAGGTGCTCCAGCGCGTACCCTCGCGTCGGATGACGACATTGGGCTGGTATGTGCTCGCGATGCGGCTCGTCGCCGAGCTTTGGTCTCCCGCGACGAGGACCACGGGCCACCCCGCGCGCAGGCACGCGAGGTAAGCGACGATCGACTCGGCCTCGTTGGTGGCCTCGATCAGAACCAACGGGCGGCTCACGGCGTCGGGCAGCTGCGCGTGTAACTCCCGCGAAAAGCGCTCGATACGCTCGACGAGGCTCGAGTATGAGAGCGACTCGCGTTCCGTAATCAGCGCCGGCCGATCACCACCGGCCTCCAGGGCCTCCCACAAAAAGCGCACCACTCGTTCGACTCACCTCGCGGGCGCAATGCGCCTCGCGGAGCCCGCGGCAGTAGCTGCGGACCGCGAGCGCTCGAGCCAGCGCAAATCGCGAAACCGAGCAAGTATGCAAGGCGCGGCACCACCCTGCAACGAGTTTGCCGCCAGTACCTCTGGCAGGTGAGAGCGGGTCTATATCTGCCGCTCATCATCTGCCGCTCTCGTCGTCCGTGGATCAACTCTGGCACGGGAGCGGCGCGTGGCCGTCATCTGCAGCGCGCATCAGCTCGCGTTATGCCGAGTGGGCACGCGAGTTCATCCACCGCGAAACACTGCTTCCATGTTGTTGCCGTCGGGGTCGAGCACGAAGGCTGCGTAGTATCCGGGAGGGTAACCGTCCTTCGTGCGAAGAGCCGGCGCCCCGTTGTCAGTGCCGCCGGCTCGCAGGGCCGCGGCATGGAAGCCGTCGACCTCGGCGCGATTGCGCGCCACGAACGCCGTGTGCTGTCGGGTGCCGTGCGGATGAAATCGGTCAATCCAGAATACGGGATGATCGACGCCATAACCGACGCCGTCCGATCCGTCGTTCTCGGGCAGCTGTGCGACTCGGCGCAGGCCGAGGGCGCCGAGCGCCGCATCGTAGAAGGCCGCGGAGCGGCGGACATCGGCGACGCCAATTCCCGTGTGGTCGATCATCCGCTCATACCTCCAGCCTCGGTTCCTCTAAGAGCCGAGGCGCGATCTGTCGAGATACCGTCGAGCCTCATCGTCCTCCCGACCACGTCCAGCTGCCGCGAGTTCCTTTTATCTCATAAATTTGCAGGCTCAGGGCAATGCATCCGGCGGTCTCGGCGGTAAAACGGGGGTTTACAGGGGGTCAAAGTTGCTCGCGCCTCGCGTTCACGCCGCCGGCACGCCGCTCCCCGGGCGGCGGGCGCACGCCCGGACGCCCCTCCCGGAGCTGACCAACCGATCTCACCCCGCCGCTCGCGCGTCGGTTTTTGTTTCCCGTGCTGCGCTAGAGTCCAGCTACCTTTCGCGACATGAGCGCCCCTTGGCCCGAGGAGCTCCCTCACGGCTTCGAGTTCGAGCAGTACAAGCTGCTCGACTGCATTTGGCGCGGCAGTGTGGCCAGCATCTACCGGGCGGAGAGCAGCGCGCACGGCGTGGTGGCTCTGAAGGTGTTCAATCCCGCCAAGACCGAGAAGCGCTCTTCAAAGCGCCGGCTCTCCAAGCGCGCGCGGAGCGCCTCCGTACGCCACCCCAACCTGGCCGCGGTCCTGGCATCCGGCGAGTGGCAAGAGCGCGCGTACGTGGCCTCCGAGTGGCTCGACGGCTGCGATCTCGAAGACTATCTCGATCGCTTCGGCGCGATGTCGGAAGAGGAAGTGGCCGAGCTCGGCCTGCACCTCATCGCAGGCTTGATGTCACTGCACAACGCGGGCGCCCTCCATCGAGACATCAAGCCCAGCAGCATCTTCCTGTGCAACGGACCCGACGGCGACGTCATCCCGAAGCTGCTGCTGTCGGAGCTCCCCAGCTTCAGCGGCATCAACGGCCCGGTCGACTCCACGACTCGCCAGGTCGCTGTCAGCACGCCGGCTTACCTCGCGCCGGAGGCTATCCGCGCGCGCGACGCGGGGCCCGCCGCCGATCAGTACTCGGTCTGCGCGGTGCTCTACGAGTGTGCCGTCGGGCATCCGCCGTTCCAGGGTGATTCATTGCTCGATCTGCTACGAGCGATGGCGGTCGGCACCATCGAGCCGCCCCGCGCCGTACGCCCCGAGCTCTCGGAGGCGCTGGAAACGGCCATCCTGCGCGGCCTGAGAGCGGAAGCCTCCGAACGCTTCGAGTCGCTGCGCGATCTCGGGCAGGCGCTGTGGCCCATCGTCAGCGAACCGGCGCGAGAGCCCTGGGCTCGCTCGTTCGGCGGTGCCGCGCCGTCCGACGAGAGCTCGGGGCATCGAAGGCTCGCGCTGCCTGCGAAGGCGCGAACGACCATGGCGAAGAGACCGTCGAAGCGGTGGGTGCTGGCAGCGTCGATCGCGTTCTCGATCGGCGCCGGGGCCGTCTACCTGTACTCGCTGCGAAGCGGCTCCGCCGCGGCGCCGTCGCCTCCCGCGGTGGAGTCGTCGCCGACGTCGGCATCGGGTCAGCGCGTACAGTTCTGAGCGATCGCGCGTTTTTGCTCTCATCGAGCCTCTCACGCTCGGTGCTCACCGGGGCACAGGCGCGAGGCTCGGCGAGATCACAAAGCTGCCCTCACAGAACTGCTGAACGCGCTGCGGCTCGATACGATTTTCGAGCGGCCGCGCCGCGCGAGGAGTCGAAGCGATTGACGAGCCTCTGCGCGCCATGAAAATGGTCAGGCTTCACCCGCTTCGTGCGCGACACCATCGGAGGTTGACATGACGGACAGGCGCGGCTCGCGATTCCACGCTTCCACCTGCGCTCTCGGCCACGGCACGCGCTGTGGAAGCATGCTCGGTATGGCGCGGCCTCGCTTCGTCGCGGCGCTCGTGCTCGCTTCGAGTTCACTGCTCGTGGCGTGTGGCTCGGAAGACGCCGTGATCGTCGACGACGTGCTGGGCGAGATGCCCGAGCCAGCCGAAGGCGACGTGCCGGGAGCAATGCCGGGCGAGACGCCGAGCGACGCGATCGACCCGGCGCTCTCGCCGACGCCGCCGATGGGGTTCAACAACTGGAACGCCTTCGGCTGCGACGTGAACGAGACCCTGATCCGGGAGACTGCTGACTTTTTCGTCACGTCTGGCCTCAAAGACGCGGGCTACCAGTTCGTCAATATCGACGACTGCTGGTCGACGATGGAGCGCGGCGCTGACGGCCGCCTCGTCCCCGATCCGGTGAAGTTCCCCTCGGGTATCGCCGGCGTCGCCGAGTACGTGCACTCCAAGGGGCTGAAGCTGGGCATCTACGGCGACGCGGGCACGCGCACCTGCGCGGGCTACCCCGGCAGCCTCGGCAACGAAGAGATCGACGCGCAGACGTGGGCCGACTGGGGCGTCGACTACATCAAGTACGACAATTGCTTTAACCAATCCGACGGCTCGCGCGCAGACTTCGTGAACCGCTATACTGCGATGCAGCGTGCGATCCGGAAGACGGGGCGCCCGATCGTCTATTCGATCTGCGAGTGGGGCCAATCGCAGCCGTGGGAGTGGGCGACAGGGGTGGGCCACCTGTGGCGGACCACCGGCGACATCACTGACAGCTGGGCGAGCATCCGCGACATCATCGCGTTCAACGCGCCGCTCTCCGAGCACGGCGGCCCGGGCCACTGGAACGATCCCGACATGCTCGAGGTCGGCAACGGGCCGCTGACGCTGATCGAGAAGCGCACGCACATGGGGATGTGGGCGATGATGGCCGCGCCCCTCATCATCGGAACAGACCTGCGCGTCGCCACCGAGGAGACGCTCGCGATCCTCGAGAACCCCGAGATCATCGCCATCGATCAAGATCCGATGGGCGTGCAAGGCGCGGTCGTGGCCGACGCGGACGGCCTGATGGTGCTGAGCAAGCCGCTCGCCGGCGGCGACTACGCCGTCGCGCTATACAACTCCACCGACGCGCAGGCCCTGGTGAGCCTGCCGGCTTCGGGCGCGGGGTTGCCTGCCGCCGACGCGTATCACCTGCGCGATGTGTGGGACGGCGGCGCGCTCGAGGCGAAGAGCGTCATCGCCGCGGGGGTGCCGGCGCACGGCACCGTGATCTATCGGGCGCGCCCGCTCCTGCCCGCTGACACGGTGCCGCCGTCGGTGACAGTGGAGGGTGACCTGGGCCCGCTCATCCCCGGCGCCGAAGCGACGACCTTGACGACGCGCATCACCAACCGCGGGGTGAACGCCGCCGACCAGGTGGCGATCAGCGTCGAGGCGCCGGAGGGTTGGACGCTCGTAGCGACGAACGGCGCGAGCGGCGAGAGCCTCGCCAGCGACGCCGCGATCGAGACCCGCTGGAGCGTGCAGGTGCCGGAGGGGACCAGCGCGGGGCGCTACCCGCTGCGCGTTGTCGCGAGCTACGCCTGGGGCGCCGGGGCCAGCGCCACGAGCAGCAGCGAGGTCACGGCGGCGGTCGCGGTGGCTCCCGCCGATGGGGTCACCGCGCTCAGCAGACTGCTGCCCATGAGCACCGCGAACGGCCTCGGCCCGGTGGAGATGGACACCGGCAACGGCGAAATCGGCGAGGGTGACGGCAGCCTGATCACCATCGGCGGCAAGGTGTACACGCGTGGCCTCGGCACCCACGCGCCGAGCCGCGTCGTGTACTACCTCGGCGGGCGCTGCTCGCAGCTCACTGTCGACGTGGGCATCGACGACGAAGTCACGAGCGGCGGCGCCGCCTCGTTCCAGATCTTCGCCGACGACACGCTCGTCGCCGAGAGCCCCGTGCTCGGTGTCGACGCCGCCCCGCTGGCGCTCACCGCCGATACCACGGGCGCGACCCTGGTTACGCTCGTGGCTGACCCCGCGGGTGACGCCGACGGCGATCACGCCGACTGGGCGGCGCCGACCATCGCCTGCGGCGGCAGCACCACTCCGACCGCGGCCGTGCAGACGTTGTTCTCCTTCGAATCCGGCATCGACGAGTTCACCCTCGCCAACGCCACCGCCGGCGGCACCGTGGCCTCATCGTCGCTGTTCGCGACCGACGGCACGCTCGGGCTAGAGGTGACGAGCCCGACCGACGGCAACTGGTTCGGGCGCCGCTTCGCCGAGCCCATGGACCTGAGCGCGTTCAGCACTTTGCGCTACGATGTGAAGACCGACGCCATCGGCACGGCAGGCGAGTTCGCCCTCGAGGTGGGGCCCGACTCGGCTTGGTGCCAGGGCTCGCAATGGACGTGGACCGGGGCAGCGGCGAGCAAGACCATCGAGCGCTCCTTCGGCGACATCGGCTGCCCCGCGGGCGTCAGCATGGATCCGTCGCAGATCCGCGCGGTGTGGGTCTTCCTGAAGGACGGCACGTTCCAGATCGACAACGTGCGCGCGGAGTGAGGCGTGGGCGCGCGCGATGGCGGGCGTACCCCCGCGGGCATCTCCCGTCGCCGGCCCCGCGACGAGTCCGCGGAGCGGATCGGCGTCAGACGATCGAGATGACCGGATCGGGCGTGCCCACCCAGCTCAAGCGATAGCTCGCGCCGCGCCGCACGTTGCCGACGAGCACCGGGCGAAAGCAACACAGGCAAGTGCCATCGTGACGGCGCACGCTCGGGTAGATGACGCCCGCTGAGCCCGCATCGAGCAACTCGAGCGCGAGCCCCTGCGAGTCGACGTAGCTGTCGGGGTCGAGGTGACGCGAGGCCTCGGCGCGCCCGCGAAGATCGTGGAACGGGCCGCTGAAATCTGCCAGGTAGTCTGCGTACACGACGCTGTCGTCGAAGCGCTGGATCTCGGCGTATTCGACGCTCTTGTGGAAAGCGACCTCGCTGAGCGACGTCTCGATTTCGAAGCCGGCGTACCACGCGCCGCGATCCGGCGCGTTGAAGCGCCCGCCCAGCGGATGAGCATGCGTGAAGGTGGCGTTGACGATGCGATAATAAGGCACACCAAACACCAGCTCGTGGCGAGCAATGCCAGGAACGAGGCCGTTCTCGCCGAGCAGCCGATCGTTCGTCGCGTGATCCAGATCGAACAGGTCTTGCAGGTGCCCCTCGTCGGTGGCGATGCGGTTCAGCACGCTGGCGTCGTTCTCGCTGTACTTCGCCGGAATCAGGCGATGGGTGTCGAGCTGACGCAGCGCGGTCGTCTTCGAGAGCATCAGCCCCCGCACGACCGCCTCACAGCCCGCCGCGCCGCGCGTCGAGCAGGCGGCGCACGACCTGGAATGCCGGCAGCCCGCCCGACAGCAAGAATGAGAGCGGCGTTTGCCCGCCGAAGATGCGGTTCGTGTTGGGGAGCTTGATCCACTCGTCGGCGAGCTTCTCGCCGTAAGCGATGTTGAGCGCCTTGAAGATGCCGACCAAGAACGAGATGCGCGTCAAGGTGTCGGTGTCGAGCGTTCGCTCCGGGTCCTTCTTCCACTGGTAATAGGGCCCGTTGGAGACGCCGCCGAGCAGCGAGCGAGCGTCTTCGTCGCGAACGCCCCAGCGCTCCATGATGTTGAAGAACCCCCGCAGCGCCGACGGGCTCAGCCGCTCACGCTCATGCTTTGCGCTCAGGTCGACCAGGGGCGACGGTTCATAACGGCTCTGCGGGTACGCCAAACGGGGCTTTGCCAACGGGTTCTCCTGTTCAATAGGATAGTCACTCCTGAACAGGAGACAAGAAAAAACCCTTGGTGAACCGCTGGGATATAAGCCTAAATTGCTGTAATTGTTAAATATAATCGAGTCATTGGTGCACTGAGGGAGACCGGGGTGCCCCGCCGCGTGGCGATTCGAGCCCCGCGCTCCCCGCCGCAAACTCTTCCATCCGCATCAGCGGCTCGAGCGCCCTCCGCACGATGGGGGCGAGATAACCCCTGAGGCGCGCGCCCAGCGCCGCATCGATCGCCGCCATTACCATCCCCTGATCGAGCGCGAGGTAGCGGTCAGCGTATTGCCCTGTCGCCACGTTGATCGAGTCCTTGAAGCCTCCCGGCCCGTACAGCGCCGGAAAGTCGCGGCGCAGCGCCGCGAGGTTGTCGAGCGTGGCGGCGGGCGCGAGCTCGAGCGCCAGAAAGGCTGCGTGCGGCGTGACCACGCCTTGCCCATAGTCGGTGATGGGCCGCCGCGGCCGCGCGCATCCAGCGCCGTCCCATCCGGCATCGAACACGGTGAGCCGCTCGACGTCCGAGGCGTAGCCGTCGGGCTTCATGCCGAGCGCGTCTACTCCATATTCGCGATAGCCCCCCGCCGGATCGCTCGCCGGGCTGAAGCCCCAGTAGCCGTAGCGCGCCTCGCTCGAGCCGAACTCGATCTGCGCCTGCACGTAGAGCGGGTGCGTGATGGCCCAGCTCTGCGCCCCCCACTCGAGCTCGGGGACGATGAGCGCTGGCATCAGGGCCTCGAACATGCTGCCACCCCAGCTCGGTACGAGGCGCCGCCCGCCGACGACGTACGCGCCCTCGAACACGTCGACGCCGAGATGCCGGCGCCAGCGCCCGACGGGACGCGCCTCTTGCCAGGCGTGCCCACAGCTATCGGTGTACGTGCGCCACGCAGCGAAATAGTGCTCCGGCGGCAGCTGGCCGAGCGCGATGCCGAGGTAGCTCGCGATGCGCGGCTCGCTGTTGAACGTCTCATAGTGGTGGCCCGTGTAGATCACGACCTCGCCGCTGCCCGCGTAGTCGCCGTGCGGCAACACCTCGCTGCCCGGCGCCGCTTCGTTCATGCGCCAGAAGCCGCCGCGCAGCAGGCCAGGCTGGCGCTCGCCCTTGGCCGCCGCGTCGTAGTAGCAAGCGAAATTCATGCTGGTGGCGATCCGAAAGGCGCGCTCGCCGAGATCGGGCCGCTCGGGCAACGCGCCCTTCAGCATCAGCAGCGCGCTCGCCAGCCAGCCATTGTCGACGCTCGACGCGAAGGGATACACGGGCCCGCCCGGCGCGTCGGGCCAGAGCGTGACCCGCGCGAGCGACTCCGGATCGTACCAGTTGTAGAACTGCCCCGAGGGCGCGTGCCGCTCGAGCGCTTCGAGGCTGTCGAGCGCGCGCTCGATGCGCCGAGCGGCCTCTTCCCGCGACGTCAACCCGAGGTCGCGCGCGACGAGCGCCGACCAGAGCAGCATGGCGACATTCGTCGGCGACGTGTATCGCGTGCGCGTCTCCGCCCGGAGCTCGCCGTCGATCGCGTCGGCAGGCAGCCCCGTCGCGGGCACGGTCATCGCCAGCATCGATTGCCAGGTTGCCCGCGCGTAGCCCTCGAGCGTGCGCCGGTCAGTCTCCGAAATCATCCCTTCTCCCTACGTCGCGGCCTGCCGCTGCGCTAGCCCTGGTTAGTGATGCCCCCACCTGCCGCGCAGCGCGGCACACTCGCTCCCGAGTGGTGTTTCATGCCTCGAACGCGCGGCCGTCCCCGCCCGCGCCGGGCACCGCAGGGGAGCCTTGGCAAGCTCGCTCCCCGCTGCGATAGTCGTGCCGTTTCGAGCCCGTCGATCATGGCGACCTTGACCCTACGCGCCGCCGAAGAAGACGACATCGAGGCCATCGCCGACGTCTGGCACCGCGGCTGGCGCGACGGGCACGTCGGGCACGTGCCGGATGCCCTCCTGCCGCAGCGCCACCACCAGAGCTTCTCGAGCCGGGTCCCCGGGCGCCTCTCCGGAACGACGGTCGCGGTCAGCGGCGGGCGCATCGTCGGCTTCGTCACGCTGCGCGGTGACGAGCTCGAGCAGCTCTACGTCGACGCCGTCGCGCGCGGCAGCGGCGCTGCGGTCGCGCTGATCCGGCACGGCGAGGCCGCGATTGCTCTGCGCTTCCAGCGCGCCTGGCTCGCGGTCGCCACCGGCAACGCCCGCGCGCGACGCTTCTATGCGCGCGAGGGCTGGCGCGACGCCGGCCCCTTCGACTACGCGGCTCAGGTCGAGGGGGGCACCATCCTGGTGCCATGCCATCGCTACGAGAAGCAGGTAGCGGCCTCGGGCCTGCCTGGAGGAGCCCCTTGCGCATCGTGATCGCGCTGTCGAATACGGTGCCCGCGTTCGCGCCGACGCTGGCGCAACACACGGCGCTCGCCGCCCGCCTCACAGGGCACGAGCTCGTGAGCGCGGCGAACGAGACCCAGCTACTCGCCGAGCTGCCGTTCGCCGACGCGGCCGTCGTCTGGCGCTTTCCGAGAGAGTGGTACGCGCTGGCTCCGCGCCTGCGCCATGTGTTCACGCCGTCTGCCGGGCGCGAGCCCTTCGAGCCTGACCCGCGCGGGCTCGTGGCCCTGCATTGGGGCAAGTTTCACGGTGCGCTCATGGGCGAGAGCCTGGTCGGCATGATCAGCTTCATGAACCTCGAGCTCGGCGCCGCGATCGCCGCGCAGGCCGAGCAGCGCTGGGATCGGGCGCCGTACTCGCGTCGCCGGCGGCTCGACGGGCAGGTGGCGTTGATCATCGGCTACGGCGCGATCGGTCAGCACTGCGGCAGGCTCCTCTCTGCGCTCGGCTTGGTGGTACACGGCCTGCGCCGCCGCAGCGCGCCCCCGAGCCCGCCGGCGGCGCGCCTCTTCACCCCCGCGCAGCGCTTCGAGGCGCTGGCGCTGGCCGATCACGTGGTGTGCGTGCTGCCCGGCGACACCGGCACCGACCACTTCCTCGACGCGGCGGCGTTCGACGCGATGAAGCCCAGCAGCGTGGTGTACAACCTCGGCCGGGGCAACGCGATCGACGTGCGCGCGCTCACGGGCGCCCTGCGCGCGGGGCGCATCGCCGGCGCTTTCCTCGACGTCGTTCCGGAAGAGCCGCTGCCGGCGGGCTCGCCCCTCTGGCGGGTGCCGAACCTGTACCTCACGCCGCACGCCTCGGCGATCGGCGCCGACTACCTCGATCTCTACTTCGACGAGCTCGCGCGCGCGTTCGGATCGCTCGCCTGAGCTCATCGTCGCTACTGGCGCGTCCAGGTCACGCTGTCGCTCGAGCTCTGGCCCGCGGCGTCGCTCGCCACCACCTCGACGCGATTGTCACCCACCGCGAGCGGCACGCCCGTCCAGATCGCTCGATGGTCGGTCACCGTCTGCGGCTCGCCGAAGGGTACGCCGTTGACGCTGAGCGTCGCCGTGGCGAGGTTCGAGTACACCTTGACGTCGACCACCTCTGTGTTGCGAACGGTGAAGCGCCGGCTCGTGATGTAAGCGAGCGGCTCGCTCGACCAGTTCGCCTTGTACCAGTAGAAGGCGTCCTTCTTCGTCTGCCGGTCGTAGGTGACGATGCCCTTGTCGTTGCGCCCCGGCGCGTCGCCTTCGTTGCGGCCATCCGACGCGAAGTCGAACATGTTCCAGATGAACTTGCCCCAGATGAAGGGGCGGGCAGCGAGCGCCAGCCATGTGCTCTCGTGCAGCGCCGACTGGTACTCTTCCGGGTGAAACAGCGCCGTCGGCGTGGGCTGCTGGGGCGGGTCTTCGTGCTGCGCGATGCTGCCGCCGGCGCCGTATTCGCTGAGCGAGATGCGCAGGCTGGGCTGGGTGAGGTGCAACCCGTCAGCCCATGCCCCGACCTGGCCGTAGTTGCCCATGTACCAGCCGTAGTAGTAGTTGTATCCGATCAGGTCGGCGTGGCGCGTGAGCGGGCTCGTGTCGATGCCGCAGCAATGCGCATACACCGACAGGCGCGTGTCGTCTTCCGTGCGCACCAGCTCGGCGAGCGAGCCCAGCAGCGCGTTGCTCGCAGAATCGTTCTGGCGCTGCTCGTTGCCGATGCCCCAGACCACGATCGACGGGTGGTTCTGGCTCTGGCGGATCAGCTCGGTCAGCTGCTGGCGGGAGTTGTCGGTGAAGGCCGGGCTGTCCGTCGTGGCGTCGACCAGCGGGATCTCGGCCCACACCAGCATGCCCATGCGGTCGCACAGCTCGTAGAAATAGTCGGCCTGCTGATAGTGGGCGAGGCGGATCGCCGTGGCGCCGAGCTCTGCGATCAAGGCCATGTCCTCGTCGTGCTCGGCCTTGCCGATGGCCCAGCCGCGGCCCAGCCGATCTTGATGGCGGTTCACGCCGTGCAGGTCATACGCCTGCCCGTTGAGCAGGAAGCCGAGCTCTGGGTCGACGGCGAACGAGCGAAAACCGAGCGGCTGGGTGAGCGAGTCGACGGGCGCGCCGGCGCTCGCGAGCTCGACGCGCGCGCTGTACAGGTACGGGTCGCCTCGGCCCTGCCACAGATGCGGACTGTCGACGCTGCCGTTCAGCGGCACTTCCAGCGTCTCGCCTGCCGGCACGCTGGCGCTGGCCGTCAGCGTCGCCGCGCTCGCGCCCGCGTCGTCGAGCACCGACAGCACCACGTCGGCGATCTGCGCCACGGCGCCGGAGTTCGTCACCCGCACGCGCGCGGACAGCGTCGCCGACTCGGCGCTCACGTCGGTAGTCTTCAGGTACACGCCAGGCGAGCCGTGATCGAGCATGTCGACGTGCAAGTCGTTCGTGAGCGTGAAATGAACATCACGGTAGAGGCCACCGAAGAAGGTAAAATCGGCGCGCAGCGGCGGCACATCCGGCGTGGTCGAGTTGTCGACCTTGACCGCGAGCACGTTCTCTCCAGCGACCAGCGCCGGGGTCGCCTCGAAGCGGAAGGCCGAGAAGCCGCCGCTGTGGCTGCCGAGCAGCACGCCGTTGAGGTACACGTCGGCGCGCGTATTGGCGGCGTCGAAGCCGAGGAACGCGCGGCGGCCTGCCATGTCGGCGGGCGCGTCGAAGCGGCGGCGGTACCACGCGACGCCACGATAGTAGTCGTCGCCGCCATCTTGACCGTCGAGCGCGTTGTACGTGTGGGGCACGCTGACGCTCTCCCAGGCCGCGTCGTCGAACACCGCTGCCTCGGCACCGCTGGCGTCGGCTCGTGAGAAGCGCCAGCCATCGCCCAGCAACGTGTCGCTGCGGGAGGTGAGGGGGACGACGAGAGGGGGGCCCGAGTCGGTGTCGTCGGAGCCACACGCGGCAAGGGCGAGCAGGCTCGCGGCGCGGAGCAGCGGCGCGCCGAGCCAGCCGGGCCGAACCCGAGCGGGAGGTCGATGGGCGTGCGACGACTGGATCTCGAGAGGGATGGGCGCCTGCGTCATGTGCGCGTGGATTGTAAAAAATGAATGAGCTGGATTCTCGATCATTTTGAGGGCCGGCGCGGCGCGTCGGCAATCCTTCGCGCCTACCGCGCCGAAATTTCTCTTCGCGGGGGAAACGGCGCGCCGACGAGCACGGACGCTCCGCGCGCCGAACGACACGGGCGATGCAGAGCACCGCCGCTCGGCAGCCGGCGCCCGCTCGCGCGATCAGCGCAACGGCAGCGGCGCGCCGGGCGTGCGAACGGGCGCGACCAGCAGCGCCGGCTGGGGCGTACCGGGCTGCAAGCCCAGCGTGCGGCTGAAGGCCGAGCTCGTCAGGTACAGGCGATGACGGTCTGCGCGGGTGGCGCCGAAGACGAGGCTCGAGGGCGCGTCGAGCAGGCCACCTAGGCCCAGCACCTCGAGCTGGCCGTGCGGGCTCACCGCTACCAGCGCGTCGCTGGCATTGACGGTGACGAACAGCGTGCCGTCGCGATCGAACGCGATGCCGTCGGCGCCGCGCAGCTGCGGCGCCTGCACCACGAGCTCGGGCACGGGCGACGCCGCGAGCGGATCGATGCGCAGCACGCTCCCCTGATCGGTGTTCGACACGTACAGAAAGCGCTCGCACGCATCGAACGCGATGCCGTTGGCGCCGAGCGAGCGAAACAGCAGCGCCGGAGCAGCCGGATCGCCCGCGAGCGAGGGGTGCTCGACGAGCACGCTCACCCCGCCATCTGCGCTGACCTGCCAGACGCGACCGAGGCCGGGGTCGGTCACGAACAGGTTGCCTGCCGTGTCAAAAGCGAGGTCATTGGGGAGCCCCGTCTGATCCAGCTCGGCGAGCACCTCGCTCGCGTGAGGCTCGCAAGTGCGCCACACGAACGCCCCAGGAGCTTCAGACAGGCTCGCGCTCGCGTTGTAGAGGCAGCCATCGGGGCCGACCTTCACGCCCAGCGCGAAGATCGGCAGCGGCAGCGTGGAGAAGAGCTCGACGTCGCCCTCGATCGTGCGCCGCATCAGCCGCTGGCCCAGCGAAAGATAGAGGTTGCCGTCGGCATCGGTCGTGACCGACTCGGGCCCGCTCGAGCCGCTCTCGAACGCCTGCGCGACATCGAACGCCGGCGCCGGCGGCCCCCGCCGCGCTGGCTCTTGCGCGACGGCCACGCTCGCCAGCAACCCGGCTGCGCTCGCCACACGCCTGGCCATCGTGAAAGCTCGTTCGTTCATCATCAACCTCTGACCCCTTACCCCCCAAGCCATCGAGTCTCGTTCGCGCGAGGAGCCCCGTCAACGAGGCGCATTCGCCAGCCAGCTCAAAATCTGTGGCAATAGCTCGCGTGGCGCTCTCTCTCCGAGGTCGACGTCGAGGGGAAACCCCACGTGCCCGCCAGTGCGCAGCCAGCGCACGTCGAGCTTGGGGCCGGCAGCGAGCAGCGCTGGGCGCACCGTGTCGGAGGGCACCATCGGATCGTGCTCGGTGTTGACCAGCAAGGTGGGGACATCGAGCAAATCCAGACGCCCGGCGACGCTCGCTCGGGCGTAGTAATCCTCGCCGCTCTCGAAGCCGAAGCGCGGCACGACAGTGAGCCGATCCCATTCGCGCAGCGCGCGCACGCGCAGAACTCGCTCGAGCGGAGTGGCCAGCGCGCGCCGCCGCGCCACCTCGACGTAAGACGCCTTCAGTTTCTGCAAGACGTAGTGGCGATAGAGCCAGCGCCGAGGTTGATCGATGGCCGCTACCGAACGCGCCAGGTCGAGCGGAGAGCACACTGCGGCCACGGCGCGCACGCGTGGATCATGCGCCTCGCTGGCGAGTCGTAGCGCCAGGTGGCCTCCGAGCGAATGACCGAGCACGTACACGTGGTCGAAGCCCCCGAGCTCGGGGCTCGCGAGCGCGGCATGCAAGTCGGCCGTGAGCGCTGCGTGGTAGAAGTCTTCACCGCTACCGTCGGCGCCGCGCATGTTCAGGCGCAGGCAAGACCAGCCGAGCGCGGCCGCGGCTGCCACTCCCGCTTCCAGGTAAATGCTCTCGCTGTTTCCACCCAGACCGTGCAAATTCAACAGCACGCTCTTCGCGCCGGCAATGGCGTGCAGCTGCCCGCTCAATCGCACTGTCCCCCAGCGCTCGTCGGTGACTCGTCCCGACCAAGGGCGCGGCAGCTCTGCCCCGCTCGCCTCGCGCACCGCAGCCCAGGCGAAGCGGCGCGCCAGCTGCCGTCGTGACGCAAACGGCCGCAGCGTCCAGTAGTGCCCGCCGAGCGGATTCCAGAGTGGTGTCAACCAAGGCAGCATGGGCCCATCATGGTCGCACGTCAGGCCGCTGGCCAGAGCGACCGAAGAGCAGCGACTGCGCGTGCGCGCACCCGCGCGCCGATGGGAGCGTTTCCACCTGCGCGGCCTCATGCTAGAGAAGCAGATGTCAGCCTGGCATTTGGCGGCATGAGTCTCGGGGAACGGCGCATCGTGGCGCGCGCCGAGCCGACGCAAAGACGCCAGCTCTGAACGATCGACAAAGGGAGTCACTCTACGATGCAACCTCGCGGCCCACGCAAATTCGCTCTCGACCGGCGTCGCTTCCTCGGCACAGCCGCGGCGGCAGTCGCTCCCCTGGTGGTGCCGTCGCGGCTCTTCGGCGCCAGCGCGCCGAGCAACCGGCTGCGGGTGGCTCAGGTGGGGTGCGGGCGCATCGCGCAGGGGCACGACATGCCCGGCGTGCTCGAGACCAAGCTCGCCGACTTCGTCGCGGTCTGCGACGTCGACGCCAAGCGCGCCGCCGAAGCGCGGGGCTGGCTCGACAAGTTCTATCAGACCAAGCAGCTCGGCACGCCGCCGCCGGTGAGCGTGCACCAGAACTACCTCGAGCTCATCAATCGCAAAGACATCGACGCCGTGGTGATCAGCGTGCCCGATCACTGGCACGCCGAGCTCATCCTCGCCGCCGTGCGCGCCAGCAAGGACGTGTACGTGCAGAAGCCGTTCACCCTCACCCACGCCGAGGGCGTGATCGTGCGCGACGCCGTGGTGAAGAGCGGCCGCATCGTGCAGATCGGCAGCCAGCAGCGCTCGTCGCCGCAGTTCCGTCGCGCCGCCGAGCTGGTGCGCGCCGGGCGCATCGGCGCCGTCCGGCGCGTCGAGATCGGCTTGCCTATCGACCCCACGCAGGCTGATCCGCCGCCGCAGACCGTGCCCTCGAACCTCGATTTTGACGCCTGGCTCGGGTGCACGCCCAAGGCCGACTACACGGAGACGCGCGTCCACCCCCAGCTGGACTACAGCCGTCCGGGCTGGTTGCGG
>Ga0247763_1001151_pt1 | contig 15507 bp, 11 predicted proteins | sample UWRJL141409B4_FD_179926 | JGI IMG/M metagenome (GOLD analysis project Ga0247763, IMG submission 179926) | Plant litter microbial communities from Arlington Agricultural Research Station in Wisconsin, United States - UWRJ-L141-409B-4 | ecosystem: Environmental > Terrestrial > Plant litter >...
CGACCTCTCCGCGCAGGTATGGCGCGAGGATCGCCCGCGCAATGCGGCGCGCCTGAGCCATCCCCAGCTCCTCCCAGACGCCCTCGAACGCCTCGAGCATCGGGGCCGAACGCCGGCGGAAATAGTCGCGCCCACGCCGCCCGATGGTGGCGATCTTCACGCCCACGCCCTCGGCCTCCTTGGCGCGCCAGAACGCCTCGGCTGCCTTGTTGATGTTGGCGTTGAACCCGCCGCACAGGCCACGATCGCTGGTGACGACCACCAGCAGGACCTGCTTCTCGGGCCGATGGGCGAGCAGCGGGTGGTCGACCTCGAGCCCCGCGGGGCCGAGCGCCTCCAGCACCTCGTGCAGCACGTCCGACGCTTGCTTGGCGTACGGGCGCATCGCTGAGATGCGCTGCTGGGCACGGTTCAGGCGGGCGCCCGCCACCATCTTCATCGCACGCGTGATCTTCTGCGTGCTCTTGACGGTGCCGATGCGCTTACGAATTGCCTTGAGGTTCCCCACTCTCGCTCACGCTCCCGCGGCTTGCTTCTTGGGCGCGTCTTTGGAGCCGCTCCAGACGAACTTAGCGCCGAACGCCTTGAGCACCGATTCGATCTGGCTCTTCAGCTTGTCGCTGAGCTGCTTCTCGTCGGCGAATGTCTTCCACAACCCCGGGTGGCTCTCGTCCACGAAGCGCAGGAGCTCTTGCTCGTACTCGCGCACCGCCTCGACCGGAACCGTATCGAGGTACCCATTGGTGCCCGCGAAGATGCTCAAGATCTGGCGCTCGACGGGCATCGGCACGTATTGGCCCTGCTTGAGCAACTCGACCAGGCGCTGGCCGCGTTCGAGCTGGCGGCGCGTCGAAGCGTCGAGGTCGCTCGCGAACTGGGAGAACGCCGCCATCTCGCGGTACTGAGCGAGATCGAGCCGCAGGGTGCCGGCGATCTTCTTCATTGCCTTGGTCTGGGCGTTTCCACCCACGCGGCTCACCGAGATGCCGACGTTGATCGCAGGACGGATGCCCGAGAAGAACAGATCGCTCTCGAGGAACATCTGACCGTCGGTGATCGAGATCACGTTGGTCGGGATGTACGCCGACACGTCACCGGCCTGGGTCTCGACGATCGGCAGCGCGGTGAGCGAACCGCCGGAGAACGGATCCTTCGCGAGTTCGAGCGAGGCGTGGTCCTTGTGGGCGTGGAGCGCCTTCTCGGCGACCTCCTTGCCGTCGTCACGCAGGTAGACCTGGCCGTCGACGCCGCGAAAGTTATGGTCACCCGGCGGCACCTTGCTGCCCTTGGGGACGATGAACCAGCGCTCGGCCATCTTCGCCGCGCGCTCGAGCAGGCGTGAGTGCACGTAGAACACATCGCCCGGGTAGGCTTCGCGCCCCGGCGGGCGACGCAGGAGCAGCGACATCTGGCGGTAAGCGACGGCCTGCTTGGAAAGGTCATCGTAGATGCAGAGCGCGTGCTCACCTCGGTCGCGGAAGTACTCCGCCATGGTGACGCCCGTATACGGCGCGAGGAACTGCAGCGGGGCTGCCTCCGTGGCGGTGGCAGCCACCACGATGGTGTACTCGAGCGCGCCGTTTAGGCGCAGCGTCTCGACCACCTGCGCGATGGTCGACGCCTTCTGCCCGATGCCCACGTACACGCAGCGAACGCCGGTGCTCTTCTGATTCAGGATCGTGTCGACCGCGATCGCGGTCTTGCCCGTCTGCCGGTCGCCGATGATGAGCTCGCGCTGGCCTCGACCGATCGGGATCATCGAGTCGATCGCCTTGATGCCCGTCTGCATCGGCTCTTTCACCGGCTGGCGATCGAGGATGCCGGGCGCCTTGATCTCGATGCGACGGTGGCCGCTCGCCTCGATGGGGCCCTTGCCGTCGATCGGCTGACCGAGCGTGTTCACCACGCGCCCGAGCAGCGCGTTGCCCACCGGCACGCTCGCGATCTCGCCGGTGCGCTTCACCGAGTCGCCCTCGCGGATCGCCGAGGGATCACCGAGCAGGGCCACGCCGACGTTGTCGTCTTCCAGGTTGAGGACCAGCCCGAACAGGCCACTCGCGAACTGCACGAGCTCGCCCGCCATGGCGCCCTCGAGGCCGTACAGACGCGCGATACCGTCGCCCGTCGACAGAACGGTGCCCGTCTCCTTGACCAGGGTGGCACTGTCGAAGTTCTGGATCTGCGACTTGATGATCTGGGAGATCTCGTCCGCGCTGAGTTGCATATCTGCTCCGTGGTTTTCGACCGGTTACCGGCCGACCCTCTGATGGTGGCCGCGTTGATTCGAGGCTTCAGTAATCGTTCCGCCCGCCGCCGCTGGCTCAGGCCGTCGTCAGGAGACGGCGCTCGAGCTCTTCGAGGCGGCCGCGGATGCTGCCGTCGAAGGTGTTGTCACCGACGCGCACGAGGACGCCGCCGATCAGGCTGGGATCTTCCTCGTGTTCCACGATGATGCGCTTGCCGACGACGCTCTCGAGACGCAGCTCGAGCTGCTTGAAATACGACTGCGGTAGGCTGCCGGCCGACACGATCTTGGCTCGCACGACGCCGTTTCGCTCATCGGAGAGCGAGCGCAGTCGCTTGGCGATGATGGGCAAGTCTCTCAGGCGCCGGCGCTTCAGCAGCACCAAGAGCGCGTTGGTCGCCAGCGGGCTGAACTGCGAGTGGCGCGCCACCTGGCGCAGCACACGCTCGCGCAGCGACTCCTCGAGCACCGGGTTCTCGAGCGCTCGTCGGAGCGCCGGCAGCTCCCGGAAAGAACCTGCAAACTCGGAGATCTCCTGGGTCAACCGGTCCAGCTGACCGCTCTCCGAGCCCAGCTCGAAGATCGCCCTCGCATACCGTTCCGCCGCTGCGCCACTACTCACGTCGATCAGCTCCGTCCGCTCACATCACCTGGCCGCGAAGACCGGCGGGGTGACTGAGGCCGCAAGGTTTCCAGGTACTCTTCACACAGCCGGCGATGGTCGTCCGTCGACGTGTTGGTCGCGAGCAACTCGCGCGCCGAACGCAGCGCCGCGCGCGCCGTCTCACGGGTCAACTCTTCGCGCACGGCCTTCATCTCTTGTTCCACGAGCACGTGGGCCTCTTGCTCGAGGCGCCCGCGCCGCGCCGCCGCTTCGCCCAGGATGCGCTGGCGCTCGGTCTCGGCCCCATCGCGCATCTCGCGCTTCACGCGCTCGACCTCGGCGTCTAGGTTGTCCAGCTTGCTCCGATAGGCGTCGAGCTGGCGCTTGGCCTCTTCCTTCATCGCCGTGGCCTCTTCGATGCCGCGCATGATGCGCTGGCGGCGGTCGACCAGGCCCTTGGCGACGGGCGCACGGGCGAACTTGAAGAGGAGCCCGAACAGCAGCGCGGTGTTCACCAGCACCGCCGCGAAGGGGATAGGCATGTCTGGCGTGCGCCAGAGCAAGCTCGGCTCGACGCCTTCCTTGACGCCGACGATGCCGTGGACCCAGTTGAACTCCTGGTGATGCTCCCCGTGGCCGCTCTCGCCATGGCCTGCGGATCCATGGCCTGCGGATCCATGGTCGGCCGAGCCATGGTCGGCTGCCCCGTGTTTCACCGCGCCATGCGCGGGCTGGCTGCCGGCTGCGTGCGGGTCAGCGTGCTCGGAACGTTCGTGGCTGGGGGCTTGCAGGGCTGGCATCAGTGCAGGCTCCTTCCGAGAACCGCTTCGGCAACGTTTCGCGCCAGGCGCTCGGACTCGCGCCCGAGCGCAAACTCGATCTGCCGGCGTTCCCGCTCGATGCGCTGCCGGCCCTCATCCAGGATGCGGTTCGCCGTCTCGCGCGCCTGAGCCATCACCTCTGCCTCGACTTTCGCCGTCTCGGCCCGGATCCGGTCGCGCTCCTGACGCGCCACCTCGTGCACCTTCGCGAGCTCTTTCTCATAGCGGCTCAGCAGCTCACCGGCCTCTTCCTGCATGGATCGGGCGCTGTCTTTCGCCCCCTCCGTCCGACGCTCGCGCTCTTCGAACACGCGCAGGACGGGATCGAACAGCAGCGGTTTCAGCACCACGATGAGCGTGGCGAACACCACCATCTGCAACAGGAAAGTCAGGTCGAAGTCAAAAGTCATCTTGGCCTTGGGTGCATCTTGGCCCGACTGCATCGTAGACGAGCATGTCGAGAAGTCACTCAGCGAGTCGTCACTCCGGAGTATCACCTCCGGAATATCGCTTCCGGAGTATCACGGCGGCCCAGGCTGCCCTGGCCCGCGGCCAAAAAAGAACGCCCTCGTTCTCGCGGATGGCGCGGCTCGTACCATCACGGGCAAGGCCTGTCCATACCCCGGGACATCTGCCCGTCGGCCCCCCCTGCCCAACCGGTACCGAGTCGCTCGATTCCTTCCCCGTTCAAACCTGCGAGCACGTCGCCGTAGAGCACACCATCGGCGGGGTCTACGGCGTCGGGTGCCACATCGATGAGCGGCCGCAGCGCGAACGCCCGTTCGCGAAGGCGTGGGTGGGGAACCACGAGCCCCGCGACGGCGACCGTCGCCCCTCGAATCCAGAGGATATCTAAGTCCAGCGTCCGCGGCCCCCATCGCACGCGCCGCTCGCGCCCTGCGAGGCGTTCGATCCGAAGCGCCTCACCCAGCAAGGCTTCTGGCGAAGCATGAAACACCAACCGCACGGCAGCATTCAGAAAATCCGGCTGAGATGGCCCACCGACCGGCGCTGTCCGGTAGAGTGCCGAAACCCCCGCCAGCGGCCCCAACCGCGCGAGCTCGACCAGGGCGCCGCGCAGCGCGCCGCAAGGGTCGCCGAGGTTTGCCCCCATGCCGATCACCACGTCCATGGGACGGTCTACCGGAGAGTCTCCTGGTGTGCGGCCGCGGCCCGCCTCATTTTCCATGGCTCGAGCCGTTTGTGAGTACGCCATAATCCGGCAGGATCGTTCTGAGGCACATGTTCGATTTAAACCGCGGCGAGTGGTTTGTTACACTTTTTATCTTGATCGCGATCGTTTCGGCGCCCCTCTGGCCCGCGCTCGGAGAGTGGATTGCCCGGCGCATCGCGAAGGGCGAGGCTCGTTCTGGAAACCGAGATCGGGCGTAGTCGCGCGCGCTCGCGATGAACGTGATGAAGTCCGTGCACCCTGACGACGCGGCCGCTTCGCGCGCGCTCGTCGTGATGGTGAGCGGCCGTTCGATCGAGCTCAACGCGCTCGCGCAACGTCTGGCGACGTCGGGAGCCCGCGTGGGTCCGTTGCACGACGACGCGAGCGACGCGGCGGAGGTGACCGCCGACTTCGTGATCTGCGACCTGGCGAGCGATGGCGCCCTGGCCAAGCTCGAAGCTTTCTGGGCTGGCCCGACGGATCCGAAGCCTGGCCTGGTGACGCTGGGCAGCCCGCGCAGCGAGCCGTCGGAGGCGCAGGCTCGCCTGTTGTCGCAAGCGCGCCAGCGCTACCCGCGCCCGCTCGACATCCAATCCATCAGCGAGGAGCTGCTCGGGGCGCTGCGCCAGCCGCGCGCCTCGACGCGTGTTCCACAGAGCGGCCCAGAGCTGTCCTATTCGCCGCTCAAGACCCGATCGAGTCGCGCACCGCGCCTCGCGCCGGCGCCTGCGGCGCCACTGGAAGCGTCGCCCTCGACGCATCCGGCATCCATCGCCGCGGCCTCGCCCCCAGACGAGATCGGGCCTCCCGCCTCCCAGAAGCTCAGTCCGCCGGCGCTCGAACACTCGGTGGTGAGCCCGGAGCTCGAGGCGCTCCTCGCCGACGCCGAGCGCCGCGTGCAGGCGCAGATCGCCGTCCAGAACGAACCGGTCGCCTCGACCCCGCCCAACGGGAGCAACACGCGCCTCCCCGACGACGTCTGGGAGGCGCTCGCCGAAGAGCTCGACGATGATCCGGACAACGCCATCCCCGAGCCCTCGGAGGAAGAGGGCCCGCCCCCCTCGCCGCTCGGCGGCGACCTCGGGCCTCGCTCGCTCCAGTCACCGGCGGACTCTACGGTGCCGCCCAGCTTGTGGCGCAGCTCGAACGACGACGATACGGGCTCGCACGCGCCAAGCCCCGAGTCGGAGCAGACCAGCGGGTCGCAGAACCCGGTGACGGCAGCGGGCAACGCTGCGGGCCCGCCGACGCTGGGAGTCACCCGCGATGTCGCGGTTCGCCCTGACGACCCTACCGACGATCGCGACGCCCAGGTCACGCAGGCACCGGAGCCGCCTTCGACGACGCCGCCTGCCGCCCGCGCGCGCCCTGCCGAGAAATGGCCGACAGCTCCGGTGGCCCCGAAGACCTCGGTGCCTCCCGAGCCCCTCGCCGGCGAGAGCCAGCCGCCGGGGACGCTGGGGCCTGACGAGCTGGGCGCCGCCTCGAGTGTCGCGCTGCCACCGAACGGCCAGGCCTCGTGGGAGCCCCACATCGAGCTGCCGGGGGCGCTCGTTCGCGGCGCGCCGGCGCTGGTGATTGGCCGCGCCGTCCGCCAGCGCTTCACGGGTTGCCTGGCCTTCGAGGTCGATCAGGGGTTGCGGCGAGTCGTGTTCAAGGATGGCGACGTGGTGATCTCGGCATCAGCGGTGCACGGCGAATCACTGGTGTCGTTCCTCGCGCAGCGCGGCGACCTCGGCAACGACACGGCCGCGCAGATCGAGCACCGGATTCCGGCGTTCGGCCGTCACGCGGGGGCCGCGCTGATCGCCCGCGGCCTGCTCGAGCAGAACGAGCTATGGCCCGTGCTGCGGGCCCACGCCGAGTGGGTGCTGTCGCAGCTGCTCTTGATCGAGCGCGGCGCGGTGCAGATGGAGCACCCCGTGCCGGAGCGCCTCGCGGCTGAACCCGCGGTGTTCGGAGGGGCGACGGGGGCCGAGGTGCTGGTGGAGGTCATCCAGCGCGTCGTGCCTCCCGCGCAGGCCCTCGGCTACCTCGGCGGCGACGGGGTGGTCTTCGCCAAGGGCCCCGCGAGCGCGCTGCTCGCCGAGTGCGCGCTCGCGCCGCCGCTGCTCGCGCTCGTGCAGCGCGCCCAGCAAGTGGAGCTCGCGCAGCTGCTCCGAGAGGCTGAGGATGAGCCGATGCTGCCCTGCGTGCTGTACGCGCTCAGCGTGCTCGATGTGCTGAATGCCACGGCGCCCGAGCCCCGTCGCGCCCCGCGCTCGGCGCGCGGTCGCCCCGCCCGCGTACCCGATCCGATCGACGACGAGGCGCTGCGCGCCAAGATTCAGGCGCGCCGCGCGCTGGTCGATGAGGGAGACTACTTCGCGCTGCTCGGAGTACCGCGGGGGGCCACCGGCTACGACATCCGCCGCTCCTACATGGAGCTGCGGCGTCAGTTCGCTCCGGACGAGACCTTGCGCCAGAGCACTCTCGATCTGCGTGACGATGTCGACACGATCCTCGAGGTCCTCGACGAGGCGTACGAGATCTTGCGCGACCAGCAGCGGCGAGAGCGCTACCGCCGCGCGATCGAGTCCACGCCTCTAGAGGGCGGCCCGTAAGGCAAGCGCGACGCCGCCGCCGACGAGCCATCTGACTTCGACAGCGCCTCGGCGATCCAATCTGCGGTGAACAGCGTGGCGCGCAGCGCGTGATACTGGGCCTTCCACTCCTCGCCCTTGTGATCCCCGCGGCTGCCGATGCTGCCGTCCGGGTTGATACCCCAGAACCACTCACCGAACTCGCGGTCGATCTGGCGAGTCTCGATCCAGGTGAGCGTGCCCTCCAGCCTGTCGAGATAGCTCGCGTCGTGGCTCAGGCGATAGAGCCACCACAAGCCCGGCAGCGCCTCGGCCTGGATCCACCACACCTTCTCCAGCTTGGTCGGAGCGCCGCCGGGGATGCCCTCCTCGAAGTAGCCGCCTCTGTCGCGATCGTATCCCAGATCGGCCGAGTGCTTGCCCATCGCGAGTGCTACCGTGCTCACCTGCGGCTCGAGCGGCTTCCCGAGCGCCTCGAGCGCATCCACCAGGAGCCAAGCTGTCTCGAGGTCATGCCCGTAGCTGACGACGGGCCTCTCGTGCACGCGCCAGTCTCGATAGAACTCCTTGTGCGCGTAGTTGGACGACTGCGTGATGAGGGTGGCCACGACCTTCACCATCTCTTCCAGTCGCGCCTTTACCGCCGGGTCTTTGCTCTGACGATAGAGCGCGGTGAACGCCTCGAGCAGGTGGATGTGAGTGTTCGTGTCTTTCTGAGCCCCGGGAGCCAGCCAGCCGGGGTCGCTCGTCTGGTCGTAGCCGAGGTACTCGCCGTCGTGGGCGCGGCGATCGATCGACTGGAAGCACGCCATCGCCTTCTTGCCCGCGTCTTCCGAGCCGAACACCTGCGCGTACGTGGCGAGCGCGAAAATCGCGAAGCTCTCGGCGTAGAGCTGCTTTTTGGGATCGACCGCCCGGGTGCCGTCACGGCTGACGGTGTAAAAAAACTCGCCGTCCTCGTGATCGAGGAAGTGCTCGCCGAGGAAGCTGTAGATGCTGTCGGCGGCGGCCTTGATCTCCGGCGTCTTCTCCCGCCGGGCATACCAGGTGGAGAACGACCAGAGGTGTCGAGCCTGCTGGACGAGCCCCTTGGGCGCGTCTTCCTTCGGAACGCCGCGACGATCGTGAAAGCCGTGGACGCCGCCGTACTTCGCGTCCAGGCCGTTGGCTTTCCAGAAGGTCATGGTGTTCGCCGAGAGCGCCTCCAGCCGCGCCTTGATGCTGCCCAGGCGATCTTCGAGGCCGCTCTCGGAGCTGCTGACGCCGGAGCCCGCGCGCCCGACGAAGTGCACCGGCGCCGTGGGGGCGCGCGACGCGCCGGGCTCGGGGGGTGCTGGAGGGCGCGGAAACGACGGTTGACACCCGAGCAGTGTCCCGATCGCGAGCGCGCTCGCCCAGCGCCAACGGCCCCCACGCTGGCCGACATCCTTCAGTGTGCGCCCCGCTCGAGCGTTAGTGGCCATCATGTTCGCTTCGTGGGCCACGGTTCCTCGAGACCAGACCACCTTACAAGCGAAAATCGCTCGCTCCCGAGCCAGGGGCGCACGACGCCTCCGCTCCGCGCCCGACTTTGGCCTCCGGGCTTCAGCGCGCGAGCTCGTCGAGGGCGCCCAGCAAGCGCTGCACCTCTGCGGCGGTGTTGTAGTGCACCGCTCCCACCCGAACCACGCCGGCCTCGCCCAGGCCCAGGCGCTCCATCAGCGTGAGCGCGTAGTGGTGCCCCGCCCAGACGAAGAGCCCGCGCTCGCCGAGCCGCCGCGCGACCTCGCCGTTGTCGACACCTCGCAGCGTGAAACCGAACGTCGGCACCCGCTCGCCGAGCTCGGCGGGGCGGGCGGCGCCAAAGAGGCGCAGCCCGCGGATGGCGCCCCGCCCCTCCGCGAGCTGGCGCGAGAGCTCGGCCTCGTACGCCGCTATCGCGGCCATCGCCTTTGCTAGCGCCGGGCGCGCCTGCTCGACGGCGCGAGCCTGGGCGAAATCGGCCAGCTCGTGCCCGGGTCCGGCACCGAGGGCGGCGAGGTATTCGAACGCACCGACCAGCCCGGCGAGCCCCTCGTGGTTCTTCGTGCCCGGCTCGAATTTGTCGGGCGCGACGCTCGGCGCTGGCCGAATGCGCCGCGCGGGAAGGCCATCGAGCAGCTCGCGCCTACCCCAGACGATGCCGACGTGCGGCCCGAAGAACTTGTAGGCCGAGCACGCCAGATAGTCGACGCCCAGCTCGAGCACGTCGATCGGGCGGTGCGGCGCGAGATGGACAGCGTCGACCCACACGCGAGCTCCAGCAGCGTGCGCGCGTTCGGCGATGCGGCGAACGTCGTTGACGGTTCCCAGCGCGTTCGACGCGTAACCCACCGCCACGAGGCGCGTTCGGTCGCTCAGCGAGCGCTCGAAGGCGTCGAGATCCAGGCGGCCTCGCTCGACCTCGATCGGGATGCGCCGGATCACCACGCCCCCCTCTTCCAGATCGAGCCACGGGCTGATGTTCGCGTCGTGATCGAGATCGCTGACGACGACCTCGTCGCCGGCCCGGAGCGTGCGTCCGATGGCTCGACTGAAGGAGTGCGTCAGGGTCGTCATGTTGGGGCCGAACACGATCTCCTCGGGCGAAGCCGCGCCGAGGAAGGCTGCGGCGAGCACCCGCGCGCGCTGTACCAGCGCGTCGGTGCGCTGGCTGGTGAGGAACGGACCGTGTACGTTGGCGTTGGCACGAGCGAAGTAGTCACCGATCGCGCGCTCGACGTGCCGCGGCACCTGCGTGCCCGCCGGATTGTCGAAGTACGCCACGTCGTGGAGACCTACACGTAGACCGAGCGAGGGAAACTGCTCACGCGCCCAGGCTACGTCGAGAGCTGGCGGGTGGCTGGCGCTGGTCTTCACCGACGTCTCGACGCTGGACATACAGGCGATCATACTCTGCCCCGGGGCCCCCGATGCAACGGCGTATAGAGCCACGCCGCGACGCCGTAAATTCGGAGACCGGTATGTCGTCGCGCAAGGTCTTGGCATTGTTGACGTGCAATGCGAGCCTGAGGGACGATTATCAGGGCGCGCTGCGTCTGGGCATGGAGCGTGCCTGCGCGGAACGCGACATCGATCTGTGGGTGTTCGCCGGCCGCAACAACTGGACGCACTCCGCCGACCAGCATCGTCTGTTCCGCCTGATCGACGAGACCCGTGTGAACGGCATCGTCCTGGCGGCCGGGCTCATCGAGTCGTTCACGCCGCTCGGGGGTGTCCTGCGGACGCTGGAGGAACGGTGCGCGGTTCCCATGTGTGCGGTGGGCCAGGCGCTCGCCACCATCCCGTCCTTTTCGATCGATAATGCGCGCGCCGCGGCGCAGACGGCGGAGCACCTGCTTCTGGTGCATGGTCGCAGTCGCTTCGCCTACATCTCGGGGCCCCCCGAGCACCACGAGTCGCGCGAGCGCCTGCGCGGCGTGCGTGAAGCGCTCGCGCGCCACGGTCTGTCGCTCGATCCCGGCCTGGTGCGTCACGGCGACTTCGCCGTCTCGGGGGGCCGCCGCGCCGCCGCGGAGCTGCTCGCTGATGCCGTGGGCTTCGACGCGCTGCTGGCCGTCAACGATCACACGGCGCTCGGCGCGATCGAGGCGCTGCGGGCGCGCGGGCTGACCTGCCCGAAGGACGTCGCCGTCGCAGGATTTGACGACGCCGCCAGCGCGCGCTTCGGGGCCGTGCCGCTCTCGACCATTCGCCAGCCCGTACGGCGCATCGGCGAGCTCTGCGTCGACGCCGTCGCCAAGCTCTGGCGGGGCGAGCCCGTTCCACTCGTGACCACGCTCGACACCGAGCTCGTCTTGCGCGAATCGTGCGGCTGCCACGCCGCCGGCCTGATGCTGTCGGCGCCGCCGCGGGAGCGCGCGGAGTCCGCACACGCCGAGCTGGTCGGAGCCCTCGCCCCAGTGCTCGACGACGAGCCGCGGCGCGACCACTGGGCGACCGCGCTGACGGGGGCCGTCGAAGCCGAGCGTCAGGGCGCACCGCGTGCGATCGAGCTCGCGTTCGTTCGGCTGATCGACGAGCTGGGCGGCAGCCACGTGCCGCTGCACGAGCTCCAGCGGGTGATCTCCATCCTCTGGCGCCGCAGCGGAACCAGAGACGCGGCGCTCGAGGGCGCGTTCCACGCCGCGCGCATCGCGATCGGCGCGCTGATGTACCGCCGCGCAGGCGAGCAGAACGTGCGCGATGACCAGCTGGTCGACGAGCTGCGGCTCAGCTGCGAACGGCTCGCGACGTCGCTCGAGCAACCGGCGCTGGAACGGGCGATCTTGACCGAGCTGCCGCGGCTCGGGATCCGGAATGGCTTCATCGCCGTGTACAGCGACGCGAGTGCCGAGCGACTGCGGCCGCTCGTTCACCTGCGCGACGGCGCGCCGGGTGAAGGGGCGCGCGATGACTACCCCGCGCGCTTGCTGCTGCCCAGCGTCGCCCTCGGCCACAGCGAGCGCATCTCGTTGACGATCCTGCCGCTCACGTTCGAGTCCGAGCAGCTCGGCATCGCCGCGCTCGAGCTGCCGCTCGGTTCCGAGGCGTATGCGCTGCTGCGCGAGCAGATCGGCAGCTGCATCAAAGCCGCGCAGATCCACGAGGCGATGCGCGCCCAAGAGCGGCTGCACGCTCAGGCGCGGGAACAGGAGCGTGTGACGACGGAGCGCCTACGGTCGTTCAACCTGATCGCCGGGGGCGTGGCTCACGATCTCAACAACGCCCTCGGGCCCCTCGTAGCATTGCCGGAGACGATCCAGGCCTCCCTGGAGCGGGCGGGCGAAGTCCCGCCCGATATCCTGGAGGATCTCGAGATCATTCGCGCCGCCGGCCTGCGCGCTGCACACACGATCCAGGATCTCTTCCTGCTCGGCCGCGCCGATCACGTCAGCAAGCGGCGCATCGACCTCGGCGACCTCCTGCGCGGAGAAGTCGAGACGTTCCGTCGCCTGTGCGATCGCAAGCGGATCCTGTTCGAGGTCCACACGCCGAGCCACCCGCTCGTGGTCCACGCCTCGGGTCCGCAGCTCGTGCGCGTGGTGTGCAACCTGGTGCTGAACGCGGCGGACTCGATCCACGCGGCAGGAGCGATCGGCCTGCGCGCCTACGCTCGACAGCTGTCGGAGGGCGCGGGCGGAATGGAACCCATCGGACCGGGTCACTACGCGGTGATCGAGGTCGAGGACACCGGCACCGGCATTCCGAGCGAGTACATGCCGCGGATCCTCGAGCCCTTCTTCACCACGAAGCGCGGCAACGCTCGCTCGGGAACGGGGCTCGGCCTCGCCATCGTCCAGCGCATCGTGAAAGACTCCGGGGGCTACATCGACGTGCGCAGCGAGGTGGATCACGGCACCACCTTTGCTCTCTATTTTCCACTGGAAGCGGAGCAACTCAGCCCAGCTTCCAGCCCGCGGTCGACGCCGCTCGGCGGAACCGAGCGTATCCTGGTCGTCGATGACGAGACGGTTCAATTGAGGACGGCGCAGCGTCTCCTCCGGCACCTCGGCTACGCCGTCGAGACGGCACGCTCGGGGGAAGAGGCGATCGCCCTCATCGCGCACCGGCTCGAGAGCCCCTTCGATCTGTTGATCGTCGACATGGTGATGCCCGGGGGGCTCGACGGCCTCGCCACAATCGCGGAAGTCCGCCGGCGTTTCGCGTCGCAGAAGGTGCTGATCGCCAGCGGCTACGCGCCCGATCACCTGAATGATGCGGCGCGAGAGCGCGGTCTGCCGTGGCTCGCCAAACCCTACACTCTCACGAGCCTCGCCTCGGCCGTTCGGAGCGCACTGGCCGGCTCGGTGCAGGGGACGACCCTCGACAGCTCGACCTCCGAGTGAGGCCCCGTTCGGCGGCCGGCATGCTAGGTTCGCCGGGTGACTCTCGATGTCTGGCTGAGAAGGTTCGTCTCCGACCACGGTGGTGTGGCGGGAACGGTGCATACGCGCACGGATGACGTGCTCACGCTGGCTGCTTCGCTGAACATTCCGCCTGCAGTAGTCCAGAAGACGCAGGTCATCCCGAAGGGCAAGGGCATGGCGGGGCTCGCGTGGTCGCGTGATCAAATCGTCTCGACCTGCGACCTGAAGGCAGACCAAACGGGGGATGTGCGGCCCGGCGCAAAGGCGGTCGACGCCCAGGCTGCGGCGGCGATCCCGGTGCACGATGCGTCGGGCGGCTTGCGCGCCGTGGTCGGCATCGCGTTCATGGGCGAGCGTGACTTCACGACCTCCGAGCTCGCGGCTTTCGCGAGCTCTGCGGAGTCTCTCCCGGGCGATGGCTGAGGTCGAACGCTGCCGCCTCGACGAGGCGCATGGCCCCGCGCAGCGGCTCGAGCAGCGCGACCAGCCGCTGGTGATCCGCGGCGGAGCCGCGAGCTGGCCGGCGATCGAGCGCTGGACCCCGCAGTACCTGGCGGGGCGGCTCGGCCCGATCGAGATCGCCTACAAGACATCGAGCAGCAACGCGCACCCCGATTTTCGCGTCTCCAGCCTGGCAGGGATGTTCGCCCGGCAGCGAGGCCCGTTCGCCCGATTCCTGGAGCTCATCGGCACGGGGCCTGCGAGCGAGCGCGCTCGCTACCTGTTCACGGGTGACGAGCAGTTCCTGCTGCGCCGCCGCGCCGGGCAAACCAGCGTCGACCCCGCGCTCGCGCCGTTGCTCGCCGACATCGAGACGCCGGCCCTGTTTGCAGAGGATCGGCTCTACACCATGTGGGCATGGTTCAGCGGCCCCGGCGTGCGGACATGGCTGCACTACGACAACAACGGGTGCCACAACCTGAACGCGCAGGTTCGTGGGCGCAAGCGCTGCGTGCTGTACGCGCCGGAAGACCTCGCCCGCATGCACCCCTTCCCGCTCGGTGGCGGCAATCCGGCTCACAACTGCAGCCGCATCGACGTCGAGCGTCCCGACGGAGAGCTCCGCGTCGATGCCGCCGTGCAGGCGTGGGAGGCCGAGCTGGAGGCTGGCGACCTGCTCTTCATTCCAGCGTGGTGGCTGCACACCTTCGAACACCTCGGCGAGTTCAACGCCAACGTGAACTACTGGTGGAGGCCGGCACGCTTGGTCTGGAATCTGGTCGCCGCCCGGCAGGCCGTGGTCGATGCGGTCGCCGCAGCAAAGCTCGACACGAGCGATCCGGCGATCGCGCGCGCGCTCCAGGCCATCGATGAGGCCGCACTGCGCCGCGATCCGCGCGGCTGAGCCGTCGTCGGCTCGGGCGTCAGCTGATCTGCACCGGCGGCGGCCTCGAGAACACGACCGTTCGCCCCCCGAAGCTGTCTTCCAGGTCGCGGCGGTCGGCGGTGCTCGTCACCCAGCTCCAGGTCTTGAACTCGAATTTCTCGAGCCTCCCGACGCGCACGTGCTGATCCTGAAAGCCGTTGATAGCGCCCGACAGCGCATTGCAGATCTCAGCCGAGGCTGCGATCGAGTCTTCTCCAGGCGAGAGCGACTTGAGCTGCTGCTCGATCTCGGCGCGCGGCAGCATCATCAGCGTACCCCCGAGGAAGACCGCGGCCTTGAGGTCCATGACGATCGCGCCCACGGTCTGGTCGTTGTCATCCAGGATGGATGCGGCGAAGCAGCCCTTCGTGGTGCGATTCACCGATAGTGGCGGATCGCCTTCGTGGACGGTCACGTCGCCTCCGATCAGCAGCACCACACACTTCGCCAGCTCGGGCACCGGCGGAAGCGCGAGCTGGAGCCGCGCCGGCGCGCCGGGTGAGAGAGGCGCCTCGCCACCTGCCGGCACCCCGGAGGCTTCGCCAGCTTCGGGCGCGTCGGGCTGCGGCGCTCCAGGCTCCGGTCGACCGGAACTCGACGAACCAGGCTCTGACGAACCGGACTCCGACGCCGGTGCACTGCCATCGTCAGACGCGCCGCCGGCCGCGTCCTCAGCCCAATCGCGCGCCGCCTCCGCCGAAGATCGCCCCCCCTCGGACTCGGACTCGGAGAGCGCGTCGCTCGTGCCGGGTCGCACCTCGGCGCGCTCCTCGTTGTCTGCACCACCGGCGACGAATGTGCCGCGCGCCAGCTTGGCCTCGAGCCGCGCGAGGCGCGACAGCAGGCCC
>Ga0247763_1001152_pt1 | contig 15504 bp, 12 predicted proteins | sample UWRJL141409B4_FD_179926 | JGI IMG/M metagenome (GOLD analysis project Ga0247763, IMG submission 179926) | Plant litter microbial communities from Arlington Agricultural Research Station in Wisconsin, United States - UWRJ-L141-409B-4 | ecosystem: Environmental > Terrestrial > Plant litter >...
GGCTGTCTGATGGTGTGGGAGGGAACCGGGGGGGGGGGGGTCATCGGGAGGATCCCGGATGGAAAGGCCACTTCATCAACAACGCAAACAGAAAAAGGACATGAAGCAAGTCGAGAGAGGCGCATGGCTAAGGCACTTGCACTAGTGTAGTGAATGCTTGTTGGCCGTGAAGAGGAGAGCAGTGCATGTTAGGCCGGTCAGGAAAAAAAAAAAGGAAATAAAAGTGACAAGTCATAAACTGTGCTGTTGATCGGTTGGGCTTGAGTGTATGAAACCGTTGGTTGATGCTTCCTTGTTGAATTTGTGAGATCAAAGGTAGGCAAAAGAAACAGAGCGAGTTTGAGGCAAGCAAAGCGGAGAGGTCTTAGGCAGCGACCTTTTTCGTCTCGTTGCGAAAAAGAAAAAGGTGAACTGGATCAATATTTTTACTGATTCATTGCTTTCTGTAATGCAGTGACACGGCGTGTACTTTATACAACTAGATATGCAACGACGGGAGAAATGCGAGGGCACAAGTCTGTTGCAGAAGACTTGTGTAACTCTGCCCTTCCCGCCCCTTTAGTTGACCTTCGTTCGCTTGCTCCCCGGGGGTGTGTGTGTGTGTGTGTTTGGGGTTCTGATGGCGGAGCGGGATGTATGCCCCCCCGTCGGATGGACGCGTTGGCGCAAAATTGTGAGAAGTGCACTAACTACGGAACAGCTCTGCTGACTGTTCCCCCCTTTTTTTTTTTCTTACCGCGGACTTCTGCAAAGGCGCTAGTTGGTGAAGGGCCTCCCCGGATGATGAAGAGCAATCAGTGGCGTTTGTCTGACTGATGATTACGGGTACCTCCCTTGCATGGCTGATTGTTGCTGTTGGTCTGGGGCGGGCTGCAACGCCGTGGTTGAGCTGACAAGTCGACTGCGTGTCAACCCGCCAAGACCTGGGCCACGGGGGATTACTACACTATTGCACCGCCTCTTGCCCAATCCCGTAGCTCTTAACTCCGGGCGTTTCCTGATGCATCATTAGGCGTTAATTGGAACCTAGGTATGAGTCGTGTACACTAGTTAGATAGCTTCGCGTTGTCCAAGGCCGATCAAAAATGTCGCAAATCATTTTGCCCGAGTGGCCAAAGTTGAAAAGAACTTTTTTTTTTTAAAAAAAAAAGAAAGGCAAAGAGGAAAAATAAGAAACAACAAGGGCCAACACAACCCCACCAGTTGCCAAGATCTGCTGCCCTTGGGTGGGCCTTGGCTGGTCGACTGGGCAGTGGGGTGTCTGCTCTCGAGCCTCGGCGAAACCAACGGCAACCAATCAAACCAACCATCCCCCCCATGCGAGGTGCATCGGTTGATTGCCACTCAACGCTTGTGAATTAAGCTTAAGCGGTTCTGGGGCGTCCTTGGATATTGCTCGGGATTTGGGGGCGGACGGGAAGCAAGAAGCAGTCCGAGGCTACATTGCGGAGCAGATAGTTTATTCGCACGTTGTCCTCCATGTCCTCGTATCCCACCCCCTTTTCTAGAGGGGGGAGGGGCGATCCTGCCCAGTTTACGGATATACCAGAAGGTCGTGAAGTTACCTAACTAGATAGTGCAGTGCGCAAGGTACATCCCTCTTTGCTGCATTCTCATCGGCGATGGATAATCAAGAGGGTGGGTGTCATGGAGCACTCGGAACTCGTCCGATGAGCTTGGACGGTTCGCAAAAGGCCGAACTTTGGCCAAATGCCGAGAATCACGAGACTCGATGTCCAGGAGTGGTTGGCCCCACTGTGCCCCTTTTCCTGGTCACCCTCAGGCTGGGAATGGAAAAGCACAAAGAACCCCTCGGATTTCAATGATCGGATGTTGGTCAGGCTCGTCAACCCACAACCCAGACAGGCCAAATATGAAGGGGCTCGAAAGGGCGTGTTCCCCAGCTCGGTCTTCCGGTTCCCTAATGTTTCAATGCAACAGAATGAGACAACCCTGCCGCATTCCAAGACGCCTTCGGCACACCTTCTCGAAGGGGGTTGTTCAATGCAGTCTCCAGGTCCGATCAGACCCCTCGGATACACCAGATGGGAAAAAAAAAACCGCTTTCTGCAAGAACGGGTGGTGTTCTCAGGTCCCTATTAGATGCAACCTTTCCAGTAAGGAGGTTAGAAGCTCAGGGCTGGAGATACCGAGATAACCGTAGCATGGGCTGAGCGGGATCCAGGCCTATTTTCCGTGCCTTGAATTCTGGGCGACGATGTTAACTAATCCACCTCATCCAGTCGCAACCGGATCTGTCGGGCCTTGGCCCCCGGCGCGATGCAAATGCAAACGCCCAAATCAGCTCCCGGTTCCAGTAATAAAAGCGGAAGCGCGCTTGTGGTAGTTCGCGACACTCTGGTGCTGTGCTGAAAGAGAAACACGATCCAAAGCTACCGCCTCGACTCAACTACAACTTCTAGGTTCCGTTGGCCGATCTGCTTTCCTCATTTGATCTCGAACACCACTGTGGCCTTGCTGTCTTCCTATCCATCCAAACCAAGTCCGCAGAGGGTATGTGTGCTCGGACGGGTAGGTACTCCGTACACGTGAGGTGAACCGCTTGACCGCACACTCGAGCGTAGGACAGGGAAGGATTGGACAAGCTCACGACTGTCCTAGTGTTGGTTGGCTGATCCTCAGTGGCGTCGACGACGGTAGCACTAGTAGGCCGGGATTCGCAATGCTTACGGCACTTTATCGAAAGAACCTTGCAGGGCAAGGTGTCGCCCAAAGGAAACAATGCAGGGTCAACATGCGGACGGGACACCCCGCGTTGAATGCCGCCCCTTGCCTGCATTTCCTCACCCCGACGGTAGAATCCGGCGGCGCATAGTTATGACTCCAACCATTGTTGTTCCTTCCAGTTCGTTCACCTCCAGGTTGGCGTCAGGATCGGAGCCGGAGAAGAAGACGTCAGTCGCGGTGTCCATCTCACCGTCGTTATCACATATCATTTAACTCCCTAAAACGCGTCCTTTCCGTTGCAGGATGACCAACGGGTAGAAATACCGTGCGCCATGCAGGAGTTTCTTTCGTGCTACTCTGTCCTCCACTGCGAAAACCAGGTCAACTTGGCGATGATGGAGCCTTAGTGTTACCCCCCTGGCTTATGAACTGCGACACCACAGATGAGGGTTTTGTGGGCGCTAAGCTTGAAATCAGATGGCATGTCCCGCTGAAGTGCCCTGGAGTGTACGAGCCGAGTAATATTGTTGCCGATTTGGGTCGCGACCGAGGCTCCGCGGGATGCGAAGGATCGGGTCATCAGAAGAGGATGTGGAGCATGAGGAGACCGCCGCAAACATTATTTTTGGCGGCTGTGCTTGCACCAACCTGTCCCAGGTTAACCTTAAACAAACCGCAGTCCCTTCCCCCGGTTATCTTGGCCCCGCCACGAGGGATTACTGAGTGGCTGCATGAAGTGGGGATTCCGTCCGAGTCACCTCGGCCGCCAACCTTGTGTATATACACCAGTTTTTTGACAATAATTTACCTGGCAGGGGCCGGTTTGGGACTTGCAACCCGATCGACTACTTCAACCGAAGAACGAGGGTAATCACGGGGAATATTCGCTATAGTTGAGCGCATGAAGCAGATTACCTACCCAGGGCCCTGGTAAATACCAGTCAAAGGAGAGAATCGTGGAATGCACAGTAGGCAGTTGGGCAGTTACGAAGTACCTAGGGCCCAAAGGCTATCAAGCCAGAGGATCCATCTCCCATGAGCTGTCCAAACAAAAGTCGCGAGTGTGTCACGAGTCGATGCCATTGAGAGTCAGCAGCCGACATGACCTTTTTGGTTGAAGAATGACAGATTGTGCGCAGGGGCCATGCGCTCCGGCTGCCGTCTGTTTGAGAGTTAGTTATAAGCGAGAAGATGCGATTGGGTCCCGCCATCATGGGTGCGTCTCTCAACAAAAGAGAATCACATCACTAAATGGGCGGTCGGAGAGTATTGGGGTGCAAATTTTTTTTGGGCCGGCTCGTTGTGCATATGTGCATGCGGACCCATAGTCCAACGGCGGAATGGCAAGTGCATTTCTCATCGGGTTTGCTGTGCCGTGGTCATTCAGCGTATGAGTGGCCGTGGGCGGTCGCAAGACTCATGAGTAAGGACGGGAGCCGGAGTGGAGTTTTGTCAAGCAGTGAAGTAACTGTGTCATGGAGCTTGCCCCCACCTCTTTGAAGTGTGAAATTCAAAGTGCATCCATGCTGGGTTCACACGCCGTCTTCTAGGAATGACCCATTTTTCCCGCAATATCATGCAAGTTAAAGACGTCTTGTAGTGCAAAACCAAACATGAAGAGGGCACCGCATCAACAGGGCCGTGATGTCAGCATTGAAGGTGGTGTGGTGGATGTCGGGACGTGGGTAAGATGGGGTGGACGCGAGCAGGGAATGGTGGGGAGGATCACAACGCTTAAAATCATGCTTAACTAACAGGCTTGGCGCCAGCGCAACACTCACCTAAGCGAATCCTCCAAAAATTCACGATCCGAATCGTAGAAGCCATGTCCTGGGCTTGCAGTCTGATAGGTACGTAGTGCAATGTAGTGGAAAGTTTCCAAGGTTCTCTACGAGGTGGTTGGCGAATCTAAGTCGGGCACAGGTCGGTCACCTGCCCAGAAACCCTAGGAATTCTACGGCCCTCTTGCTGTCGGTTCGAGATTCGGTGACAGCGGCCGAAACCGCGACAGTCATCGACGGCTGTCATCATCAATGAGCAGGGACCCTGTTAAATAGTTTTGGAACACCAGACGAGCTCAATCGCTCTCTGGTTGCAGAGGGTCGGTGTGAGCATGACACGGGCAGCGGGTGTTAAGGCCATCGATTTGCAGCATCTGCGCAACTCTACGAATATCCGTCACTGAACTGCCGGCCTTCAGGGTTTCAGGATTCTCGTTTCTAGCTCGATGACAAACAACGGGTGCCACTCTCCCACTGACTCTCATCCCGCGAGTGTGCCGTCACACGGTAACGTTCAGTGGATGAGGACCAAGGAATCCCGTCCACGGAAATCCGGAAAATCCGCCGATGAAGACTGTGTTTTGAACGCCACTGACATCGGGTGCCGACGCATCCGTCTCTGCCCCCCCTCCCCAAACAACAACAACAACAACAACAACTAAAAAAAAAAAAAAAAAACTACACTATCAATTCCACATCAGGTACAATACACTAGATATCACTCAAGTGTCCACAGGGTATTGGGGGCTCTGGCACCGAGGCGAAAATCGACCCATCTGCCGAGAAACTGAGTGGCACTTGTGTACCAAAACGCTGCATTGCCTGGGGAGGTACGAAGTACACTTAGGTAGACAGGTACGCAGGGTAGCTGTAACCATCTGACTGGTTGTAGAACATGATTGATACCTGCTAGTTACTGGTCTGCCGTACTGTATTTCACGCTGGGCCTCATTGAATGCAAATGTTGCCCAGATGGCTCACCCATGGCTGGTTCAATGTGTTTGTAATCGGTGGAGCCCCATATGATTGATGCAACTCCATCCCAAGCCTCGCCAAGCTGCTTCTGGAGTGGCCAAGCCTGAAATGCGAGGCACGAGATGATCGAGGGGGGTGCCATTGCGCGGCGGATTAAGCTTGAAATTTTTGTCACAACCCTTTGTGAACTCCGGAGCAATCGGACAAGGGGCACCACGAGAGCCAAGTTATTCCGCGCCTGACGCTTGGACAGGGCCAAGCCTGGGCCTAACCAAACAGCAAGCTACCAAGCGATTCGCCCACAGCGGTGGAGGTGCCACCCGCACTTAGATTACCAAGAATACCAAGGCGAACCAAGAGTTACCAAGGCTGGCAAGAGCCTCGACGGCATGGTTCTGGTACGTAAAGTAATTGCTGGTGATGGCACATTTCCGTCGCTTGAGTGGAATAGGCCACGGAATGAAGGATAACGAAAAAGAGGGGCAGGGTGTAGATCTACCCTCAAACTAAGCGCTCGATTACGAGATATGTAACAAACTGTCATGTCGAGATAGTGTTTGACCATCGAGAAGACTACCTGATTCTAGTGGGATGCGCCGAGGAATCGCAACCACTTGGGGCGTGCCTAGCAACGCGCCGAGCAAAATGCCAACGTCCCTTTTGAGCCTTCAGTGGCGGCATCGTACGAAGTAGTGTACTTATCCCCACAAACCACGAAACTCAGTCTCAACGCAGCCCGCCGCACCGATCCTAGGTAACTAAACTCAAACCTGAAGTCAAAGGCGGAGCCTGGGCGCGAGCGAAGGAAGCGCCAAGGCATCTGGATGTTAGTTCAGTGCCTGCATCCACACCCTGCGAGACGACAAGATCAGATTTTAATCAGCTTACGACACCCTAGTGGATCCGCCAAATACTTATCCCTCGTGCATACTAGCGCAGCTTCGCCCTGGAACTCTGAACTCCGGGCAGCCAGCTGACGGAAGACCTAGTGCATGGCAAGAATAAAAGTTGAGAAGTGACAGAAGACTGCTCGGTCAAGGCTTTCTGGAGATCTCAGTGATCGGGCCAGACTCTGACAACAAAAAAAGAATGACAGACCAGGCAGGCGATTCCGGCATGCAATGCAGTGCGTTAGGTAACTAGCAGGTTGGTGCGATAACTCCTGCGTGTTCTGGGGTTTTCGGGATGGCTGCGGCTTGGCATAGGTTTCCATTGCAGATACAACGATAGGTGCCGCTCCCCCTCCCCCCTCCCACATTCCGAGACATGCGCCATTGGCTTGCATCATCATCAACTGCGGGAGACCTTATTTCCACTTTAAATCAGCCCGATAATTCTAAAGACCGACCCGAGGAAAATAACCTATACGCTGTGCGCTCCCTGGATTTGCTAGGTCCCGCTGCAGCTGCTGTGCCGCTCTGTTCAAAAAGGTACACCTCTGCCCTCGCTCTTCGACTTTCCCTTCCACAGTGCCCCCCTCTGTGCAACAAAGAGAAACCGATCCTCGTCCAACGCCCAGCAAACGTTGGCTTCGAACACCTGTCGTCGCATCCACCGATTCTCCCGAACGTCCTTCCCTGAGCAGCGCCACTCGTCCATGATCTCCAATTCCACCGATCCGAAACCTGGGCACTTGGTACGTAAAGTTTTTGACTTGCTATCTCATAAGGTTATGAGGTTATTGCATACTCAGCACGATGCCGGGTGAAGCTGCCCAGTGGGTGTGCATCATCAAAGTTTCCTCCCAGCGACTGGGCTCGGCCAACACGTCCGCTAGAAAAGCTTGACGAATACGCTCGCTCGCTTGAAGCTGCGGTAAACCCACTCTACACTGCACGAGTGTTTAGCTCCGCTGCCTGGCACAGCCGTGGGTTGCCTCTGCAAGCGCAGCACATCCTAAACAACCACGCCGTGCAGTGTCGGGCAGATTCTTAGACGGAAGCTTTACGCGCTGTTGGTGGGCCTTGATGCAGATGTGCGGTGCTTTTTCATGTGGTGGGTCAGACTGAGCGCAGCACTTGGGTTCCATACATCCCACCCTTCCTTCGTTGGTTGTTGGGCTGTGTTTGCGTCAGAGACTTCTAGGGGGGGCCGGAGGCTCAGGCTCTCGAGCCTTTTTGGATTAAGCTTCTGGCACATCAGTCACATCATTTTCGGTCTTTGGGTGCATTCATAAACCACTGGATCCGCAGTGAGCTAACCTTGGCCCGGCCAGGTCGGCAGCTTTTTCCCCACACCATCCCCACGCCGCGACGTCTCAGATTGCTCTAACGGCCTTGTCGTGCACCACCGTGCTTCGACCTCGACTGGACCTGCCGTTTCCAAGCTCTATTCTTTTAAGCTCAAGGCTATTCCCACTGGCGCGACCCGGGATTTGATTAGTGGGGCCATTGCATCACCGTGCAAGCCCTTCTTCTTTCTTTCCCGACGGGTGATTGTTGCCGATTACGAGGCCAAGTGCATCTCTCTGGGGCGGACCTTGGGGCGGACCTTGGTCGACTCGTTTGGATGGTGGAGCCGGTGCCGAGGCCGAGACGGACGGAGGGCTAGAAAGTCATCGACTAGATAAGAGCATTGCGGTTCCCTCCCCCCCTCGGGCCGCGCTTGAAGACTTCTGTCAAAATGCACAACACAACCATGGAGACATACCACGGCTACGTGCGGACGCCCGCCGACGCCATAAAACTTTTTGAGGCCTGCAGAATAGGCATGTTGCCCCGCGTGCAGCGGAGGCTGTCAGAGAAGGAACGGCAAGCAATCCGGTCAGGCTCCGTCTTCGTCTGGGATGAGAGGGAAGCGGGCATGCGGCGGTGGACTGATGGCAAGTCGTGGAGCGCCAGCCGCGTGTCGGGCAGCTTCTTGACATACCGAGAGATGGAGGGAAAGCGAGGGAGTGGGTTCGGCGCAAGGAGAGGAGGTGCCGGGAAGACTCCCGACTCTGGCCGCGGTAGCGACGAGGACCAGGATGATGGAGGACCGGACGGGTACCGCTACAAGGCTGACGGGCTCATGAAGCAGTCGTTCAGTATCACGACCTCTGCCGGTCAGAACCTTCACCTGATCTCATACTTCAGCAGAAACGGAGACCAACTCCCACAGCCAACATCAGACCCTAACCTGCGAAACATCGTCCCTTCGAAGCAGCTATACCCGGAATCGAGCCTGAACGAGACGCCAGTGCCGGCTCTAACAAGATCGCCAATGCAGCAACCATACCCACCACATCCTCACGCGCCGCACCCTCATGCGCACCCTCATGCGCACCCTCAAGCGCACCCTCAAGCGCACCCTCACGCGCATTCTCACGCGCACCCTCACGCACATCCGGGGCATCACCCAGGCTACCCGGCACCTTACCAACAGCCATATTGGCCCCCTTCGCCCGTTGCGACACCGCCTTACAGCCACGGTCACTACGCGCCAGGGCCGCAACATGGTCACGGAGGCCCACCTCTTCCACCGCCGCCGCATCATTATCCCCAAACAATGCCATATCCCCCTCCGGGCAACTATTATGCCAATTCTGGGCCTCCCCAACCACCATATGATCGAGCCCCTCTTCCACCGCCGCAACCCTCGGCACTGCCACCTAGTCAACAAATGCCACTGCCCCAACCTTATCCGCAGCAGCCCGGTCATCGCTCGCCACATATGGCACAACTACCTCCACGTCTCTCTCCTCTCGGATCCCCGCAATCTCAAAGCCTGCAGTCGCAGGCCCGAGAAGCTGTCCAGATTGACCCTAGATTGGCTAGCAGTCTTGCGCGGAGCCCTCAACGGCCACTACCAGCCCTCGTTCCGCCTTCGCAGTCGCAGCAAGCGCCGCAACAGCAACCACAGCAGCAAACACAACAGCCACTACAGCAGTCTGCACAGCAGCAACAAAACGGTGCTCAAACACCACCATCGCGCACGCTCTCGGTCTCGCCGCCGAGAAGCTCGCACTCGGACTCTAAGGGGCCAGCGACGAGCAATCCGAGCAACCGGGCTAGTCTCCAGGCATTACTCCATCACCCGACACCCTCCAGCTCGGAGCCTAACAGTGCGAACCCTGGAAGCACTGGCAGCGCAAACAGCTCGCCTAGAGCGGCCACTGGAAACGGACCCACAGCGGCAGGTGCGGGAGCTACGCCTATTGCAGCGGCAAGTCAGAGCAAGAGACTAGCAATGGAGGACAAAAGAACACTCAGTGTACTAGATAAAAAGTTTTGTATCTGAGATCCTTTTTTTCTCTGGGAGGAACTAGCGCACACACGAGCTGGACTTTATGGGGAGACTTGTTTACATATGTTTGCATTCGGGATCGGAATAGTTCCTGGTGGTCAATGGGAACGGAACAACGGGGCATAGCGGGCGCTGGGATACACACAGAACTAGGAACACCGCTCAGTGAGGTACACGGCGCGATATGGGCAGTACCGGACAGCCCCCATACAGTCATTTTGCAGTTTCATTACACCTGGTATACTTTGAACACTACCGTGAGATGTGATGTTGAGAAATCCCGTATCACTGGTGGCCTGGGTAGGTCCCGCCATGGTGGTGAGCGCAAACACACAGGGAGAGAGCCGTTTAATAATAGCATACAGTAGCGTCATCTTTGCTTCCTCCGTTTCAAATTGTTTGTGTGCAGGTGTTCGGTTAATGTTGATCCCGGTGGAGAGGTGAAGAAGGTTCACGGTCCAGCATGCTCGCATTCAATGATGAACGTTGTGTGAGAAGTTGTTGAGGTGCGTTGGTGTTGTCTGATGGCTGGGCAGTGGCGGTGGCTCGGCGCTTATTCCCATCCCAATTGTTTCACTCCCAAAGGTACGGCGCTGCACCGCATTTCTGATGCAGTATGGAAATCCGACGTTGTACATGTTGGCTAGTTTCCGTGGTTCCTAAACCTGGAGCCTACCCTGCGGCGGGGTGGCATGGGTATGGAGAACTCTGCATGTTGGCATGTATGGCATTGGGTGGCGTGGTTAAAGTATATGTGTTCAATGAGGGGGGGGGGGACCTTACCTCGGCCAATTCATGTTTGTTCAGTCTTTATTTTAGTTTGTTTTTCCAGTTAAACTTTGGTTTGGTTGGTGGATTCGAAGACTGGATCAATTAAAGCACACGGTCTGTCTGGGCTCGGATTGGTGTGGTGGGTTCATGTCTAGACTACATACAAAGCCTACCTACCTGGCATTCCATTGGGAATCGGGGATGAGGGATGGGGGGTGAGCATTTGGCTGCGTTTGATGGTCTGGCTGTATTGGCGGGAGTTGACGGGTGTCTGGTCACTCGTACGTGTATCATAGGTAGGTAGTTGAGATATTTGAAATCTGTCGTGGGTGTCGGGTGCACCGTACTCATGAAGTGTGTGTTGAGCCGAAAATTGTTACATCGTGCCTGATGCAAAATGGGGTTATTCAGTCTGGTCATTTGGTCCAGTCCTCATCCAGATTCCAGCCCAGAGTCTGGAGGATGTGCGAATGTACCAGGTACATGTAACAAGGTAGGTAGTCACTGTGAAAAATACAAAATATCATCGTGATGTACCTACCCCCTTTCTTTTTGACAGGTGGTTTCCCCGATAAAGGACAAGGGGCAGCACGTTGTGGCAGCTATTGTGGTCTGGTATCGTATCTGTCTGTGTAAATATCTCACAAAATTGTCCGGGGTTGATCAATCTTCATATGACTTTTGTGTGTTTCTTCCCACATCGACAACAACAGTTGCCAAATCCATCATCTCCTCAATGACAGTGGAATAAATGGCCAAAAAACAAGTTTCAAACTCTACCATTATCCTTGTGTGCCTGGTGGCCATGATGCACAAAAATACCTTGTGGATCAATATGCACATGTGATGTGTGCTGGGAAACATAAATGGAATCCCAACGATGGGTCCACGACCTCGTAAACTCCATCGGGGATTTCATAGGGCTTGTATCGGCTGTGCCTCGACTTTCGGTGAACTTACCCGACTCCTACATGTACGCCGAGACGGCGAAGGAACCAAGGTGCTGAGGCCGTTGGCCGGTGCCTAGATTCATGCCAGGGACCAAGATCAATGCCGGATCGTGCCCAGTTTTTATTTTTCTTTTGGTCTGTAAGACGGATTGCAGAGTTGTTTGCTGGACAATGCGGGGGATCCAGGGTGGGATGGATTTGATACGTGTTGAGGCTGTGTACTCATCGGTCGAGATGCACTTCCGCAACTAACTTTGATTAACCAGAGTTGAGTGTGGCTGTGAAGACAGAATGAGCAGAAAAGTAGCACCAATGTTTTTTCGGTGCACGGAAATTCCTGCCTGGCATCTTCATGTTGTGTTGACAGCCCGGGTATTTGCTTAACTTCAAACCAGGAGGCCATTTTGTTGTCGAGGGGACATTGTCACTCAAGGCCATCAATCATCATGGGCCATCAGCTGTTGGAGGTGAGGAGATCAAAGAAGTGACACTAGAAATGTGAAGAGCAGTTTCTAAAACTCCGTGGAAGCAGCAGCAATTAATTACATTCGGCAAAGCTACATGTATCTAGTCTGGTCTACTTGTTTTCGTTCCTACGAGCCACACGTCCATGTCTCGGATACAGGCGTCCACGATTGGTATATCTGGAGCAGGTGGGATGAAGTTTGTCTGTTCTCGAAGCATGTAATTTTGCTCCCCTTTGCGGGGTGTGATGCTGCTCGCGCAAACTTAACACTCCTTGTGAATGAGTCCACCCAACCTGTCTCCATGTCATTGGCCATTATCTGCTTACATGTCATATGTTGGCTATGTGGGCTGAGAGAGCTCAATCTGATCCAAGTACCCTATCTCCAGAGACAATATATTCTGTCCCCCTACATGGTCCGGCTCTTTACCGAGAGATTAATACAACCCCTTGGATGGATGGATGCATGTGGCCCACGCACTGCCAGTGTGTGAAGCTTACCAGTGCGGTCTTTCGGTACTGCGGAAACAACGATGCGAATCGTCATGTTCCACGGCAGATAGGCATATCCAGTCACGGTCGAGACCAACCGCTTGCTTGCCAGATACATCTTCCAGTCATGGAGCCCGTTCAGTTGCAAGGGAACATGGTGTATCTTCTTCGACACCACGACGGGCTGATGTGAATGCATGGAGAGCCTTCAAAATGTAAACCATCCCCAGCGGATAGACCAAGAAATTGACGCGGGGGCTACCGCCGGGAGCATACACTTTGGCCTAACAGGGTAGTGGGAGTTGCTGATGACATACAATTCTCAGCCATCAACTATCAATGTCTGTCAGCGCTCAGCAAAATATTCTCAATGTGGACGACATGCAATTGTTTACTTTCAGACCGGACTAACGAGGCAGCGAAGAAGCTGTTTGAAGCACAGAGACTCCACCATTTAGCCTTAGCTCGCGAAGTTGAGACTACCATCCTCGGTCGATACGCCGCCGAGATGCTGCTTTGAGATAAAAATATGGAATAGCTGTGGTTCCGAACAGACCACGAGAACATGCGGGACAAGTGCGGTTGGTCGATCAATGGACAGGAGGAGCTCAGGTTTATAACCAACATCAATACACTGGAACATTGCATGTCATCCCCGAGGTAGATCCACAGAATATACGTGGTTACTGTCCACTTGCTCACCACCAAAGACAGGTCTGGAGTTTACACATCGAGCCGGGTACTTACGTTTTACCACTTCATGTTTCTTTCCCGAACCTCAACTCCAATCTCAGGGCCATTGGCAGCCCTTGCAGAATCTTGTGATGATGACAACTGCTTCCTCGAGGTCTCCGAGTAGCAAAGGAGAGAGGGAGCACAACAATAAGGGACAGGCTTATCAAGTTTGTGATCTCGGGCACTTGTCAAACGTAGAACTACCGTTCAAGATGTTATCGTGCCTAACTGGAAGCTCAGGACTGCATTAGGATTAGAGCAACAAAGATGCGCCAGCCCAGAGTGACCAAGCAGCGTGGTCATAATTCACAGTGAATTTTGTACCCCGCCCTCTGTGATATGAGAGTCTAAGATCTTGGACTCACAACCGGAGACGGCTCGTCGACTCACAGTCTATCTATCTGGTGGTAAAAACAGGGAGGACTCATAAACTTGAACGCAAGACCCAACTAGTTGATAATAAGCCCAGCCTCCTCTGTTCAAATTCCACAATGTGCTCATGGTGAGCCTCGTGCGTCTAGACGCTCAACCACAGTCCAGGTGAGCTCTCCTCCAGAGAGGCTGGCGAATCAAGATACAAAATCCATTCAGTCTATGCAGATCCTGGCCATGCTGCGTGACCAGAGTGCCTTGGGCGGTAAACTTGTGCATGACGACGAAATAAAACCTCGTTGGTAGACAACCTAGCTTTCTGGGGGAGCCTGATTGTTGGGTGGACGTGTCCCCACGAGGTCGAATCGACACGACACCAGAACCACCCAAGCAGGAGCGGGATGGCCGAAAAAGATGTTGCAGGGGCGGCAAAACGCCTAAAATAACACAAATGAGTGAAAATGGCTTGTGTTGATGAATTACTATAATGGAAATGCCGAGCAGCCAGTTGTGGTTGGCTTGCGAGTCCACAGAACGCAAAGCTGTCAAAGGTGTGGATAGCTTCAATGCGCGTGCCGCCCAGGTTCGCGACGACCAACATCAGTGACTTTGGATGCAAGCCGCCAAATCTCACTTGCAGGGCGGGCGACCGAGTCAAAATTGAGACCAAGAGGAAAATGACAGTTCCGACATCACAATCGAGTCATCAGGACACTACGAAGCAGGGGTTATGCGGAAGGCATTGCGAATGCGCCTGGTCGACTTGCATTGTCGCGATTCCTCAAAATGGCGCCCCAAAAACGCATCCGAAAAATCCCCAGGGTCCTCGGTCGCTATCTCGGGACCGTGCAACTTGCAAGGTGCGGATTGCGACCGTTGCAAGACCAAAAAAATCACCCAAAAATCGCGCCAGAAACGGCGCCAACGACTGATGGAGTGAACTGGTGTGGGACGGTCGGGGAAGAAACGAGAGAAGCAGAGGACGGCGAGCAAGTGAGCCAAGGGGGATGGCCGACGAGCTCGAGATCAGAGAGGGAAGAGCTTCGGTCGCTCATCGATGGCGGGGTGCGCATGATTGACAACGAGAGGTACAAAGTGGATGACTTGTTGTTGAACCGGCCAATCAGAAAAAAGGTGTGCTGCGACTTTTTTGATGTTTCCGATTAATATCTTCGCCCAAAAGGGGAAAGCGCCAAATACGAGGCGGCAAGTGATCTCAGCGCTGGAGCGAAACGCGGCAAGCCTCCAGTCGGCGACGCTCCCGCCCTCTCCATTCCCTTCCTCTCTCTCTTCCCCTCCTTTTCCTCATCGTCCCGGAAAGCTCACCCTCATCCACCGGGGAATTTTTTGATGATGAGGAAATGCACATTGCCCAAAAAATGACACACTCCAGCCATGTGCAGACAGCGAAGCCTGACCCGGAAAAGATTGGATGATAATGTGCATCATGTTCGATTGCGTGTAATTGAAGCTGTGAGATGTCGGGCATCCATGCTGCTCATCCGAAACAACCAATTCAGGGTCGCTGTTGGAAAAGCCACGCATGTTGGGCTGACCGAGAAAGGAGCTGCCACACCTCATTTCTACTTTCCCGTGATGTGGAACTGATGCCATGCCACCTCACCTGCCGTCTTTTTTCGAATTTGGGAGTCAGGTGCTCCCGTTGACGGCAGTCCCAGGCGGAAAAGCGCACAATGAGGCCCAGCGAGTTTTCAGGCTGCTGTGTTGCCGTTTAGCGGGGAGCACGGGCCACTATACCACCAAGCCGCCAGCCTAGTCCCCGGGAAATGGCCTGCAGTTCTCTGTTGTGAGACCAGTGAGCTCCAGGGCTCCCGTCTCGAATCCGCGCAATCACTCGGGGACAGACCGATACCCCCGCTCCCATATATAAACACCGGGGCTGCCCTCCTCGAGCGCGACTCCCGCCCACCCTCTCGTTCCCGGTTCCCCTTGATTACAGATTCAAGTACGATTTAGATAATTCTATTCTCCATCGATCCAATAACAAGAGCCGCCTTTTTTTTTTTTTTGCTCTTTGGGATAACACTTA
>Ga0247763_1001153_pt1 | contig 15487 bp, 15 predicted proteins | sample UWRJL141409B4_FD_179926 | JGI IMG/M metagenome (GOLD analysis project Ga0247763, IMG submission 179926) | Plant litter microbial communities from Arlington Agricultural Research Station in Wisconsin, United States - UWRJ-L141-409B-4 | ecosystem: Environmental > Terrestrial > Plant litter >...
GTTGACCGTATTCGTACCTAGATCGGTGGGGTTTTTCGATCACAAGAGAGAGACATGCAGGATGCAGAACGGCGGATGCAGGAAGGATTCCCCAGAAAGTAAAAAAAAAAAAAAAGGAAGCGAAAAGTAAACCATCGGGCATTAACAACTGCTGTGCGGCTGAACGTGTGAAATTCCGTTCCCCGCAGTTTGACTGGCCAAACGCCCCCTGGTTGGTGTGCTTGGTGTGGTCGGCAATTAAAATTGGTTGGGCGACCCAGAGCAAGCCACGATCCGTCGGGATACAAATAACAGGGGTTTTTACGTAGAGATTTGCATTATTTTTTTGTGGCTGTTCTTGGTAGACGGGAGATTCCTTCGGAGAAGACACTTCTAGGCATTCAGAGAGGTCAACCTCTTTTCTGGGCGCTCTATCATGTGAATATTTTTGTTTCTCTGACACCACCAATCCAATCCTCATTTTTGGAGATTCGAAAATTATTCTCGCAGCACGTTTGTTTGACAGGAAGCATCCGGTGGGTACCGTACCTGCATCTGCTGATAGGGGTCTTTTTCTCTGCGTCATTTGGGTCCAATCAAGTGACGAATTCCAGATGAGGGGCAACTCTGGGGTAGTACATGCATCTCACAACTACAAGCGAAGGTCTAGGCCACCATCCAAGTATTCCTCTCTCTCAACTGCCATCAGGATGCACGCACATGGACATGGGATTCCAGACCTATCCTAACTTTACCTCATAAATGGGAGCCGTTGCAAAGTAAAAACACAGCACGCTGGATTCTATACAGTGAGGGATGTGAACACTCTCCTGGAGGCCTGGGAACGACAGGTTAGAGAGGCTGAAAAGGAAGTCTCTTGCTGCTTTCGTGTGTAACGTGCGCCGCGTTATGTAACATGCCGCCGCCATGGACCTCTCCAACAAATACCAGGTACTTCGACAACTTTAACTCCTACAAGCCATTACGGATAAATGGTTCTTCGCTCGCCGCCTCATGGTTAAGCGGCGCAGACCCCTTCATACACAAGGCCCTCGCAGACATAGCCTATGTGTCTGCCCAAAATCCCGGTTGCAGATTATAAAACTCCGCCCAAGCCACATGCAATGCGGCACATAACAGTCCAAGACGTCGCACAACTCACAACCTTATGTACAATAACCCGCCGATGGGCCATAAAATTGGGACCAAAAAAACATGAGCCTCAAAATTTTTGGGGGAAACTCAGCCCTGTCGAAAACTCCCACGGAAGCAATTTGGATCCAAACTCTAGAAGACATAAAAAAAAATGGCCGCCTGGAGTGGCGTCGCATGGTCTTCCTCCTTGTAACCAGGGCATAGAACCAACTAGAGACGTGAATATCTCAGGTTTAACGACCTGATCATCGAGTCTGATCATGCAACGTTGAATGGCGCATGGCGTAAAAGGGGCGTAAAAAAAGTCTCATGCCTGGTGGGATCATGATCCGCCTCATTTTTGTTGCTGTTGCTACTGTGGAGTTGTATGTTCCAGTAAGTATAAATATGATGGCTTCTCGCTGTCTTGGGATTGTGATGAAGAGACAAGACATCAGCTCACAAACACTTGACTACAATCTACAATACCTTCCTACCTACTCACGCAACAAGTTCTCACACAACAACTTCTCACCCAGCACCAAGTTCTCATCACTTGATTACCGGTTTCATCCTTCTTTATCTTCCTCCTTGTCATCACAGTACCACCGACAAAATGAAGTTCACCTTTGCCACCGCTCTTTGCCAGGTCCTGTTGACCTCAACCGCTTTCACCACCGCCGCGACGATTCCTCAAGTGCAGGAACGAGACCTGGATCTGCAAACCAGAGCGGCTCCTTGCACGCTCCGTACTCGCTGGCAGTCTTCATGGAAGGAGGGCGGCTACCAGAGACGCCGCGTCAAGGCCACGGCCGAGGGCAGCGGCGGGGGCTTTGGCGATTCCCGCGCCATGCTTGATCGCTGGTGTCATATTTTCCGGGGTGAGTTAAACTTACCTGCCTACCTAAGGTAGACATTCGAGGTAGCTGTGCTGTGCTAATGCGAAGGAAATAGACATGACGGCCGGCAACATTGCCGAATATCCCAACCCCAAATGCTGGGTCGAAAGCGACACGGTAGCCTACGCCGACGTGAATACGTTTATTGGAACCAACGGCCACCATCTCTATACCAACCTCCATCAGTCGGTGGTCAACAGCTGGCGCTCCGTGTCGCGGAGCCAGTGTGATGTGGATTCTAAGTTCTAGGTCAATCTCTCTCTAGCTGTATCTGTGTTCGAAAGGTGGGAGGTCTTGGAGGAGGAGAGTTTTGGGCAAGGCGCGCGCATTGTAATCATGTTGGCATATAGACTATCACTCCGTCATTACTGTCTAGAAAGCAATTTCACTTTATCCCCTCGAGATGTTGATCACTTACTTTTTTTTTCCTTTTCTTCTTTTTTTGTCCGCGGGAGGGGGGGGGGTGGTGGATGACAGTCAAGTCTTCACTAACGTACCTATCGGAGAGTAGACCGGCATTCGGAGCTTACTCCACGCGGACCCCTGGTACGTATGTGTTATAGTCCAGATGGCCAAAGGCCGAGATGGTGTTGACAGACTTGAAGAAACCAGGCTAGCGTGTCGGCATGAAGCAACAGAGAGTCAAGGTTTGGTGGTACCATTTTCCAAGTTTGTGCCAGAGCTCCGGATGGGAATCTAGGTGCGTGCGTTAATTCGCTGTCGTGCGTGTCAAGAAGATTTGCCACCTCAACGGTTACGATAGGGTGACGAAGTGAACCATTCAACTAGGTACCTTGTCCAGGGTAGTGATTCCGAGGTGTCGGACTACAAACATGTCTTCGGCTTTCCGGAACCCAGAATGGCATGGTCAGATAGTAGATTCTTTGCCGAATTTGGCTTCCCTCGGAATTAAAAGGGGCACTAGGCCGACACCGACAGGGACTCGGCGGTAATTAATGGCTGAGGTGTGATTGTTTGTAGGGGAGAAGAGAGACATGTACTGCGAGAAATAAGGTCTTGAAAGCTCGTTCGAGTACTGGTTCAAAGTGCACTCAGGTTGCTTCATCCTAGGCTTGCCTTGGGAGCTCAACCCAAAGGGTATTCCGGGGATGAAGCCGCACTAATATGACAGCATGATGTCCCTTTAGTTTTGAAAGGCGGGTGTGTTAGATGGAATCTCGGGCATTGCTATCGAATGCTAGATAAACCCGAGGACTCCGACATCCTCGGTGCTTACTCCGTGCTCATGGGGAGACTAGTTCTGTCGTGGACGAAGACCGAGGGTTCACATGATCACGTAGTCACAGCTTGATGAGCTACCCACTTGTGATCAGTGATCACTGACTCCAGGCTTATGGATGACAACGGACCGCGATTATATTGTGAACGAAGAATGCACATGGTTGGTAAACTGGTTTGGCTTGTCCAGTCACCTGTCGTGGCTGCAGTCTAATATTTCTTAGTCAACTTCCTCACATTATACTTACAGGCAGGTTGTTACCATGATTTTATGCCTCTGTTACTCTGGGAAACCCCACAGAGCATATCATCATCAAGTACAGAAGCCAGGTCTTTCCGTAAGAGCGTCCCCGAGGTACCCTGCATCCTGCTAGTCTTGTTGTGTAAGTCGCATTCGTCGGATTCAATTTGGAACTGGTACCCATAGAATTCTGGAAACTACGGGCTGACTGGTCTCCAAAGTCAAAGTCGGCCGCTTGCCGTGAAGTACCCGGAAAGGTAATCAACAGAAAATACTAGTATTAACCTGGAGTCCAAAAAAATGAAACTCGTAAATTCAGACGGGAAGCTGGGAAGGATTCACCAAATGGTGTCCTGGTCACCATACGCCGAGCCCAAGTCCGAGGATTTTCGGTGTCTACGAGACCGCATTGGGCTATCCTCGCTTTCAGCCTTGCCCATGGTGATAGCGTCAAGGCAAGGCAAGTGCTGGGTAGGTGTTCACCACGCCGCCAAAGGATACTACTACGCCGCTTGACAGGTCTGACTTGATGTAACCGCCTCTCATGGAAGGTCTGTGATGAGTGTCGTCTTCATGAAAAGAGTTCCGGGGATCCCGACGCGTTGAGTAAATACCAGCATCTCAAAGTATATAAAGGGGGAGTGAGCCCAGCCGACCGGAGACTATGAACAAGGCAGAGCAACTTCGACTTCGAAACTCAAGACATCCGACATCCATACCTAGGTACCTACCTCGGAGCAACCTTGGAAACTTGAAGCAACACTCGGCACAACCTCCCAGAAAAGCCAAAATGAAATCCGTCATCCTCGCCATCCTCGCCGCCACGGCCGCTAGCGCCGAAACCGTCACGGTCAAGCTCATCGGTGCGACCACCGTGGGCACGGTCACGCTCGACCGCGGCGCCGCGAACAAGACCATCGGTAAGAAACACACTCTTAGTCCCGTACCGGCAACCAAGTCCAAAACTTGTACTCATCATTTTCTTTTAAAAAAAATTAGGATTCAGTGAACCCGTCCATGAGATTCAGCTTGTCAACCCCTGGGCCGAAATCGGTTGCGGTTTCTACACGACGCAGCTTGTCCATTCGCATGTGACTATAGAATCGTGCAATGGGGCGGCAAATTGTGTGAATGTAGCTGGGGCTAATAACGCGGCTGCGGTGGATCCGCCGGTGGTTTTTGCGACTGCTCATTGTCACTAAGCACTTACCCACTACTTGCCTGCGAGGCAGTGAGTGCATACTTGGAAGGAATCAAAGACATAGGTGTAGACGGGGAAAGATCAACAATAGCCCATTTGGTAGAAAATATATAAATATGTCATATGGACAAAATCAAACCGGGTTCCATTTTCCATGTTTGGCATTGGGGTTTACTGCGCGCGACCACCCCTACGGTTGATAGTTGACTAGTTATCTTTCGTGGTTCTTATCCTTCCGGCGGGTTTTTCGGCGGGAGTCCTTGGATGAGAATATCCTGGCTCGGTTTGAGGCCTTGCTAGAAGTTGTTAACCTCAGTCGGGCAGCCCAAAAGCATCCTCTTGGAGGCCGCTCTGCATCTGTAACAACTGCGAAGATCCTAGCGTACTCCTTGGTCCGAACTCTCTAGCAGGCAAGCTCCCTTGTGTGGACATCAAGCGCATTCTCTGCAGTCCGCCAATGGCTATATAAGCAACAAAGAGTTAAAACCCTGAATCGAGATCTGGTTATCACTCTATTCTATCCAGGAAACAACTACCGGGCTGAGATGCTACCCAGCAGCCTCCTTTTTTTTTAATTTATTTTTTATTTTTAGAATTGATATTACTTAAGCGATGCGGAGTCTGTTGTGAAGGGTGGGATTGTTTTTGGAGGCAGGTGGCTCTGATAACGGCCAGGCTAGTACGCTTCCTTCGTCGGGATAAGGACAAGCTATCCCATCAAATTGATTGTCTTACGTGTCAGCAAATCCAATCATAGGGTGCTTAGTGGGATCAAAAGAGTGTTCACATACTTGAGACGCCAGGTAAAACTTATTTAGGCAAAGTGCGGCTTGCTCCGCTTAACTATCAAAGACACCAGGTATCGTGACGATACCGTCTGTCGCCTTGTGACAGATGGCAGTTTTATAAAGTTGAAAAGAAAGAGTTGAAGTTAGGGTCTCAGCTTGTTGAGATAACAAAACGACCGTGTCCACGAACCCCATTCCGACTTAAAACTAGAATGCGGCTCGAAAGACGTCTATGAAATAAAAACTTCCACTTCTGGCTGCAAATCAAACGGAAACCCCTCGTTCTCGTTTGGTGCCCACACTGCCTCCGCTATCCCTATGCGGCGGAACGAGTTTCTCATTCCTGGCGGCCCTTCTCCTAGTCTCTGAAGCACTAATAGGGTGTACCAATAGATTGGGCGAAAATCTCCAAATGGCCGATCGCGTGAAAGCAGTAAACAAGTGCAGCCATCAGCGGGTTCCAAGCTGTCGTCGTATTTCATGACGCCAACAGGGCGGCCATGGACAGTTATAATTCCATCAAATCTCGTGCTGGTTTTCATAAGCCATGGTAGTGGCGCTTCCTCTTTGGGAGTGAAGTTGGTCACCGTAGAAAGCCAATCTCCGAACTCGCCGAGTTGGCCGTCATGAATACGGCGCGGCTGAACTGGGACTACCATTCCTAATCTTAGCCACAGCGTGGGTACTGCGTCGATATCCCTGAGCTGGTGCTCGGTGATGTAGCATCTTGCGTCAGGCGTTAATCCGGGCATATAACCGACAAACCCATCCCACGCCGCCCAGCTCCAAGACGGGGCTGCCATGGTGTATGTAAGTTGAGTAGGTATTCTTGTCTCAGATTGCGGGATCGCTTACCTCGGCGATTATTTGTGGCACGTGTCAACGTCCCTTCGGCAAACCACGCTAACTCTTCGGACAACTGATTCATCCAAACTCTAAAGTGGAAACTTTTTAGGGAAAATCGCCGGCCCAAGGCCTCGGCTATCCCAGAAATGGCACGGAGTTTGTCGGTTGCAACACTCAGGTTCCGGCTCGAGTAATGACTGACAAGATTCATCCATACCGAGTGCACGTCGGTTTTGCCAACGCCGAATCTGGTGGCGAAGTCGTCAACCATCAGGTTCTCCACAAACCTGTGCTTCACGAATCCCTCAGAGTCGGTGCGGAAAACGTCGGGTGCTCTGGAAGTCCCGTCTTCGTTCCTGAAGATGGTCTGGCACTCCCAATACAGCTGTCGCTGTCCAAAATAGACAATCCTCCGCGACAAGAGCCTCTCTTGGAGGATCCACCCTCGAGTAACCCATCTGCTCGCCTCGAGCTCCTGACCAAAACAGCTTTCGTCAATTCTGCTAGCCTTCGTGCCATCAATCAAGGATTTTGCAACATAGACATGCTCAAGTTGTTGTTTGCCCTTGACGATACATGGAAGTCTCACATGACCAAGGGATTGCTGTTCAATTTCGCCGTTGGATGAAACCGGACTGGGATAATCCAGAACTTCTCGATCCAGAAATAGCCCTTTGTCCCCTGTGTCGTCGCCTAATGCTGCAAGTGTCAAGAACGCTTGTTCGTAGACCTCGCACATTCTATTGCACTCCGCTTCGGTATCTTCTTTGCTGTCTTGGACAATGCATAGCCGGTCGACCCAAAGATACGGGACATTGAGTCTGCGCGCCACTTCGATTGCCTCCCGAATGGTAGGTGGGAGCTCTCTGACGGGCAAGCATTGCTTGAACGATTCAAGTGTAGCCCTGAGGAGAGTAGTCTGGCTGTCGTTCGGTGACTTCGGACCCAGCAGTAGCTAAGAGCGCAGTAACGCCCTCGTTCGCCCTTATTAGTTGTTACCAGTCGTACGCGGGAGCCGCTTCCAAGTCCGACATCCACGACACGAGAAGGGAGGATGTTGTCTTCATTCTTGCTGGATTTCATGCCCGACAGCCCCCTCCTACACTTGCCGTGCGACTCAAGACATTTTTCCAGCCATCGTTGGATCTTGCCCATATTGAGATCCGAGTCTGGTGGGCAGAGGGAGCGCCCAGATATGTATGGTTTCAAAGACGAATAACTCTCTAAGAGATGAGAGTTAGCTAGCCCATAGTGATTTTAAAGGGTCAGTTAGAGTTTTTACCTGGTTTGGTGAATACGCGCAGCTGTCCACTTGTTCCTTCCCTGAAACCCTCTGGAAACTTGCCCTCTGGCTTGCAATGCCAGGGCACAACGTCGAGTAAAGAGAATGGGTAGTAGTGGCGATATCCGAATCGGTGTGAAACGTTACGGATTGGGGACAAAACCATCCTCTTCACCCCCTGCACAGCGCCTTCAAATTCCTGTTGCTGGGCTTCGAGCTGGATTGCCATGACGGGTATTTCTGCGTCGTGGCGGACTGCGTTCCAGATCATCTGGCAAAGGGTGCAATCGGCACTGAACTTCTCGGCGAAGCGAAAAAACAGTGAGTTTTTCGCAACTTGGTTTTGGTTATTAGGGCATTGAATATGTCGAGCGCGTGTCGAATCTCCCGGGACATAATAGGCCTTCAGGGCATCCAAGTCAATAGCCATATCCCGGCAAAGTTCGCAAAACCCATTCACAAGATTCATAATCGTGGTAGTCTCTTCTTAGAGGTTTTTATACATCGAAATAGAATAGGAGTGAGGTAAATTGTAAGCTTAGGAACGAAGGAAAAAGAAAAAAAGAATTTACCCCGCACAGGATATCCTGAGAGGGTGCTTAGGGTTGTTGCCCTCTCAGCAGGCTCAGACGCTTGGAATTTTCCAATGTCGCCCTGCTTGCATAAACCAAACACACGTGTATCTAAGTATTTGTGAGCTTGCTCTTTGTTAAAACTATTGATTACTTTGCGAGCACTAGACAATTATCGGGACAAACTCTCCTCCGAGCTCTTAATTACGTATCACGACCCATGACGGGGATGCAGCACGATAAGCCCAACCATTCCTTCTTTTCTTCTTCATCTTGGGATTTTATACGATTGAGCCACTTCTACGGGCCTTGCCCCATTGCCGGTGCCGTCGCCGTGACAAAGAGGTGCGGCTGAAGGACACCTCTCAATCTGGCTTGAGACTGCCGATAGTGTTTGCGAGCCGCGTCATCCTCATCAACCTCCGTGACTGTCAACACACAACCATGCGCTCTTGGGTCAAGAAGAAACTCGCCGGCCGCCATGGCGAAGGCACAACTCAGGATGCGGACAAGAACATGCCAACTCGTGTCGCCCAGAAAAAGGAGCCACTGCAGACTCGGGATAGCAAGATCCAGCTGCAGCGTCCTCACGGCCCTCAGTTGTTGGTGCGAGGGAGATGCGAACAATGCTTTGATGTTGACTTTAAGCAGTGGTTTCATGCTGGACCTCGGGCGTCGAACACTGCGGCTTTCTCCTGGGCAGCAGAGAACTGCGCCGAAGACTGCGAAATCGGGGCCTTGATACGCACGCTAGCGACGGGTGCCGTTCAGTTTAACAGCTGGTATGTCCATAGGTATGTATTGAGGAAGAGCGGAAATCGCTTACACGAGTGAGCCAGGATGCGAGCTGCGCAACACCCTTATACTCGTTCCAAGTGGATCAAACGAGAACGATGCTTCATCGATGACTGCATTGCATGTCATGATAGAATTCCAAAGTCTTTCATTATCCAAGGAGGCGTGACCCTACTCGACTATCTCGACATGACCACATTTGTCCAAGCACAGACTGAATATGGCTGGATTCCAGTCAACCTGGACTCTTTGCGTCGCTTCCATGCACCAAACTGGATGAAGACGGTCGCCATTAGCCATAACAACCACGGTGCCTGGAGCTCTGTGACTCTGAGATACGCGACTAGTATCGGAATCTCAGAGCCAATGCAGCCAGGCTGTATACCAACAAAACTTCAGCGAATCTTGGTCCAAGCCCAAGACGGCGGGGCTTCCATCACCGGACAGGGCAGGCCTCTCGATCGAACCTATGATCCCAATATTATCAAGCTCTGGCACGCAACGTGTTCTACGAAACACTCGACATCTTGCCACCCACAATCAAAAAATGGCATCGCGTCATTCCCCGCCAAGCTCAAACTCATCGATGTCGAGGATTGGTCCATCGTATCCATAGCACCAGGGCTAGAGCCCGATTATGTGGCCCTTAGCTATGTCTGGGGCAATTACCCACAACCAAAACTTGGTGCAAAAACCGCTGCGCTTTGGTCCACGGCGAACGCACTGCGGCTGCATGTTACTTTACCCCAAACCATCGAGGACGCTATCGGGGTTGTTCGAGAGATCGGGATGCGATTCTTGTGGGTCGATGCCCTCTGTATCGTTCAAGACGTCCCAGAGGAGCAAGTTCTGCAGATCCGACAGATGGACCGCATCTACTCTCGAGCCTCTCTAACCTTGGTTTCGACCAGTCATAGCTCTCGTTCAGGTCTTCCTGGCGTTAGCAGACCATGGAAGATAACACACGCACCGCGTCTGGAGCAGGAGTGCGACGGGGAGGGGCCATACCGCTACGGAGGCAATGGTCAGCACAGAGCTTTAGTGGAAGGATTTCAGCTCTCTTGGTGTAAGATTGGAAGCAGCTCTGTCATGGAAGTCTTAGAAGACCCCGAGGCATGGCTAAAAGACTCGATTTGGAGACAACGGGGCTGGACGTTTCAGGAGGAGCTATTTTCCAACAGGGTCGTGTACTTCCTTGAAAACAACCTCCTCTTCAGATGCGGGGGAGCAACATGGCGAGCGGATATCGCCCTCGAGGACCTCACTTTAACCGGTGGCAACATGTCTTCTTCGGCGTTTCATGATGACTATCGCCATCGCGTACACAGCCTCATCCGTAAGCCTTACGCGACGGGCCGCCTGGAAGCCATTGACCTTTTCCGGAAGCTTGTCCACGTGTATATGATCCGCCAACTCACACGAGAGGATGACATTGAGAAGGCGTTTTCGGGCGTTGCTAACGCGCTCCTGGAGTCGGTCGGCCCTCTTTACCGCGGGATCCCGGAAAAGGTATTTGGGGAAGTCATAGAAGGATGCTGGTCCTGGGATCTGCTCTTGGCGCGGCGACACGGATTCCCAACCTGGTCCTGGACAGGATGGACGAGACAGATAACTATACCCGACCCCGATTACGAAGGTTCTTCCCCTTCAACCATCTCGGTCGCCAAAAGTCCTGAAATCGGGATTGATCCAGCTAGAGCGTTAGAGGGAAATAGGCCACTGCTCAGGTTCTTTCGACTCTCTCGGGATGCGCGGTCAAAGGCTCTATTTACGGATGATTCTGTGCGACAGTTCAGCCCGGGAGAATATCCCTTCGACCACTTCGTCCCTGACCTGGACGAGATACAAGGGCGTCACCAACATATTCTTGCCCTGAAACCCGGCCTCATGGAAGACTACCTCGCATTCTTTACGAGTTTGGCTTTTCTCTGCATCAAACCTAGTTCTAAATATCTGCCACTCTCTGCCCGGAAGGAGGAGGAAATCTTCACAGTATATCAGCGAGAAGCCAAGGACAAAAGGCTGACGACGATCCGTCTGAGGAGTGACCAGTATTTTCAAGTTAGCCAAGAGGAGGGGAGGATATATCCTTTTTTTGTCACGTTGGAAAGCAAGGGTGGATTTCAGCTCATGATGGTGGAGTTTGTCGATGGTATCGCGCACAAGGTCAATGTCACTGCGCCAGGGGAACCTGTGGCGGTGGAGGACTGGAAGGGAGTTGGCGCTGTGAAGACTTTGATCGTTATGGGTTGATCCCTGGCATGTGGCGGCTAAAAATCAACAAAGTACCTTGGTTCGTTTAATTCAGAGTTTATTTTCGCGCCCTCATCACCGTTTGGAACATTTTAAGAACCACAAAAAAATAAAAATAAAAAAAAATCAGCCCACTTCTCAACCCACTTCTCAACCCACCACTAATAGTCTCTAGCACCGTTTCAACACAGCTAGTCAGTGTGGGATATCCATCAGCCTGGCCCTGATTAGCATCGTCTTGGAGAGCTTCTTCATCCAGCGATCACCTCCATTCCGAACAAGACAAGTAAGTCCTGCCGCGCGTTGGCGGGATGGATACCGCGCCGCCTTTTGGATAGCTTTGGGCTGCATGTTGCTGATTTTTATTGTCCCACTGACGTCACTTGGAAAGTTGGAAAGACTCAGGGCGAAGAATGACCGATACGGCCTTAGGGGCGGGGGGCGGCAAGTGCCTTAGGGTTGGCTTTCAGTCGAACTGAGGACACCCCGGCCAAGAAACTTGTCGGTAGGAAAAGTCCGGTGGAGAGTGGCGACGAGAAGGGTTTGCATGGTGAAATCGTAGATCGTCGTCCCCAACTTTCCGGAACGACTAGTTGTACGGTCCTCAAATATCGAGAGGCATCTGCCCATTGCCGTACCCAGATCTCGACTGTGCGATTGCACGAGCCCGCGCGAGCTACGCCGCAACCCGATTCACTCTGCCACAACTCTTCCTTAAAGCTGTAACCGAAACCGCAAGCCCTTGCCCTGAGCGAGTCGCCAACGAGTATTCCAAAGCAGAAGTATCAGCTTCAAGTTTCCTTAGCACCGTTGTCCAGAAGCATAGACATGATTATTTTGCAACCTTGGCATGCGGCCGCCCTAAGCGCTGTCCCGTAGGTTCCGCCTTGCGCATTGATGTCGGCACCATTTTCGAGCAGCTCTGCGACAATCGATTTGTGGCCTTGGTATGCGGCAGCATGAAGCGCTGTGAAATATGGTCCACCCTGGGCGTTAACGCTGGCACCTTTTTGGAGAAGCTTTGTAACGATTGTTGTGTGGCCTTCGTATGCAGCAGCCTGGAGCGCCGTATGATATTTTCCCCCATTTGCGTTGGTATCGGCCTCTTTTTCAAGAAGCATGGCTACCGTTATCTCATTGCCTCGATACGCGGCAGCCTGGAGCGCTGTGCAGTAAGTTCCCCCTTGTTCGTCAACTTTAGCGCCTTTTCGAAGCAGCATTGACACAACTGCATGGTGGCCTTGATATGCGGCGGCCTGGAGTGCTGTACCATATTCTCCACCCTGCGCATTGACGTCGGCACCATTCTCAACAAGCAGCCTTGCAATTGTCTCACGGCCTTGGTATGCGGCGACTTGGAGTGCCGTACCGAGATTTCCGCCCCGTTCATTAACATCGGCACCCTTCTCAATGAGCATTGCCGCAATTGACCCAAACCCTTGGCAGATAGCAGCCTGGAGCGCTGTCCCAAATGGTCCACCAGGTACGTCGACGTCAGCGCCTTTCCTGAGAAGCGTCACCGCTATTGCTGGAAAACCTCCGGATATAGCTGCTTGTAGTGCCGAACCGAAAGGCCCCCCACGTATGTTGACGTCAGCCCCATTTTCAACAAGTATATCCACAGCTTCCTCATCACCTCTAGAAACAGCTGCGCCAAGCGCCGTGCCATAGTATCCACCCCTCAAATTGATGTTTGCGCCACGACTGAGAAGAGAGTGCGTCATCGCTTTGTGCTGTTGGTGTATAGCCGCCTGAAGTGCTGTACCATAGTATCCTCCTTGTGCGTTAACGTCGGCTCCTTCAGCCAGAAGAGCCATCGTAAGATTATTATACCCATGGGCCACTGACATGTATAGTATGCCAGTGCCCTTGATGCAACCGCAACCGTGCTCTTCTTCATAGAAACGATGAAACAGCCTTACTCGCTCCCAGTGATGATGGTCCATGTTTAGCTGCAATAGCAACTTCGCTTGCTTGATATGGCGTTCTTCTGCTGCCTCGGCGTGATGAAGAAAGAGCACTGATGCATATTTCAAGAACGGATAGCGAGCCAATAGGTTCTCCGCATGCATCCTGCTGGCTGGTAGTGGCAGGGAGTCCGCCGTCATATAAGATATGCAACAATCCTTTAAACGGTCATGGCTCATACCGACCGGATCTGGTTCTAGCGTCTCATCCAGACTTTGAAGCCGGTTGTTCCGGAGAAGAAAGTCGCTAACTGACTTGTGAATAAACGACGCAGATTTGGGCTCGACAAGGCCCCTTGAAGAGGACGTGATGCGCCGCCAGATGTCGTTGTCTGTTACTTTTAATCGATCCCAAACTTTCAGGCAGCCGGGATTTATTCCAGCCAACATGGCATGGCATAAGGTCGCGGACTCCAGCGGATCTTTCGCAAATAAGACCCACTGCAATAGCAGAATAGTCTCGTGTTTGTCGGGGTTGTCTTGGGTGAGAAGTGTCCAAAATAGCGTCTCAAGCTCGCCAGGCACATGGCCCAACGTCTTTTGCATCGCCTCAAGCTTGCCCTCGTGGTATGCTTTGTTCATCATTGCGACGATAAGCACGACCCACATGAAAATGCCACGTGCCTTATCGACAACTTGATACAAAAGCTGCTCATTGCATCCGACCAGCTTGCTGCGCACATATTCGGCAATGTCTCTACGATGCCCAGGTGTTTTATCCAGATCTACCTCCTGATGTCGCTCTATCTGGAGGTTTGGATAATGACGGCTCGACAAACAAAGGATAACAGCGGGTTTGTCGGCAGTGGCTATGATACTCAGCTCTTCGAGGAAGTTCACAACGCCTCGCCTATCCGACTCGATGCATTCGTCCAAAGCGTCGACAAGAATGACGAGCGGCTTTGACCGGTAGTGTTGTGTAATTTCTAAGCCAAGGAATTCCTTCAGTCCCGCCTCCTGCCATTGCCACTCAGGCTGCAGCAGCGTACTGTGGAAGAAAGCTGTGAAGCGCTCGTATGTGGAAGAATCACTCTTGATTAATTGCCACATCAAGCAACGGAGCATACCAAGAAGTGATTTTTCCATAGTGGTACCTCGAGCGCTGAAGAAGTACTTTGCGATAGTTTGGCTGCTCCCGAAGCTCGCTTGACAGTGTCTGAATATATGTTTCATCAATGTCGACTTTCCGGCCCCGGGGTTTCCCTTGATCCAGAGAACTCCTTTGTGTCTTTGAATATTGGTGCAATCTCGCCACTCTCGAAACTCAGTCGTATGGAAGAACCAATCATCACAGGTATGGGTGTGGGCTAAGGCAATTTCTTGTAGACGAGTTTCCATGTTTGTAAATGCTAGTGACCGTAGATAAGCTGTTTCTCTCATTAGAATTGCCGGCTGTACCCTGAGGGAACTAGTGAAAGCTAACCTTCTTTCTTGGCTTCTGAGGCATCCCGCTGGTCCTGGCGGCAAGAAGGTGCAACTAGATATAGCATGTTAACGAAGGGTCACCGTCAGCAAATAGGCGGGCAGAGAGCATATACTCACGGACATAGTAGTTTCCGTTAAGAAATCCTTGGAAAATGTTTCCTCCGCTAGCGTTGGCGTCGCCGAAATTCTGGACAGTCGGCGGCCCTGACGCCATCCAAGATCTTGGATGCTGCATTGCGCCTGACCCCTATTGCGGGGCCGGAGTTGTGATTCGGGAGGCAGGGTTCGCTTTTCTAGCTTTTGCACCGCGATACACCAATCCTAATGAAGTTGAATCTTGGGAAATTTCGTAATGTGGATAAAGATAACAAGTCAGGATGTGGTTGGGGCATGTCCCTTCCTCGCTGTCAGCTCTTAGGGAGCTGGGAATATAGCGATGGCACAGTCCTGTCGCGGCAAGGGCACTGCACGGCAATCAAGACAGGGCTCGAAAGGTGGGTGGGTCAACCGGATCAAATTCTAGGATGGAAAAAGAAGAAAGGAGAGGAGGAAAGCCAGCGTAAGCTATCTACTAATGGTGTTGGGTGTTGGGCACAGCCGCAGCGGGGGGCCATGAATATTCACGAAAGTACAATCCGCCGGGATAATAAAAGTTAGCGCGGTGACAAGTCCTACTTTTTCCCTTCCCAGGCACCACTAAAAACGCTATTTACGCAATTGGATTCCAGGCATCTTTTCTAGCAAATTCTACAGTTTGGTACTTCTACCGAATAAATTCTGATGCACCTTACCAACTTCCGCAGGTCAGTCGCTGAAATCTACAGTTTTTTGAGGTCACTTTCGCTCCCCCCCCACCACCACCACCA
>Ga0247763_1001154_pt1 | contig 15486 bp, 9 predicted proteins | sample UWRJL141409B4_FD_179926 | JGI IMG/M metagenome (GOLD analysis project Ga0247763, IMG submission 179926) | Plant litter microbial communities from Arlington Agricultural Research Station in Wisconsin, United States - UWRJ-L141-409B-4 | ecosystem: Environmental > Terrestrial > Plant litter >...
GCTCCAGTGGGGCGAGATCTTGTGCGTGACGTGCTTCGACCCCAAGGCATACGTGCGCCACGCGGGCGTCGAGCTGCCGCCCGTCCCCGCTGGGGTGTGGGCGCAGTGCGAGGCGGAGCAGCGCTCGTCGGCGAAGCCGGTGTACGTCACCCTGAGCGAGGCCGGCATGTTGCGCCACACGGGCCTCGCCGAGCTGCTCGCACGTCAAGGCAAGCGCCTGCTGCTCGAGGCGGTCGCGGCTGGGCCCCTGCGGTTCGTCTGGCGCGACGGAGTGCCGTTGCCGTCGTACGCGCTCGACCACGGCCGCCCGCTGTTCCTCGGGCAGCTCGCGCTCGAGATAGCTCGCGGCGCAGGGCCGGCGCTCGCTGCCGAGCAGCGCGTGCTCGGCTCGAACGCGACGTTCGTCCGCTGCGCGGAGTTCAGCCGGCGGGTGCGGCGCTTCGAGCTCGACGACGTCGAGCGCCGGCTGCTGGCGTTCAGCGACGGCCACACCGGAGCCCGGGAGATCGCCGAGCGCGCCCGCCTGCAGCCGCGCGACGCCGTTCAGGGCCTGCTGCGCCTGGCCAGCGCCGGGCTCCTGCGCGAGCAGCCCGCCGACGCCAGACCCGACGGGCTCATCCTCATCGCAGACCCGGAGTTCAGCGACTTTCGCGAGGAGCTGCAGCGAGCCCTGACGCGGCGCAACCACCCCGTCAACTGGCGGGAGCTGCCCGTGGGCGAAGACGTGTGCGAGGCGGTGGAGAGCGTCAAACCACGCCTGCTCGTGATCAACGCCAGCCTCTTGCCGGAGCAGGCGTTCAAGGTCGCGGAATCCCGGCAGTCGAGCTCGGGGTCGCAGAACCTCGCCATGGTGGCCATCGTCGACGGGCCCGCGGCCGACCTGGCGCAACGCCTGGCGAGCGTCGGGTTCGACGCGGTGCTGATGAAGCCCATGCTGGCTTCGGACCTCGAGCGGCTGCTTGTTGCATGATTCACACTCGGCCGGGACCGAGCTCAGGAGAGAACGAGAGTGGCTAAGATTCTCATTGTCGACGACGTCGAGACCGACCGGTTGCTGCTGGGGGGAGTGGTCCGCAAAGCCGGACACGACCCGCTCTATGCCAACGATGGAGATGTGGCCGTAGAACAAGTGAAAGCCACCAAACCGGCGCTCGTCTTCATGGACGTGGTCATGCCGAAATTGAATGGGTTCAACGCCTGCCGGAAGCTCAAGCAGGATCCCGAGACCAAGCAGATTCCGGTCGTTCTCGTGACCTCGAAGGGCATGGAGAGCGACAAGTTCTGGGGCAAGAAGCAGGGTGCCGACGAGCACATCCCGAAGCCCTTCACACCTGAACAGGTGACGGAAGTGATCCGGAGATTCATCGGTTGAGGCGCTGAACGGAAGGTTGATGAGATGAAACGCAGTCCGTTTTCGAGAGTCCTGGAGATCGTCTTCCGACCGGCGATCTGGGTCACGAACCGGTTGAGCTACGGGCAGAAGCTCAGCTTGATCGGCGTGCTCTTGCTCGGCCCCCTGCTGTTCCTGCTCCGCTTGCAGTACCAGGCGGCCACAAAGAACCTGGAGTACAACGAGGCGGAGTCGATCGGTGTCGCCTACATCGACGCCGCCAAGGACATGCTGATCGCGCTGCAGAAGCGGCGCCTGCTCGCCGTGGCGAGGCAAGACGTCACGACGGTGACCAAGGAGGCCGACGAGGCGATGGCGCGCGTCGAAGACCTCGACATCGCGTACGGAGCGAAGCTGCAGACGACCGAGAGCTGGGAGGCCATCAAGGCCGCCTGGGGCTCGCTGCGGGGCTCTTCGTTCCGGCGCGCCGTCGACGCTGACGCGCCGCACGCTGCCGTCACCTCGCAACTGGTCGACCTGATCGAGAACGAGAGCTGCACCAACTCGAACCTGCTCCTCGACCAGGAGCTCGACAGCTACTGGCTGATGGGCGCCTGGTGCTCGAAGATCCCGGCCATCAGCGAGTCGATCAGCAGCACCGCGGCGACCGCGCTGCGCCTGATCGATCAAGACAACCGGAACGAGAACGCCGACATCGGCGCCGAGCTGCGGCAGCTGTCGCGCCGTACGGAAGATCTCCTGAACCTCAACATGCGCGTCGCGTTCTTCGAGTCGAAGAACCCGAAGTTCGGCATGAGCCCCACGCTGCAGCCCAACCTGACGGACCCGTCGCGCGAGCTGGGCGGGCTGGTCGATCGCTACACCGAGGCGCTCGAGGGCAAGTTCGCCGAGGGCTCGGCCCTACCGCAGGAGAAGCTGGTGCTCCAGAGCGCATCGGATGCGCTGCAGGCGACGGCCGTTCTGTACCAGAAGATCGGGCCGGAGCTCGACTGGTTGATCCAGAAGCGGGTCACCCGCTACGCCGGTGACCGCACCCAAGGCTTGATCCTGGGTCTGCTCGGCATCGGCTTGACGCTGTATGTGTTCATCGGCTTCTACCTCTCGGTGAAGACGTCCGCATCGGCCCTCGCCAGCGCCACCGCTCGGATGATCGAGGGCACCCAGGAGGTGTTCAACCTCGACGCCAAGGACGAGCTGGGCGGCGTGATCGACGACTTCAACCGCATCAACAAGGCGCTCGTCGAGGCGCGCACGCTACGTCAGCGCACCGAGCAAGACAACACCGAGCTGCAAGAGAACATCATGGATCTGCTGCAGGTCGTGTCCAACGCCTCCGAAGGTGACCTGAGCGTCCGCGCGAAGGTGAGCGCCGGAGCCCTGGGCAACGTCGCCGACGCCTTCAATCACCTGCTCGAATCGCAGCGCGTGCTGATCGGGGAGATCCTCGATCAGCTCCGCCTCACCAACGACACGGTGACCTCGATCACGCGCACGTCGAAGGACATGGCGACAGGCGCCACGCAGCAGACGCAGGAGATCCTCGGCGCGGTGACCTCGGTGCAGGCGATGAGCGCCGAGATCGAGCGCGTCAGCGCCAACGCCCGCACGGCCGCCGAGGCCGCCAAGCGCACGCAAGAGTCGGCGCTGGAAGGCGCGCGCGGCGTGCAGTCTGTCGTCAACGGTATGGCCTCCTTGCGCGCCAGCGTGCAAGCGGGCGCCAAGAAGATGAAGAGCCTGGGCGACCGCAGCATGGAAATCACCGGTATCGTCGCCACGATCAATCGCATCAGCGAGCAGACCAACATGCTGGCCCTGAACGCGGCGATCGAGGCGGCGCGCGCTGGCGAGCACGGGCGCGGGTTCAGCATCGTGGCCGAGTCGGTGCGGCGGCTGGCAGAGCGCACCGCCACGGCGACGCGCGAGATCGACAAGCTGGTCAAGAGCATTCACACGGAGACGATGGAGACCGCGAAGGCAATCGAAGATCAGACCCACATCGTGGAGCAGGAGTCGGCGCTGGTCGGCAAGGCGGGCGAGTCGCTGGCAAAGATCAGCCAGGTGTCGACCGAGTCGGCAGGGCTGGTGGCAGAGATCAGCGACGTCGCCCAGAAGCAGGTGGGCGGCGCCAACGCGGTCGTGAGCACGATGGGGCAGATCTCGTCGATCGCCCGCAAGACACAGACGGAAGCGCAGGGCACGGCCATCACCGTCGAGCAGCTGAGCACGCTCTCCAAGCAGCTGAACAGCAGCATCTCGCGCTTCCGACTGGCGAGCGGGAGCTGAGGAGCGATGGCCGGCTTCACCATAGACGAGGTTCGCGAGACGTTCGAAGCCGACATTTCCAGCTTTCTGGCCAAGATCGAGGCCGCTGGAAACAGCCTGCTCGCGAGCAACGCCCTGGCGCCGGTGCCGCTGCCCGACAGCCAGAGCTTCCGTCTGCTGGGAGATCTGTTCCACACGCTCTATGGCACCAGCATGCTGGTCGGCGCGAGGAGCCTGGCCGAGACGGCGGGCCGCCTCGAGCAACTCAGCGAGTCCGGCGCTGCGCTGCTCCAGCGGATCGTGAGCCAGCACCACGAGGTGCGTGAGCTCGCGAAGGTGTGCTTGACGGGGGCCGCCGAGATGCGCGGAATGTTGCGGCTCGAGCTCGCGCACGAGTCCGAGCAGGCGAAGCGGCTGGCGCAGGAGTTCGAGCGCAGCTCGCTGCGGGCCCCCTCGCGGCCGAGCCGCGCCATCGCGGATGGGTCGGCCGAGTTCGACTTCCAGACGAAGGGGCCCCTCACGGCGCCGCCTCCTCCCGGCATCGAGGAGGAGCTCTTGATCGTCTTCCGTGAGGAGGCGAGCGACGCGGCAGCGCACGCCAAGCGCCACCTGGAGACGCTGCGCGACAACCCCGCCGACGTCTCCGCGCTCGGAGCGCTGGAGCGGCTGTTTCACAAGCTGAAGGGCGCGGCCGCCGGCGTCGGCTGGAGCGGTCTGAGCGAGCGAGCGGCGGAGCTGCAGGCGCGCTTCGAGTCATTGCTCGATGGCGGCGTCGAGCCCACCGTCGCGGAGGCATTGCCCAAGCTGGCCGGCGACGCGAGCTCGCTCCTGGTCGAGGCGGGACTGCCGCCGCTCGTGATCGATCGCCTCACGCCGCGGGAAGACGAGATCTCGTACGGCGAGAGCCCGGCCGATACTGACACGCCCGGATCGAGCCGGAGCGCACGAGCGAAGCTCGAGCAGATGTTCCGGCAGGAGCTCGCGAGCTCTGCCGACAAGCTCAAGCGCCACCTGCAGGCGCTGCTCGCCGCGCCGGATGACGCACGAGCGGCCGGCGAGGCCGAGAAGATCTTCATGTCGCTCAAGGGCGCCGCGGGCAGCGCGGGCCTCGACGACCTGAGCCAGCTCGCGGCGCGCCTGCAGGCCGACGCCGAGAGCGTCGCGGTGCGTTCGGTGAAGGCGACGCTCGACGTGGTGCGCGGCATCGCCCATCGCACCAACGTGCTGTTCGCACGCGCCGGGCTCGACCCCAGCCTGCCTCTGCCGCCGAGCGGCGAGCACGGCGAGTCGCGCCTGATCCACGAGCTGTTCGCGGCGGAGGCGCGCCAGATCCTGGAGCGAGCGACGGTGTTGCTCGACGAGCTGAAGAGCGCGAGCCACTGGCGCGCCGCCGAGCCCATCGCCGAGCTCGGGCGGCTGTTTCACCATCTCAAGGGCTCCGCTCTCGTCAGCAACGAGGAGTCCGTGGCGACGCGCGCCAGCCACCTGCAAGAGCTGTGTGAGGGCGACGACGGGCTGGCACGGCTGCCGGAGGTTCGAACCGAGACGGAGCAGCTCGTCGCCCAGCTCGCTCGAGCGCCGGTCGCGGCGGAGGCGGTATCGAAGGGCTCGCAGGATTTCCCGGTCGTCCGCGAGCGCGTGGATGTGATGCGGGAGCCCGCGCTCTGGGATGCCTTCAGCCAGGAGTGCCTGGACCTCCTCGAGCAGCTCGACGCGAGCATCCTCGGGCTCGACTCGAGCCAGGAGCCCAAGCGGGTGCTGCAGGCGATCTTTCGGCTCTACCACACCCTGAAGGGCACCGTGGGCACGGTCGGCCTCGCGCCGATGGCTCGCTCGCTGCACATGGTCGAAGACTTCCTCGAGGAGTCGCTGGAGGCGGCGGTGCCGCCCTCGACGCGCAGCCTCTCGTCCTTCTTTCTCTCCGTGCAGGCCGATGTTCGCCGGCAACTCGCGCAATGTCGCAAGGGCTACGTGGAGACTTCACCGGAGAGGATCCGCGCCGCAATCGCCGGCTTGAGGTCGGGCGCGCCCGGGCTCGCGCAGGTGGTGGCGACCGCGGCCTCGGCCCGCAGCGACAGCCAGAGCCGGGTCGGTTCGCGCGCGGGGGACTCGCGCGCCGAGGCGCAGGATGACGAGGCCGCCCCGGTCTCGAGCCCGCAGATCCGCGTGGCCGCGGAGCGCCTCGATCAACTGATGGATCTCGCGGGCGAGCTGGTCGTCAGCCGCTCGCGCTTGATGACGCGCGTGGGTGTGCTTCAGAACCTCGAGCGCGAGCTCGGCCGCAACAACGAGCGCCTGCTCGGCGTCGTCGGCGACTTCGTCGACAAGCACGAGTTCACCAGCATCGCGCGCGGGGCCGCGACCGGCACGAGCGGCGCAGCCAGCCCGCTCGGCAGCTCTCCCGGCAGTGCGCTCGCTCCCGCCAACGCAGACGTGATGCGCGAGGGCACGACCTGGGGCAAGTTCAGCGAGCTCGAGCTCGATCGCTACGACGACGTCAACGTGCTGTCGCGCAGCCTGGCGGAGATCTCGGACGACCTCGGGCAGGTGGGGTCGGCCATCGTCAGCGAGATCGTCAGCTTCGCCGACGACTCCGACGCGTTCGGCATGCTCGTCACCGGCATCCAGAACGAGGTGACTCGGGCGCGGATGGTCGCGCTGTCGTCGACGTTTACCCGCCTGAGCATCCTGGCCCGCGACGCGGCAGATCAGTCCGGCAAGGAGATCGAGGTCGAGCTGGAGGGCGAAAACGTCAACCTCGACAAGGCGGTGGCCGACGCGTTGTTTGCGCCGATGCTGCACCTCGTGCGCAACGCCGTCGCGCACGGCATCGAGCCCGCGCGCACGCGCGAGGCCGCCGGCAAGCCGCGGCGTGGCAAGGTGATCCTGTCGGCGCGCGAGGACGCCGGCCAGGTCGTGGTCGAGGTGCGCGATGACGGCCAGGGCTTCGATCTGGAGGCCCTGCACCGGCGCGGCGTCGAGATGGGCCTGATCGATCGCAGCGTGTCGCCGAGCGACCCGCGCGTGCGCGATCTGGTGTTCCAGCCGGGCGTCACCACTCAGAAGCGAGTGGGCCGAATCTCGGGGCGCGGCATCGGCTGCGACGTGGTGCGCAGGGCCGTCGAGCGCCTCAACGGCTCGATCGCCGTGACGACCAAGACCAACGCCGGCACGAGCTTCGTGCTCTTCTTGCCCATCACGCTGGCGATCACCAACGCGCTCTTGGTCCGCAACGGCAAGCGGCTGGTCGCCGTTCCGCTCTACTTCTCCGAGCGCATCATCGATCGCGAAGAGGCGTCGATGACACGAACGGGCGGCGTCTCTCGCGTCGAGCTGGACAACGTCTTCGTGAGGGTCCATTCCCTGAGCGAGCTCGTCGGCGGGCAACGCACGGACGACCAAGGGTCGCTGCTCGTCTTGCGGCTCGGACAGCGGCGCTGCGTGCTGCAGGTCGACGCCGTCGTGGGGCAAGAAGAGATCGTGGTCAAGAGCACCGGCGGCATGCTCGCCGGGCACCCATTGCTCGCGGGGGTGAGCATCCGCGGCACCGGCGATCTCGTGCTGGTGCTGGACGTGCCGGCCCTGGTCGACGCCAGCGCGCCGGCCACGGCGACCAGCGACGAGGCTGCGCTCGAGGTCGAGGCGCGCGGCGGGCGCGTCGAGCCGGTGGTGGAAGAGCCTGCTGCGCCCGTGCGTCCACCCGACGCCCTGGCGCTGGCGGCGGCGCAACGGCTGGTGCGAGACGTGCGCATCCAGCCCCATATCCGCGCGCTCTTCGTCGACGACTCACTCTCCGTGCGCAAGGTCGCCGAGAAGACGCTGCGCGGGCTCGGCGTCGACGTGGTGCTCGCCATCGACGGGGTCGATGCGCTGGCCAAGCTGCGCGAGAACGAGGTCGACATCGTGTTCACGGATCTGGAGATGCCGCGCATGCACGGCTACGACCTGATCCGCGAGCTGCGCTTCGTCGCCGCCTACAAGACGCTCCCCGTGATCGTCGTGTCCAGCCGATCGGGCAACAAGCACAAGCAGCAGGCCACGGAGCTCGGCGCCACAGACTACCTGATCAAGCCGTTCTCTCCAGAGATTCTGCGTGAGGCGCTCGATAGGTATTGCGGCAACGGCCGCGAGCCGACCACGCCACAACCCGTGATAGTGAGAACGACGTGAAGAGACCCGGGGCAGCACCTCGACCGGCGTCGGAGGGACTCAGCGTCCTGTTCGAATGCGCGCCTTGGGTTTGCGCGATTCCGACGTCCTGGATCAAAGGGCTGCTCACCGTCGACGAAGGGCGCCTGCTGGCGACCACCGGTGCGGCACCGCGGCTCGACCCGCGCACGGTGCTGACGAACGACATGGTCCTGTCGGTGGGGTCTCAGTGGTTTGCGGCGTGGGATTTCGGGCAGATGGTCGAGCGCGCACCGCTCGCCAGCGGCTGGCTGCTGCTGCACATCCGGCACGCCGAGCGGGACATCCCGCTGGCGCTGCGGGTCGGGCCGTGCACGGCGGTGCACGCGGTCGTCGAGACGGTGCCGCTTCCGCGCGGGTTGTTCCGTGCGCGCCACTCGGCCATCGAGGCGGCGTTCGTCTTCGATCCGGGCGCCGGTGCGCGCCCGGCGATCGGCTTGTTGCTCAACCCGGCGGCGTTGTGGGCAGCGCGCGAGCTCGAGCGCTCCGCGGGGCTGCTCGAGAGCGCCGGATTGCGAGCGGAGCGTCTCAGCCATGGGTAGAAATCCGTCGCAGCGCCCGACCCGCCCCCACCTGAAAGTGGGCGATCACCCGATCGGGGCCCCAAACTCTGACGCGCTGGTGTTGCTGGTCGACGCCGACCGTGTGACGCAGCGCCTGGTCGAGCTGACGTTGTCGAAGGCCCAGACGAGCGCGCTCGCATTCTCGGTAGAGATCGCCAACGACGCCGCGGCCGCCTTCGACATCATGAGCAGCACTCCGGTCGATCTCGTGATCGCGGAGACGTCGCTCTCGGATATGAACGGGGCGACCTTCATCCGCAAGGTCAAGCAGGAGCGCCGGCTGCGTGACGTGCCGTTCGTGTTCCTGTCTGCCAACCAGCGCGTCGAGGCGCGCGTCGAGGCGATCCGCGCCGGCGCCGACGCCTACCTCGGCAAGCCCTGCGACGCGACCGAGCTGGTCGCCTACGCGCGCGCGCTGGTGTCGCGGCGCCGAGCCTCGTTCGAGGAGCGCGGCGGCCGCTCGTACACGCTAGCGGGCGAGTTCAGCGCCCTGCCCTTCCCCGACCTGGTCTCGATCCTCCACGTGTCGCGGCGCCGAGGCGTGCTGTCGATCATCACGCCGACGGCCGTCGGCGAGGTGTTCTTCAACGAGTCGGAGATCGTGCACGCCACGTTCGGATCGCTGCAGGGCGAGGCGGCGTTCTTTCGCCTGATGGGCGCCGAGAGCGGCAGCTTCGAGTTCGCCGCGCGCGACGTCGAGAGCTTCCCCGAGCGCACGATCGACAGCTCGGTGACCGGGCTGATCATGGAAGGGGCGCGCCTGCTCGACGAGGCCCACCAGCGGCAGACACCGATGGTCGCCCGCGCTCCGGCGGACCTGTCTGCGGATGAGTCGGGAGTCGAGACGAGCGAGCGGAACGTGCTCGCGCCGACCAAGGAGCTCGGCGCCGCGTTCGAGCGCGGCATCGCAGACCCCTTCGTGATGGGCGAGCTGCGCCTGTTCAGCCGCTCGGAGCTGGATGCCTGGGCGCGCAGCCCCGCGGGCGGCGCGCGGCTCGAGCTGTGCCTCGTCACGGATCTAGGTGAGGGCGTCTCGACGCTGCTCTCCGTCGCCGCACAATCGACCGAGAGCTTGATCCTCGCGGCGCTCAGCCGCGAGCCGAAGGCGCTCGGGCTCTCGTTTCACATGCGCCACGAGCGCTCGCTCGAGGTGCTGTTGATCGACATCGACGACATCGGCGCCGCCGACCAGGCCATGGTCGGTTCGCCGGCGATCGTCATCGTCGCGCCGGCCCAGGGTGACTTCCTGGCGATGGGCGCCAAGGGAACGGTGGAGCTGAGCAACCTGCTCGATCACGTCCGCCCCGCTGCCGTCGTGGGCGTCGGCAACGCAGCGCTGCCGGAGAAGCTCGCCGCGCTTCCCGCCATCAAGCGAGCCCAGCCGCGGCTGCACTGCGTGCGGGGCGTGCTCGGTGCAGCCGATGCCGACGTGCGAGCGGTGCTGGCCGCGGGAGTGCGGCTCTGGGCGTCGGGCGCGCCGGCCGCAGCCGCAGCCGCAGCCGCCCCCAAGGAGCGTCCGTGAGCTCCGAGCTGCACGACACGAATGAGCCTTCGGCGCCGAGGTCGGCCGCTGCAAAGGTCACGGCTGCGAACGTCACGGCTGCAAACGTCACGGCTGCGAAGGTGAGCGCGCGCCTTCCCGACGAGCTGTTCTGGCGTGCGCTCTCCGGCGGGCCCTCACCGAGCACCGCTCACGCGGGACGGCGCGCCATCGATCCGAGGTTGCCGCCCGAGATTTTCGCGAGCGGGCGCGCCACACCGAGCGAGCCGCCTGCCGGACCTCGCCTGCCCGCCATCGGGACGATCCTCGACAAGTTCCGGCTGGACGCGCTGCTCGGCGTGGGTGGCTTCGCGGCGGTCTATCGCGTCACGCACCTGCTGCTCGGGACCACGCTGGCGTTGAAGCTGCTGACGCCGCGCCAGGATCGACGCGGGCCCGCGCTCTCGGACGCGCTCTGCGCGGAAGCTCGCTTCGCCGCTCGCATCAACCACCCGAACGTGGTGCGGGTGTATGACGTCACGCAGACGCCGGAACAGACCTACGTCGTGATGGAATACATCGCTGGAGAGACGCTGGAGCAGCTGATCCGGTGGCAAGGCGCGCTGCCGCTCTCGACCGTGCTGCACATCGGGATCGACGTGGTGGCGGGCCTGCAAGCGGGGCTCGACTGCCAGCTGCTGCATCGCGACGTCAAGCCCAGGAACATCATCGTGACCCCGGAGGGGCGCGCCAAGGTCATCGATCTCGGCCTGGCCCACTCGCGCGCCGAGGCGGTGTACCTGCCCGCACCGCCCGGGCGCGGACAGCGCAACGTGGTCGGGACGGTCGGATACGTCGCGCCGGAGTGGCTGACGGAGCCGGAGCTGGTCGACTTCCGCGCGGACATCTACTCGCTCGGCGTGACGCTCTACTATGCCGCCTGCGGCAGGCTGCCGTTCGGCGCGACAGACCCGAACGCTTGCCTCACGGCGCACTGCGAGCTGCCGATACCATCGCCCCGCCAGTATCGGCCTGACCTGCCCGAGCCTTTCGTGCGCCTCTTGACGCGCATGTTGGAGAAACGTCCCACAGCGCGGCACGCGTCCTATCGCGAGCTCGAGCTCGAGCTGCGCGCGGCCTTGGAATCGACGCGACCGTCGCCCATCGCCAGCGCCGCGGAGGGTCGCCGAGCGATGGAGTCCAGAGCATGAGCAGCACGGTACCCCCTGCCGAGAAGAGCGAAGAGGCATTCGAGCCCGACACGTGGGACATCCCCGAGCTGATGCCCGACGCGGGCGTTCCCGCAAACAGCGGGCAGGCCCTGCCCCGGTCCCCCGCGCGCCCGGTTCCGGGGTTGCCCCTGCAGAGAACGTCGCCTGGCGTGGCCCCCGCGTCGGCGACGACTCCGGGCGCTGCGTCGGTGCGGCAGCCCGAGTCCGCGCAGCGCGCGGCTGACGCTCAGTCGAACGCCAGGGTGCCGCAGCCCCCGCCCCTGCCGCGCCAGCGGCAAACGAGCACGGGCCCGGGGGCGGCAGCGCCAGCGGCTCCAGCACCGGCGGCTCCAGCACCAGCGGCTCCAGCACCAGCGGCTCCAGCACCGGCGGCGGCGCCGGCCTCGGCGACGTCCGCGGATGCCCGCAAGGCTCAAGCCGCGGCGCAGAAGGACTGGTCGCTGCTCGATCCCCACGCGGGCGCTCGACCACCGGGAGTCGAGAAACCCGTCAAGCCGGAGCGGACCCAGGCTCCCGCCGTCAACGTTCGCCGCACGGCACAGCAAGGGCCGCCCACGAGCGCCAAGAGCCCGGTGCAATCGGGTTCGGGCGCGGCGAAGTCAGCGCCGTCGATCACCGAACGCCCGCAGGCGACGGCCGTTCCCCCACCCGCGCGGCACGCGAGCGCTGAGGAGGCGGTGCCCGTCGCGCGCCCAGCTGCTCCGTCGCCAACGCTGCAGATGCCGGCGGTCTCTGCCGCAATGGCGGCCTCGGCGCGACGGCAGCAGCAAGAGGCGTGGGAGCTCGACGAGCCGCCACCGACCACCGTGGTCGCCCCACCGCCATCGAAGCCGGCGCAGACCACGAGGACCGAAGGCCCCAAGGTGCGAGAGGTGAGCGCGGCCGTCGCGGCGCCGGAGCCGGCGAGAGGCGCCGCTGTCGACGCGCCGAAGCCGGCGTCGCAACCGAGGGTCGCCGACGTGCCACTGGCCAAGCCGATTCAGGAGGCGAAGGCCGTCGAAGCACCCAAGCCGCCTGCGCAAGAAGCGAAGGTCGTCGAAGCACCCAGGCCGCCCTCGACGCCGAAGGTCGCGGAGGCTCCGCCGCCAAGACCGGCGGTCGAAACCAAGATCGAAGCCAAGATCGAAGCGCCGGTTCCCAAGCCCGCGGCGCCAGCGCGGGTAGAAGCCAAGGCGCCGGTCGCGGAGACACCGAAGGCGCGGCCCGTGCCCGAAGCGCGGACGGTCGAACCGCCCCCGGTCGAACCCAGGATCAGCCGGCCTCCACCCGAGGACGTCGGCTGGCTCGCGCCCATCGTCGAATCTGGCGCCAGCCTGGATGACATCGAGCGGCGGGAGGCATCGGTGCTGCTCGACTTCGACTCGGATCTATTGCCGAGCGCCGTCGAACGTGACCAGTCCGTGCCAGGTCGGAGCAGCGGCGAGAGCGTCTGCACGTTCTGGCTCGGCCACGACTGTTTCGGTCTGGACGTCCAGCTCGTCAGCGAGGTGCTGCTGATCGACGACATTCTCCCCGTGCCCTGGGCTCCGCCCGCCCTGCTCGGCCTGTTCAACTCGCGCGGGCGCATCGTGCCCGTCGTCAACCTGGCGGCGCTGCTCGGCCTGGATCCGGGGCCGCCCGAGCCGCACGGCGCCGCTCATGCCTCACCCGCGATCCTGATCAAGGCTGACTCGCTCGTCGCCGCAGCCCTCATCGACCGCCCCGGCCTCGTCGTTCAGATCAACCGCGGCGCGGTGACCCCGACCGAACGCGGGTCTGCCGAGCCGTGGGTAAAAGGGCACCTGCGCCTCGATGAACGCTCGCATCCGGCCGTAACACTGCTCGACCCCGAATCGCTCGTGCAGCGCTTCCTCGATATGTCGCGTTTCCCAGACATCCGCACGTGCCTCGGCAGCGGCGGCTACCGGCCAGCACGAGCCAAATCAGCGAAGAACTCAGAAGGGGATATCTCGTGAAGCCAATCAATTGCCGCAGGGTCACGTACTGGGTGGTGCCGCTCGTCGGCCTCGCGCTCGGTTGCCAGCTCGTCGAAGGCAGTCCGGAGAGCAGATCCAAATCGACCAGCGCAGCGCGGCCGGCCCCCGTCCCCAAGCCAGCGCCGCCCCCGGAGCCCGCGCCCGTCGCCGAGAACACGACGGCGGCGGCGACCGAGGAAGACCCGAACGCGGCTCCCGTGCCCTGCGCGGCGACCGATTTCAACTACCCCGCGGTGAAGGCCGCCTGCGCCGAGGGCGGGCGAGGCGCGGTGAAGAAGGTCATGCACGGCGCCATCGCAAAGGCCAAGCGCGCGGGCACCGAGCTCAAATGCTCCAACTGCCACGTCGACCAGAAGACGTTCGGGCTGCGACCGAACGCCGTCGACGATCTGAAGACCTGGCTCTGAGCCCTCCAGGTCTCTCTGCTCCGGCGCGCTGCCCCGGTCCTCTCCCCCGGCGCTCAGCCCCCGAAATGACCAGCTCCCGACCCCCGCCGCAGAGCGGCCGGAATCGGGAGCGGTCGAGCCTTCAGGCGCCGAGCCTGAAGCGATCGGTCAGTGGCGGTTGCTGGCGACCGCGCTGTCGGGGCGGGGCGTGTCCGAGGTGCTGTTCGGCAGACCCGGGGCCTTGATGTAGTCGGCCGGGATCTGACCCGTCAGCGAACCGAGCCAGGTGACGATCGAGGCGACCTCATCCTTGCTGAGCTCGATGCCGAGCTGATGCTTGCCCATCATGTTCACGGCCTCTTCCAGCGTCTTGATCGAGCCGTCGTGGAAGTAGGGGCCCGTCTTCGTGATGTTGCGCAGCGTGGGCACCTTGAACATCATGCGGTCGCCTTCGTTCTTGGTGACGCCAGCGCGCCCGGGGTCTTCCTGGTTCGGCCAGGGCTGCACGACACCGGCCTTCTTGTGCATGGAGCCGCCCAGGAACTCGCCGGTGTGGCAGTCGGCGCAACCGACCTCGGCGAACACGCTCAGACCGTCGACCTCTTCGTTGCTGAGCGCTTCCTTGTTGCCCTTGAGGTAGTCGTCCCAGCGGCTGGGAGTCACGAGGCCGCGCTCGAACGCGCCGATGGCGACGCCGACGTTGGCGAACTTGAGCGGCTCTTTCTCGCCGGGGAAGGCGCGCTGGAACGCCTGGACATACTCGGGCATGGTCTTGAGGACCTTGACGACGTAGTCGGGGTTCGGCGCGGCCATCTCGACGCCGGCCAGGATGGGGCCGAGCGCTTGCTGCTCGACGTCCTCGGCGCGGCCGTCCCAGAACTGGTCGGCGAAGCCGGCGGCGTGGTACACGGTCGGAGAGTTGCGCTTGCCGCGCTGGCCGTCGTGGCCGGGCGAGGTGGCCTCGTTGTCGACGCCGTAGTTGTCGAGGCGATGGCAGGAGTTGCACGAGATGGCCTGGCTCTTCGAGAGGCGGGTCTCGTGGAACAGCATGCGACCGAGTTGCACTCGCTCTTCCATGGCGGGCTGTTGCTCACCTTCGATGCGCGCTCTCACGGGAGAGAAGCGGCGCAGCACGCGCTCGCTGATCTCCTTCGCTGCGGGCTTCGGCGCCACCGCGGCGGCCACGACAGGCGCGGCGGCGGATGGCGGCGCTGCCTTGTCAGCCTCTGGCTGCTTGTCGCAGGCAATGAGGACTAGAGCCAACCCAGTAACACTTACAATCCTTGTCAACGATGTTTCTCCGTGGGAAGTTTGATGGTGGGGAACGGTTAGAGGACGGCAGTCCTGAGCGAGATATGCCCCCTCTCGTGTCGGTTTGCCCCGAGGGGGTGATGCGCCTTCCATGGCCGTCGCATCGTTGCCCCGAATCGAACGCCTCACACGGCAGGTCGTGTGGTCTCACGGGCGCGAGGCGCGTGCCCGAGCGCAGATCGCGCCCGGATCGCACCAACCAGTGTTTCATCGTTTCATTGATGGAACTCACGGATGAAACACTGACCGCTGCCAGCGCGCGTATCACCCCGCCGGGCGCGCGTATCACCCCGCCGGGCGCGCGTATCCACCCCGCCGGGCGCGTGCATCACCCCGCGGGGCGCGCTCGCGCCGCGCACGCCGTTGCCGTGCGCGGGGCTGTCGCCGTCGGCTGCCGGCGGGTGCTCCGGGGCGAGCGCGCGCTCAGGGCGGGAGAGTGTCCTTCGACGCGGTTCGACTCCCGATCGGCAGCTGCGGGTTCGCCGTATGCTCGCTCGTCGGTTGCCCGGTGAGCGACTTGAGCCAGGCGACGATCGACGCCACCTCGGTGGGCTCGAGCTTCATGCCGATCTGATGCTTCGCCATCAGCGTGACCGCGGTCTCCAGATCGGCCGTGGCCCCGTCGTGGAAGTAGGGCCCCGTCTCTACGACATTGCGCAGGGTGGGCACCTTGAAGATCATCCGGTCGACGTCCTTCTTGGTGGTCTCGTAGCGCCCCTGGTCCTGCTGGTTGGGCC
>Ga0247763_1001155_pt1 | contig 15475 bp, 7 predicted proteins | sample UWRJL141409B4_FD_179926 | JGI IMG/M metagenome (GOLD analysis project Ga0247763, IMG submission 179926) | Plant litter microbial communities from Arlington Agricultural Research Station in Wisconsin, United States - UWRJ-L141-409B-4 | ecosystem: Environmental > Terrestrial > Plant litter >...
CTGCCCACCTGCCGCCCCCGGCGGTAAAACGCACTAAGCCAACCTTTCTTACGCCAGTAGGGCTCGTAGACCAACCTTGGCCTCTACTTGGGGAAGAACCTTAACGCCTGCCTTCCGACCATTGCCTTGTACAGTTCCTTGGTGCCCAGAACCGTTTCTTTCCTTCGCTTCCCCGCCCGGTACGCCTTTCGTACCGCCGTTCGGTATACTGCTAGTTCTCGGCAGTACGATAGGTATTGTGGTTCCTGTGGTGCGCCGTAGCTGTATACCGGGGTTCCCTCCTTGCCGAACCTCCTTAGGTAGCTTACGTACGGGCTATGCCCCGTACGGTATTGAATAATTTTACCTATTTTGGGCCTTGTAGTATTGAGGGCGTCTGGGTACGGTCCTAGCCCTAGCGCTCCGTACCTAACGGGCCTAACTTTACCCTATTACTCCCTAACCCTTTACTTGTACCGCTTCCGGGTAGTAGCCTTAGCGTAGGTGTACGTAGGCAGACCCCTCGGTTCTACCTCTAGGCTTATAGCGAATTTGGCCAGCTAATCCGCCTTTTTGTTACCTTTGACGCCGGTGTAGGCCGGATACTAGTATAGGCTGGTACCGGGGTGGTATAAACCGTTAAAGGCTCTTTCTACTACGGGTTGGCTAAAGGGGGAGAACCCTTTACTTATAGCGCTTACCGCCGCCTACGAGTTAGTAAAAACTAGGGCTCGCTTCTTAGTAGCTGCTACGTTTAGCTTGACGGCTAAGGCGATTACTTCCGCGTCGAATATTTTAGCGTAGCTTAGTTTCCCGCTAAGGGCCTTTACTTTTTTACCGTTTTTCTATACGGATACTACCTAGCCGGCCTCCTTACGTTTCTTAACCTTAGACCCGTTTGTGTATAAAAGTACCGTCCCTAGCGGGGCCTTAACCTCCAGCTTCTTAACCGCCTGGAGTTATTTTTCCTTACCTAGCTACGAAAGCCTGGTTAGTAGTAGCTTATTTAGGGTAGAGAGGCTTTGCGGCTGGGTTTTAAACGCGTTCTTTTATAGCTCCTGGAGGTTTATCCCTCTTAGGGCGGCGTTTTTTCTAATTTTAACTAGCTATTATAACTGTTTAAAGGCGTAGTATAGTGAGTGCGTAGGGGTAGTTACTAGCCGGAGCTGCTACCGTTCCTATCTTTTAGTTACCTTTAGCGCTATTGGGAGTACTTTGCTTTTTCGGTATAGGGTTGCAACTTACGTAATATGGTACGTTAGTACCACCGCTCTGGCTACTTGCTTTAGTGACTTATCTACTATAGTTAGGAATTAAGCCTAGGGCTTACGCGGTCTTTTCCAAACCTTCGCTTTGTATAAAGTTACCTCGCCTACGCAAGCTCTCGCCACTACTGCCGCTTACGCCGGGGGGATGCCTTTTACGGTTTTGCTAAGCCTGCGTAGGTATATTACCATAGCTCCTACCTTACCGGCTTAGTAGCTAACGTACGCGTTAAACTTTAGCTAGCTGTTAAGCTAGAGGCCTAGCCACCGTACTTTGGTTTTCGGGCGTAATGCTGGCAAGCCTACTACTAGTAGTAGTTCCAGGGGGGTTATCGCGTCCGGGGTTACTACTAGGTACTTTATTTTAACCGGGGCTACCGGGTAGTATAGCGACGCTAGCGTTTTTAGTACTTTGGAGACTTTGGCGGCCAGGCCCGCCCTTATCGTTACTAGCGTCTTTACGCTATATTTAATAAGTACGTCGTTTACGTACGTGAAGGAGTCCCGCCTGCGTATTGCGCCTGTAAGGTAAAGTATAAAGAGAATTGGGGAAAGGGGCGAGCCCTAGGGGAATCCCCTATCCTATAGTCGCTGGCTTAGGAAGGACTGGACCCAGCGGGTTAGACTAGTCGTAAAACTTAGGTTCTCCAGCTGCCTAAAAAGCAGGTAGTATTATATGTTATTAAAGCCGCCTTTTACGTCCAGAAGATAGGCGCCCGTATAAAGCCCCTTAACCCGGGATTCCTCTAGGTTGTATATTAGCGTGTAGGTTAGGTTTGGGATTCCGATTATTAAGGTTGCTTTTACGTATTAGGGCGAGAGGAGCTTATAGCTAATTGCAGTGTAGGTTAATCTTTTAGCTACTAGCTGTTTTAGTTCCTTATTAATTACTAATAATAAGGAGATGGGCTGATGGTTAGCCGGGTCGGTTAGGTCTTTATACCCGGGTTTCGGGATAAAAACTACCTTAGCTACTTATAGCTTTCCTGGGTAGTACCTAAACTTTAAAGAACTTTTGTAAATATAATAAACTTTCGGGCCTATAAAATCCTACGTCGTAGCTAGTATCCTACCCGTAACTCCATCCTCTCCCGGAGCCTTATCTGGTGCCTATAGCGCGTAGTAGTTTATTTTTCGCTTAGTAATTTTATACCAAACTAGTACGTAACCCGCGGATTTTGCCGGTAGGGCTTCCAGCTATAGCTCCTCTACTCGCTTTCCTAAATAATACCGTAGCAGGTAGGCCTCGGATTCCTTTCCGGATAACGTTACTCCCCTAGCGGTTACTGGGGGGGTTTTAGTCTACAGCCTTACTAACTTCTACGCTACCAACCGAAAGGCTTCCTAACTACTAGCCGCCCCGTCGACCAGGGAGGCCTAATACTTTTTTTTAGCTTTCCGCAGGATTGCGTAGTATTATTACCGGGATATGGTACCGCTCCTAAACGCAGTTTTTACCTTTACGTAATCCGAGGTATACTACTTAAACGGCCGCCTACCTTTCATCTTAATACCCGTAGCCCTGGCGGTTAGCGTTAAATCCTCTTACAGGTTCCTAACTACTCTATTAAGCTCTATTATAATACGCGGGGGGGGGTTATTTAAGCTTAGGGCGTATATTACTTACGTGAAATCCTCGTAGTAACGCTCCAGTATTACCCATTTAGCCGGTGGAACGCTCCCGCTAATTACCGTCTCGATCCAAACTACCCTGTAATTTAAGCCATACTTAAGCTCACCGGCTACCCTTACCGTAATAGCCTGCTGCCCTTGGAAAATAAGGTTAAACGTCCCTCCTCAATTATACGTAGCCTCGTTTCGTAAGGCTAGCCGCAGGCCTCATTCCGCTACCTACTCCGCCACTTTATAGCCCCTAGGGTCTACGAACGTACTTATACCCCAGCTGGGGTACTTGGCGTTAAAGTCTCCTACTACTAGCCACCTAAAGCGTAACAGCCTGGCTAGGAACTCCTCAGCAATACTTCTCTCCGTAAGGGGGAGGTATACGTTTGTAATAACCTCCAAGCGGACTTTAATATCCATTTAATAAAGCCCTAAGGGGGAGACGTATGTACTAGTAAGTACCCGGCTAACGTAGGTAGCGTACCGTAGCTTAGCGTTGGTTATTATATATAGCCTATACGATAAATGTAACTTAAGCAACTAGTGGCCGTCTCTTACGCAGGTCTACGGTTCTTATAACGCCACCACCTAAGCGTTTTACTTAAAAGCGGTCTATAAGGCTTTATTTATAACTGGGCCTAAATTTTAGCAGTTAAATTATAATACTATAAGTATCTCCGTTATATTAAAGCTAACCCCCTTAGGGTTTTCGGACGCCTCCGTTCCTAATACGGTAAAGTAGAATAGCCGGGCCTAGGCTGGGGGAGTTATGCCTAATTAAGGTTAATAAAGCAGCGAATTCTCTAATTATTAGGGGGTATAAGTTCTGCGTACTAGGTACCAGGGCGGGGTTGGGCGTTGGGGCGGAGGAGCTACGCTTTCGAATCGCTTAAGCAGCTACTTTAAAAGCTAATAGGGTAATTGGGGTAGGGTTGGGTAGGGTTAAGGCGAGCCTTTACTAATCCTTAGTATCTTCCCTTTTTTTCGCTTCGCTTAGTAATCTATTAATTATTAGCGTAGGTTACTCCTCGCTATCCTTTACGTTAATAAAAAGGTATTAGTAGTAAGCGAACCCTTTATTCGCGTAGGTATCGTAAGGTATTTCTTCCTGGGTTGGGGGCTATTCTTCCGGTATTAGGAGAGCTCCCGTTATCTCCAGGTTTAGGCGATTTATTGTACGGATTGGGATCCTACCCCAAATCGTACTTATTATAGGGGAGGGGGGGGTTGGGCTAGTTTCCGGGCTAGGAGTTGGACTTATTACTACTTTGGCTGTTACTATAGCCTGGGTACCGAGGGTACGGACCGCTTTTAGCTATTCCTTACTGGGCCTAACGACTTAACCGTTTATAGTTACTGGGCGGGCTATATACGCGGCGTAATTGGCTTAGTATAACCCTTAGTAGTTAGCGTAAATAGGGAAGGGGTCTTTAGCGTATCTGCAATTTAGGGCCAGCAGGCCGCAATTTTTATAACGGGCCGGCTTTTCGTACGGTTTCGGGTTGTAAAATTCCCAGTAATTAGTGCATTAACGGATTACGGTTTTCTATTTTATTAATCTAGCTGGTTTGGAGTTAAATAGCTTAAAACTGGGTCGGATTTTTTCTCTAAGGGAGACTAATTATATCGAGTAATACGGGCTGGGTCCTATATACTTAAAGGGGACTAATTAAAGTACTTTTTGCTTAGTTATAACTAGTACTTTATCTGCTAGTAGGTTTTTCGCCTAGCAGGTACTATTTATAATCCAAAATTCGTTAGGAACCTCCGGAACCATATAGGTATACTATACCGTACTTGGTATAATAGTAAGGCTAGTAACGTTTAAAAGGGCGGGTTTTACCTTATCTAATACAATTATCCCCTACCCGCTTATTACTTTAAAAATGGAGGTGAAGTTGGCGTTATTGACCTTGGCCTTGTTATATAAGAGGAGCTTAACCTTGGAAGCTTGGAGGTTGCGAATTTAATCGTTTTGGTCCAATTTTAGGAAAAGCCGATAATTAGGTAGGGGGGCGGTGGCTTTAACTAGTAGGCTATTAGTCTTAGCGGGCGGGGAAGCTGGGGATTTAGCGTTCGTAGGTTGGTTCCGCTAATATGGGGGGTTATATTTGAACTACCCCTTTAACGGGGTTAGCGCTGGTTCGGAGAGATAATTTCGGCCGGACCTAGTTATATTAGCGTAAATAGGGGGTGGTGAGGAGGGTATTATTATTAGTAATAATGGGCTTGGAGACGTAGTAGCGGTAGCGGTTTGGGCCGTTTTCCGGGTACCTAACCTGTTTAGGGTCTGGCCCGTTTCTCCTAGCGGGGGAGGGGTTTAGCGTTATCTCCGGGGGTTAATTGTTTTTTTTATGCTAGCGAGGATTTCCTGGTTAAACCGGAGGGCCTAATACTTCTTTCGGCCTCGTTTAAATTACGAGAGGGCTAAGTCGAGGTGGAGGGAGAGGGCTAAAATAACCTCCCCTATTGCTTATCTATCTTCCTCTATTTCGGCTAGGAGGGCGTCGGTAAAAGCGCAGATCGGGCCGGGCTTCGGCTATTGCTGGGCGGAGGGGGGGGTTTCCTGTATTATTTGCTACGTAGTAGGTGCCATAGCAGGCGTGGAGGTAGTTGGTGAAGACCGTATCTTAGCGGGAAGAGAGGGGAGTAAGTGAGGTAGGTTGCCGGAACCACCAGGCCGGCGCGCGGTAGGGAGGAGGGGGTTGAGGTTTTCCGTAGTGTAGAGAGGTGTTGAGAGCCTACTGCTCGTGGCTTCTGATTGGTCAGAACAAGAAGTCGTGAGTTGTAGGAGGAGAAGGTGGTGTGTGGCCGGGTCCAAAAAGTACGGTACCTTGAGTTGCGGCCGATCTAGTCCGGGACATTTGACGGCGACATGTGCGGGCTACCAAATTTTTTTTTTTAATATATCTTCACGGAAATGTGGAATTGATAGCTGCCTGTGGGAGAGAGAAAAAAAATATGTTGCTGTGGTTTAATGTTTCATGTTGGTGTGCTCGCCTGTTGGGCTTAGGGAAAGAGCTGAGGAAGAACCCTGAGGCAGTCACAACCCTAGGTACCTAGGTACCCCACCAAGCCCAGTATTTTGGTCAAGAAAGCAAGCATCTAGATTCTGAAGAAAACAACAGCTATTATCCCCTTCATTTTTCACCCAATCGCAACCTCTGGTCTCACTTACCACAGCAGCTCATGTTTGGAAAAGACACACACCTCGAGGACATGTTGGGGGCAAACCCGCCGAGTTTTAGAATTGCGAGGTCGTCCCGACTCCTGTCTTCAAGTGATGTGAGTTCAATTCAGGTTCGTCCCCTGCCCTGCCGAAAATTCGGAACCGAGCAGTGCCGCCCGCGCCGCTGGTATAACCGCGACCAATAGGGCTACTCAGAAATTCCAGAAGGATATGGGCTGGTCTGGCTTCTATGGCGCAGCACGGCGCCAGGACCTGATCACGGTCCTTTTGCAAATTTTGGACCGACTGCGCCGCCCTTGTCCCGTGTTTCCAACGATGCGAACGAACTCCAAACCCCTGGCGCATAACAACGTCTTACTCGCCTAGCAGGGATGAACTCAGTCAAGACGCAAAATCCGAGAACGAGCTGGGTATTATGCCGTCCCCACGGGATAACAAAGGGCGCATCAGTGGGTGGGTCGAAGGATTATATAGGGCTGGTTCCGGCTTGTGTCGTGGTATCGAACTGCCATCGATGGTAGGGCTGGCTTCCCATCCATGATCGCGCTATCATGGGGCATGAGAGAAGTGGTCCAGACTCAAAAGCTACCTCTCTGAGATGGGTGGTTTTGATCCCTTTCATTCTTTATGTCGCTGCACTCATTGCCGTTTCCGAGATTGTTAGTCGCCGATTTCCATCCTCTGACGATGTTTACAGCGCTGAAAGCAATGGAACCTTTCCGACCGCTCTTTTCTCGGCCCCGCTTATCAACGCCCGAAGTCCCTCTCCAACAGCGACATACCTGCCATCAAAGGCCAAGACGCAAAGATCTGAAAATGGACAATCGTATCATCGTCATCGTCGCCAGCAACAAAGCGCAAATGGCACGGAGAACTCGCAAGAGCCGAGCATGACCTCCCTCAACTACCACAATATGCCTGATACCAACGAGGGACAAAACGGTGTTGGGCTAGGGTCGACAAACGTCACCGAGGTACAGCAAAAAGAACTCGCGTGGGCAGACAAGACAGGTCAGCCCGTGGAATTCGCAGCGCGGCTCGCCCGACCGCCAACAGGTATCAACGGATCACGGCCAGGCAACGATACATGGAAACCGGTTGGACGACGTTTGCGACCTAGACTCCTAGACCCGTCTGACTACGCGCAATTCAGTGGGCCAACGCAGATCATCCAGCCCCTCATCAATATATTTTCAGATGCCAACGGTGTTGCCTATGAAGGTGCATCCTGGATCTCTTACGCGGGCGGCGATCCTACGGATCCGAATTTTGCAGCAGCCTGCTGGGCGACTTGTAACGGGCCGGCGATTGTCTTTCATCATCGTTACTGCTGGGAAGAGTGGGTATGGTATGCAGCGCTGGAACAAGAGGCGAGAATGACGAACCCTAATCTCGCATGGAAGGTAGTGGAAGACACTTATTCGGGGGGAAGTATCTGCGGTTCTGCTTCCGGCAGGGTCGTTCCCGACCCCGCTAACCCGGACAACAAGCAAGACACTCCGGGGTCAGTCGCCAAATCCTCGCCAATGGCCAAGGTGGTCACCCTGAGTGACGCGGCGGGCAACCCCACTGGCGTAGTCACCCGTGTCGAAGTCAGCGCCGGCCCGCTTGCTACCACGATAACACTGCGCGATACTACTGGTTCACCAACTGCCACCATTGTAGCCGCTGGCCAGTCCGGCGGTGGCGCAACCAAACGCGTTGTCTTGACCAACTCCAACGGCATCCCCACTTCCACCCTGACTCTCGGTCCTCTCACCCACACCCTCCGCAACGAACAAGGCACCCCAACCGCCACCGTCACTCTCGGCCAATATATTCCCGGCCAACCCCTCACATTAACCCTCACCAACTCCGCCGGTGTCCCCACCTTCACCACCACTATTTCTCCGGGGGGAGACATACCTGGCATTTTTGGCAGCGGCTCTTCCCGTCCACAACCCACTTCTCCTCCACAAATCACGAATCCCCTCCCGGGGCAACAGGTTCATCTTATTTCGAATTTAGAATATGCACTCGCGTCGTTCCTGCCAGTTCTTCTCGCGACACCGCTTTGTATCCTCGCTCAGAGCGTGAATTCTAAAATCCGAGAGTATCTCCCCTTTCATACCCTACTCCGACAGGGGGGAGTTTCAGTCGGGGATAGTCTCACCCTGCCAGCTGAGGGTATCGCCGGACTGGCCACAAGCGTCAAGCTCCTCATAAAATATCACGACCTAGTTCCATTTCTAGCGGACTTTCTCACCGTCCTGGGAGCGGTGATTTCCGCATTAAGCAGCGAAGCAGTGGGCATCCGACTTTATGGGAAATGTACGGCGGATTCCTTTCGGGGGTGTTACATGGGCATTGCGGTATTTGGAAGTGCGAACCTCGCAGTAGAGGTTTTGCTCTGTGTCATGTTGGTGGGGTTGGTTTTGTTAGGAGTGTTGCTGAGAGAATGGGAGGTTGGGGTGGGAACAACACAAAAAGGAAAGGGGGTGACGAGTATTGCGGCGACGGCAGGGTTGTTGGGACATCACCGCACAAGAGAGGTGCTAAGAGAAGTTATGACCGGTGATGGGGTTGGGAAAAAGGAGATTAACAAGAGATTGGCGGGATGGAAATTTGGTCTGGGCTACTTTGCTACCAAGAATGAGGAGGATTCCGCGGCAAGGGGATATGGGATTATCGTGACGCGAGAAGGCGAGGATAAACCCAAAGATGGCGAACTCGAACAGAAAAGGTCGACTGCGCGATACGAAAACTGGAAAAAACCACTGCGCCAACCAACGGCGGGCTGGAAGGCTCTGAGCGGAATTCTTTTCCTGTGCGGCCTTGTCGTTCTGATAATCTGCTACGAAACAATGCAGACAAACCCCGAGTTTAAGAGGTTCATGCTTGCGCAGAATTTTGGAGCGCGCATCCTGTTCACGGCGCTGGGTATTGTCATTGCCTGGTTTTGGGACGGTCATTTTGCGAGTAAGTCTCCCGTTGCCCTCTCTTTTTCTACCTTTTCTTCTTCATCTTCTCGTTTCGGCTTCTCAGAGAGCCACCCCCCCGAATGCCCATGAAATCTAACCAATATAGGACTCTCCATGTTGGAAGCATACCGCAAACTCTCTCTCCGCCCCCAACCCGCAGCAACTTCGGTCCTCGTGTCACCTTCCACTTTTGCCTATACCGGGATTGGCGGGGCATTCGCGCGACGGGAATGGTTTGTTGCTGCCACGGCAGTCATTACCATCCTTGCCAGCTTTACGCCGATTTTACTATCCGCAGTCCCCTTTAGTCCTTCGCAGACTTTGACGACACATCTAGTCTGCGTCTGGATGACCGTTGGCTGTTTAAGTCTCATGATATTGACACTTTTATACGGTGCCTGCTTTGTTCGACATCCCAACATGCCCATGGATCCGGGCACGCTTGCGGGAAGAATTTATTATGTTTGCGACTCTGTCATCGTTGATGATTTTCGGCATCTTTTCGGGTCCAGAGAGGGAGATTACATGTATAAACAGGAAACGAAAACGGACAGGTGGTATTCCTACGGTAAAGCGGTGGGTCTTTCGGGAGAAAAGAGGATTATGGTTGATAGGAAAGAGTCAGCCGATAAAGAAGGCTTTGGATGAGGATTTGTGGGGTGGGAGAGGATATAGACTGGAGATGGAATACATGACGTAAAAGGTAGAACTTGGTAGATACATTTGGGCTGTGCTGTTATGGCTCGGGCGTTTGGTTGTCACAAACGCTTGAATGGGTTCGCGTTGTTGGCTGGACGGGCTCACAACCAGTTGTAAAATATACTCTGTACATTTGACATCAAACATTGATCACATATGTTGTTCGCCGATTGAGTCCAACCGGATTGATTTGCAACTCTCTGGATATCATTTAATACATTTATTTCTGTATTTCTTCTTTGAAGGACTAGAACTAGAACAGCTGTTATATTGTCTCCATCCATAATTCGTACTCCCTACCTACCCTTCCGTTCTTATTGGAGGCGTTAACCGGTCGTGGGCATCATCCTCACATCCAAAACCGACCGCTACAAGTTCTGGTCCCTTTCGTCTTCGTCTTCGTCATCGCTACGAGCACACACCCAACGTCCACTCATAGCCGTCTAGGGAATCGGTAATGCCCCCGCCGGGGAGGGTGAGGAAGGTGGTTGGTGGGAAGGATACATGGGGAATGTACTACTTCCAAAGCTCCCGAATCACGATAGAATGCTTTTACTGATGTTGAACCGTTGTTGATTAGGATGGTGTTAGGTACCTCAGGTACATCACTAGACCGTAAGAAAAGGGACCGCCCAGCCAGCTTATTTCTAGGCCCCGAGATGTACGATGCAATCCGTTGATCAGCTGAGGCAGATTGATTTCAAATCTCATCGCTTCAGCCCTATCTTCAGTATCGGCGATGGGGCCTAGGCATTTCGGAATATTGGTTGGGTCACACAGTGGGTAGGTAGTTAGTGAGATCTATTATTCAGTGTATGCTTCCTAGGCATATTCAAGCTAGCTCCCAAGCGGGTAGAACTGCCGGCAGGTCACACCGACGGCTTAAATGGGCAGTGTAGCGGGCAATCATATTTAGGTGAGCGTGGGAGGGTGGCGTACTATCCAACGGTGGTTGCGCGAGCGGCCTAGATATTATCCTGTACATACCTAGATGCAGGAAACCTCAGCCCTACAATTGGTTTACCCGCTCGGCCCGCCGTTCTTCCCGCCGTTTTCAAGATATTTACGCCAACCCCCAGGGATCGAACTCCAATATCAAGGCAGGCGAGATGTCTCACCATTTCCAGGGTTTGGTGTCTCGCTTTGCCCACTATTCTACTTGTCAATCCCACCCAGCTACCTCCCATAACTACTGCTCCCAGCTATATCGCCATGAAGCTCCCAAACCAGCCACAAGTAGTAGAGACGCAGCACAGGAGGACGTCGCCGCCTCGAAAGAACCAGCAGTCAGTCCAAAAGCCGCCAGGGGAACGAAACCACTATGTCCCGGTCCCACTTCGTCGGTGGTATCTCGGTCTTGTCCTCTTATACTTACTCACTCTACTGTGGCTTCTGGAGTACTCCTTCCACACGGTACCCCAAGTCAGCCACCGTCGAACCGTGGGCATCGAAAGGAAGACACCGAGTCATGATCCAAGGCCAACCCCGACAGCAATACCATCCGCAAACAACACGGGCAGTGTTCCTACCACTGCCCAGTCAAGGCTCATCCGGCGGGGAGGTGGGGACACATACTCCAATACCACAAACGGCTTCCTCAACGTGAATGCATCAGCACAGGTATATCCACTGGGCAATCAAACGTCGAACCGTAGCGTCGCGGGATCAGAGGCCACTAGGACATTTGGCCTTTATCAAGACCCCGATGCCTACGCCCAGCGCAATCCGGACAAGTATCTCTTCCGCTATAGATTCGTAATAAAGTGGATCCACCATCCCAACGGACGCGACATCATTCCCGATATCCACAGTGGAATTGCTAATAGCGGACGGTGCACACTGTATTATTCTACGATTTACATTACAAACAATGAGAATGACGCATTGGGGGGATTTAGGTTTGGGGACCGACCGAGAGGCCAGGATGACCCTGAATATAACTGGTTACTTCCACAGGGTGATATAACATTCGCCTGGGCTGGTGCTGTTGAGGGAGAACGATGGAGCGTGGATTACAGTTGTGATTGGGCTATACTCCGCAACCTCTTCGGTGCCAACTGGGTAAAAGCTAAAGACAACTGTTTCGACGAGGAAGCTGAGAAGGGCACTATTTATCAGAATCACACGAAGCTACCCGGATCCCTGAAGCTCGTTCAGAGATGGGCTTTACAAAATAATGACGAGGTAGCATACACGGTCAACGAAAGTTTTGACCCTATTAACTACGCAAGCTTGGCGAGCTCCCTGTTCCCCTGCGAGTCATTGGTAACCCGAAATAACTACTACACTACTGGTGGAGTGGTTGCTACACGGACACTTAGCGGGTCGAACGGGATACCAACCGCGACCGTCACCACCACGATGCCTCCACCCGCGATCAGGACTACAATAACCCTCAGGGGTGCAGACGGGAGACCCACGGCGACAATCACTAGCGAGATACCCATATCCGCGATCACGACAACTCTGTACTCAGCCGGTAAACCGTACACAACGTCAGTGCTATACCGCGTCCCGCAGCCTACGACGGGCTCTGATGACTGGGCCCCTCCCGACTACTTCAACCCGGATCCAAGCACGTCGAGTATCCGTATTATACCGCTTTCAGCAACGAGTTACTTTATCGGATCCTTCTTGCCTGTGTTGCTAGCAACTCTCCTCGGGATCCCTATCCAAATTCTCAACCGTGCCATCCGGTACATGGCGCCGTACCGGGCCCTCACTCGCCAGCCACAGCCACAGACACAAAGGAAACATGAACAAGACTACTACGGCGTCAAGGCCAAGGACTCGCTGCTGCTTTCCATCGGCGGGATCCCTCTGTGGAGCACCGTGCCGTCAGCATGGAGAGCCAAAGACCCCCTTCTCGTTCTCAGCGACCTTCTCTCCCTTACCGTCATCGTTCTAGTCGGCCTGTCCAGCGAAGGGATTGGGCTGACATTGCAAGGCGGCTGCGAGAAGAAGAGTTTCGAGGGTTGCTTTATGAGCCTGGCTGTCGTTACTCCAATTGCGAGGGCCTGCGAGGCTATCATGGCTGTAATGTGCGTCATTCTGGGTTCCATCGGTGTCTGCATGCTCCGCTGGAGGTCAGGTGTCATGGCGAACCCGACGAGTATAGTTGCACTGGCGAGATTGCTGCATGTGGGTGGGAAAGAAGAAGGAATATTGTTGAGGGAGTTGATCCAGGGGTTGGGTACGCCCACTCGGGTGTGGGATTATTACCAGCTTCAAAGAGTCAGAAGCGCAGTCGACGTGCTGTCATCCCTCGCCTCGCGGTTGGCGGCGGTGGCTGCGTGTCAGGAAGCTCAGTGAGCAGCGATATACCAAGACGAATCTCTGCATGACCGGAAAAAAAGTCGTTGTCGAACACGGGCTTGGAGCCATCTTCTTCCTCGTCCTGTGCGGTCTCCTCATTGTCGTGACATATTACGGCTCTGTTCAACTAGACTGGAGGAACCCATTTGAGCGATTCATGGATAGCCAGACCGTGGGCGTCACCTTTCTGTTCACTGCCTCGGGTTCTGTGGTGGATCAGGCCTGGAGCCACTTCTTCTCAGGGGTGGAGATGCTCGAGCCCTACCGCCGTCTGTCCTTCAAGCACAAGCCAGCCACATTCGCAGATCTCACTCGCCCCCGCTCGTCCAACGCTTTTAGCGGTTTCTTCCGCGCGGCTGCCCACAGGGACTGGTTCGTCGGCGCCGTAGCGTTCGCGGGTGTGCTCACCAAGTTCCTGCCCATCTGCCTGTCCAACATACCGTTTCGTCTGACCTTGACGTGGGACACCTTTGTCGTGTGCACCTGGATTACCGTGGCCACGACTGGCTTTATGATGGCCGTGCTATTGGTTTCCCTCTTTATTCGGTGGCCCTATCTCCCCGTCAAACCAGATACTATTGCGGGGGGGTTGTACTACCTCTGTGACTCACAGTTGCTGCTGGAGGGACTAGGTGGGTCAGACGATCATGGAATTTGTAAGGCCAAGGAAAAGATTGAGCGGAGGTATCGGTTTGGAATTATCTATGGGATGAGTGGGAATACGAAGAGGATTGGGATTGACTACGTGTGATTTCGGTTTCTATACATACTTGCTTAAGGGTCATGGACAACCTAGACTCCATGCTATGGGATATTGTACTGACGGGATAGCATGGGAAGTCCCACAAGCTACAGGTGTACCTTGGGGAAAGGGTTGTTTTATGAGAGTCGAATCCGGGCACACGAAGTTCCATTTTCATACCTCGCCCATGTGACCATGCGATATTGCTCACCCTAGCTCGGGCTCAGCTCAGTTGTCACTCAGTATTTAGCAATGCATAATCTTTGCCCAAGATTGAATTATAGCAAGGCTAGCTTTTTCCCCATGTTGCACTAGTCCCTGTTCCAACCAGACCGTGTAGTTTCATTACATGTTACCCTCAGCCTCTCGAGCCCGCTACGTCAGCTGCTTATTGATATCCTCCAACTTCTCCTCCGTCAAGCGTCGTGTTACTCCCAAATCGCCAGAGCAAATCCTGTCAGCCATCGAAGACGTGTCGTAGATGAAGGGCGCGAGAGTGTCGCTAGGGGACTTGGCGGTGCCAGAGACGCTGCCTCGAGTGTTAGATCCGCTGTATCACGAGACGCGTAATTGATTGACCCGGTTTACTTGCATTGCTCCGGTGATTGAGTCAGCCGAGGTGTCTTGCGGGGTAGAGTTCATTGTTGCGGAGGATGTGCGATGTTTCTGTGAAGTGGCTGCTTGGCGGAGAGGAGGGGTACTTGGATGGGTTTGTCGGGTTGGTGTTATGAGTTCATGTTACGAGGAGAGTGGGCTAGGATTGATTCTGAAGACGAAGCGCGTTCATTTATACTTTTCGAACGGACCGATGACTCCTCAACCATTGTTCCTTGAGTGGGTTGGTGCTGCTCGATGGCTTGAGGTTTTTGCGGTTCAAACGTTTTATTTTATGCGAAGTATCTGAAGAATTCATGACCCAACATCTGCGAGGTTATGCCCGTCACGTCTGGACAAGTGCTGGCCCAAGCGGATCGTGGCTTAAGCAAGTGGTGTTCTTTCCGAGATTGGCTGAATCTTAGCGCTTACATGACACTCCTCGCGGGCATGTCCCCCTGAGTTATACCTATCTCTTTTGCCAAAAGGCAAGGATCTAGAAGGGTTTGCCATCAACCCGCTTCGCAATGCAAGTCAGATATGAGGGCGTGCCTAAGGGGACGCAGGTTTCCTCGGTGAGGTACAATACAGTACAAGGAAATTCTGTGTGTCGATAACGTCCTGCGCCCGCGCCCGGAGCGGTGGCTGGGGCGTCATCCGGTTGGATGGCACCTAGTCTCAGCTGGAACGGGCTGTAACAGATAACCCTAGCATCGGTACTCGCTAGCACAGCTAACCGTCACGACCGCAGTGTTTACATTACGATGGTCGTGCAAGTTGCCATTGCAGATCCAAGGGAGCACGCAGAGGGGGAGACTAGTGCTATGCAACGAAAATTACTCTTGGCCCGCCCTGAGAGGATACTTATTCTCTATATACCTACCAAGCATGGGTCTTAGTCCATAATATAAATTCTGGACAGTTATCGTTGCGGGGTGCGTCACGAAACAACTTGGGGGTCTGGCCGTCCTCTTCCGGCCCTGACAATAGGCCGGACCCACCCTTATGCGTCGGGGTTTTTGCCGTTGCGTTCCCTCGCAGGGTCTGTGATTGGTTCGACCAGGCCCGTTTGGAACATCAGCGATTGAGTTTGGGAAGGTTCAGACGT
>Ga0247763_1001156_pt1 | contig 15465 bp, 11 predicted proteins | sample UWRJL141409B4_FD_179926 | JGI IMG/M metagenome (GOLD analysis project Ga0247763, IMG submission 179926) | Plant litter microbial communities from Arlington Agricultural Research Station in Wisconsin, United States - UWRJ-L141-409B-4 | ecosystem: Environmental > Terrestrial > Plant litter >...
CGGATCGACTGGAAGCTGGGTCAGGCTTTGATGCCCGACCACTTCCTGTGGCAGGAAGATTCGCTGCGGCGCGAGTGGGAGGTGCGGCTCTCGCATCAGGCGCTGCCGACGTGGGGGGTGGCGGCGTTCGAGTGGGACGAGGAGATGCTCCGGGCGAAGGGGCGCTTGCTGATCAAGCGCCTCCAGCTGGTGTTCCCCACGGGCCTGCTGATCGACGTGCCCGGCAACACGCAGCAGGCCTCGTTCGATCTGCCGCCGCCGCAGCGCGAGCCGATCGACGTCTACGTTCACCTCGACAGCGAGCCGGAGATCTTCAAGGGCCCCTGGCACGACAAGGAAGGCTCCTTCGTCGAGCTGCGGGTGCAGAAGCTGCAGATCGCGGAGCGCCTGCTGCAGACGCCGCAGCCGGGCTTTCGCCTGCTGCGCCTCGCGCCGCTGGTCGACGAGTCGAAGCCGGGCCCGGCGCGCGCGCCCCTCGGCTGGAAGGTAGACACCGGCTTCGCGCCGGCGCTGATCACGCTCGGGGGCTTCATGCCCTTCGCCCAGGCTCGCTTTCTGAAGCTGAGCCGCGCGATCGAGCGCTGGAAAGAGCTGCTGCGGCGCCAGTCGGTCGAGAACACGCTGGCCGTGCACAAGCGCGTCGAGGCGGCGCTCTACCTGCGGCACAGCCGCATGCTCGACTGGGAGCTGCGGCAGATCGCTGCCTCGATCGGGGCACCGACGGGCGAGTCGATCGACGATCGGCGGCGCACGCCGGGCGTCCAGGCGCATCCGTTCGAGCTGTTCCGTCAGCTCGTCGCCCTCTACGTCGACATCTTCTCCTATCGCTCGGGGCCGCTGCAGACGATGGCGGGCGCCGAACCGCTCGCTTGCCCTTACCAGCACGACGACCTGATGGCGTGCTTCGGCCAGGTAGAGCGCGCGATCGAGGAAGAGCTCTCGCGCCCCGGCGCCGGCTCGCCCGAGTGGGCGTTCACGCCGCTCAGGCCAGGCTCCTCGATTCAGGTGTGCAACTTCCCGGAGAGCTTGCCGCTCGACGCCGAGCTCTACTTCCTGGTGCAGTTCGAGGAAGACGAGCGCGAGCCCGGCGCCCTCGGGCACGGCGGGCTCGACCCGCGACTGCTCGGGCTGAAGCTGGCCGCGCCGGAGCGGCTCGACTCGGTGCACCGGCGCGTGCTGCCCGGCATCCCGCTGGAGCGCGTGAAGCTGGTCCCCTTCCCTCACGACTTCGACTCGAGCACGGTGCAGTTCTGCCGCGTGAAGCCCGGCGACGAGTGGGCGTGGGCCCACGCCGCGCGGGCGATCGCGTATGACGCGGCGGGGCGGCCGCGGCACAAGAGCTTCCTCTACTGCCCGAACGTGCGCGGCTGACGCGCTGGTTCCTATTCTTCAGGAGTCCGGATGAGCAACTCCGAACGCGATTCGACACCACCGACGGTGTCGTCAAGAGAGGCAGACTCTGCGCCAACCAGCCGAAACCCGACCGGGCTGAACCCGAAGCTGTCCAAGGGGATGGACCAGCTCGGCGCGCAGGTCGAGAAACAGCTGACCTCGCTCGCCGGAAAGCCGGCGGCTCCGGGATCGAAGGCGCCGGGCTCCGCCTCGACTCAGACAGGCTCGACTCAGACAGGCTCGACCCAGACCGGCGCGGCCCAGACCGGCGCGGCCAGCGCCGCCGAGGGCGCCGCGGCAGACGCCCTCGGGATCCGGATCACGCCGGGCGCCGGCTGGATGGCGCTCGTCGCGCTGGCCGCTGGCGTGGGGGTGTGGTGGTGGAAGAAGCGGAAGGCGGCGAAGAAGCCCGCCGCGCCCGAGCCCGCCAAGAAGAGCAAGCCCGCGCTCGACATGTACGCCGACTGGAAGAGCTTCCACAGGCGGCTGCCGTCGAGCATGCGCCGCGTGCTCGACGACCTGCAGCCGGTGATCGTGCTCGGCAACAACGCCTCCGAGAAGGAGATGCTGTCGCTGCAGCTGAGCCGCGTGGCAGACAACGAGCAGCTGTTCCCGACGCGCGTGTCGTACCGAGGTCAGGGCCTCGACCTGTACCTCGGGGCGCGCTCGCTGGTGCTGGTGCCGAGCGACGAGTTCCTCGACGCTCCCGCCTCGAGCGAGGACGAGAGCTGGCGCAAGCTGCTCTTGAAGGTGTGCCGGGTGCGCGCGCCGCGCGTGGTGGTGTGCCTCGCGCAGGCGCCGCTCGACGCGGGCAACCTCGACGAGGTGACGCTGTGGACGAGCAAGCTGCGCGCGCACGTCGACGTGATCGTGGCGGTGCGCAACGAAGACATCGAGCTCAGCATCGCGCTCGTGCAGGGGCCGACCAGCTCGCGCAGCACCACGCCGCGCTCGACGGACGCGTTGTTCGAGCTGCTCGGCTCGCTCGGCAAGCACGAAGGGCTCGAAGAGACGCTCAGCCTGCGCATCGATGCCCTGTCTGACCAGCTGTCGCCGCGGGTCGAGGAGCGCCGGGAGAGCGCCAAGCGCTGGGTGATCGAGAAGCTGCGCCGCTCGCGCAAGGGCTGGCCCCGGCTGCTCGCGCACCCCGAGTATGACTCGACGCGCCTGCTCACGCTGGCGCGCTTCTTCGAGGAGTTCGAGAACTGGAGCGCGAGCCTGGGTGCGGGCCTGGCCGAGCTGCTCGTGCACGACGAGCGGCGGACGCAGCGCGTGCTCGGGCAGGAGCTGTGCTTTCTGCCCTGCGTCGATCGACGCCTGATCGGCACGCTCGCCGCTTTCGCCGGGCCGAGCGAGGCGCGCACCGGCCGCTGGCGGCCGAAGCAGAGCCTGGTGCACCGGCTGGTGGTGGCGAGCGCCGCGAGCGTGCTCGCGCTCGGACTCTGGATCTCCTACGAATACGACCGGCTCGCGTGGGACGAGGCGGCGACGGCCGCCGAGCGCTACGCTGCCTACGACCAGGACAACGATCTCGACGTCGTCCGCAACGCCGAGCAGCCGGGCGCGCGCGATCTCACCCTGGTCCGTGATTACGTGCAGGAACGAGCGGGCTCCAGCCTGCTGCCCCGGTTCTTCGATCGCGACGTGCTGCGATGCATGACGGTCGAGTCGGTGCGGAGTTACGTCTCCAAGATGCTCCATGGCGCGGCCGACTCGTTCGACCCACCGGAAAAGCTGATCCAGCTGATCGGGCTGCTCATCGCGGGCAACGTCGATGAGTGCGACATCGCGGCCAGCGACCCGAATCGACAGCCGTACCGCGAGCTCGCGGATCTGATCAAGGCCCACACCCGGGAGTGGCGCCACCTCACCTACATGAGCGACGCGGAGATCGAGGGATACCTGGCGCTCGCTTGCCCACAGACCCAGCTCGACCTCACGTCGATGCTAGCGACGTATGGCAAGGACAACGCCCGCGACAGCGCCGCTCGGAAGGACGAATGGCCCGAGGTCGAGAAAGTGGCAGACCTGGGCGCCTCCCTGGATCGCCTGAGCGGCCAGTGCGAGCTGAGCGCCGATGAGCTCATCGCGCTGCAGGAGGCGGAGACGATCGCCTACGCCCTCGAGCCCGGCGGCGAGCACCACGGCGCGGCGCTCGCGGCGCTGAAGGTGCTGCGGAGGATCAGCTCGCCCGCCACGAACCTGCTCCCCAGGCTCTTCAACCACCACGAGAAGCGGCTCAAGGACATCGAGAACCTGAGCAACGAGAACGAGACCGTGCTGCTGCTCGCGCGTGACGTGCGCGCGTTCGGCGAACCGCGCAAGGTGTGCTCGCTCGACGCGTTCAACGAGCAGCTGCTCGGGCGTGGCCTGCGCCGCTACTCGGACGAGGCCGGCGCCGCCAAGGCCGCGCCGACGCTGTGCTCGCTCGACGCGCTCGACGACCAGCTGCGCGGCAGCCCTCGGCGGCCCTCGGCCCACCCCGGCGCCGCCCAGGCTGCGAACGAGGTGTGCTCACTCCGTGAGCTCAACCGCCAGCTGCTCGCGCGCGGCCTGCCCCAGTTCTCGGACGAGCCCGGCGGCGCCCATCCCGCGCAGAGGGAGTGCTCGCTCGAGACGTTCAGCTCGCGGCTCGCGCGCACCTCTCGCGCGCCCGCGGACGCCGAGGGCGCCCTTCAGACGAAACCGAAGGTCAACTCGCTCGACGCGCTCAACCGCCAGCTGCTCGCGCAGGTGCGCGACGAGCCTGACGGCGAAGACGCGATCGTGCGGCTGACGGTCGCCAACGAGACCTACGTCATCGATCGGGAGAAGGTGCGGTCGAGCCTGCTCGTGCGCGCGCTCGGCCGCCTGCAGCGAGACTTCGTCGACACCACGACCACGCGCGAGCTCGCGGCTCAGAGCGCGGAGGTGGTGTTCTTCGGCGACACGCTGCGCGCCCGTACGCACGCCTGGGCGCCGCAGGTGTCGATCCCGGACGGCGTCCGCGTCAACGTGGAGGTGCCTTGGCGCTACACCTCGGCCGGGTTTCGCCACGCCGTGCTGGAGCCGATCGGGACGATGTATGCGCCCTTCAACACGCATATCTGCGACGCCGGCAAGGACGAGCAGACGCGCGACGAGCTGCTCGGTGACGCCACGAGCTTCATCTCGGAGCGACTCTCCATCTACCTTCGGGCCTACGCCGAAACCTGGCGCGACATCTACGCTTCGTTCGAGATCGCAGCGACCGACGACGGCGGGCTCGCGGAGACCCTGGCGGCCCTGGCGCGGCCGACCTCGATCCAGGTGGCCCTGCTGAACGAGGTGCTGCGGCAGACGCGGCTCGAGGCCCCGAGCGACTGGCCCTTCGTCGATGCGCTCGGCATCGCGAGCATGCCCTTCGATACGCTGCAGGGCGTCGTCGACGAGAAGGCGCTCGCGGAGTATCAGGGCTTCATCCTGGAGCTGGCGACCGCCGGCCAGGACACGGACGAGGCGAGCGCCACGGGCTGGCCAGCGGCGACCCTGCCCGCTGCGCCGGGGGCGGCCGCGAGCGCGCCCAATCCCACGGACGCCCGCGATGCGTTCATCGCCGGGCTGTCGGGCTTCGGGCGCGTCGTCGCCACGGGCCTTTACGACGCGAAGGCAGACGTGCACCAGCGCGCCAGGGACTGGGCCGATCGCCTGGGGCTCTCGCCCGCGGCGAGGCAGCCGCTGATGCGACCGATCGAGGCGGCGTATGCGCGCGGCGTCGCGGGAGTGGAGCGCGGCCTCGACTACTTCTGGGTGCAGAAGAGCGGCGAGCTGCGCGCCGCGATCACCGACCGCTTCCCCTTCGACGAACACGGCCGCGACGAGGCCGACATCGACGACCTGAAGGCCTGGCTCGACCCGCTCGAGGGGCGCTTCACCAGCGAGGTGCTGCCCATCTACGAGCTGGTGGCCCGCTGCCGCCCCAACCCGTGCGTGGCGCTGCCGCCGGGCATGCAGGCCAGCGTCGAGCGCCTGCTCGCCATTCGGCAGGCGCTGTTTGACGCGAAGGGCCAGCCGAGCGCGCTGAAGTTCCAGATCGAGCCGGTTCCGTTCGCGACCCAGCCGCTGCCACCGAAGCGCGCGACGCTGCGGCTCGGCGAGACGCGTTACGACTACTTTAACACGGCGCCCCGCGCGCTCACGGTGAGCGTGCCCTGGAACGAGGCGTATGTCGCGTCGCTGAACGTCGAGCTGGCTGGGGCGCAGGCGAGTGACGATCTCGCATTCCCCATCGAAACTGCCGCGTCGCCCTGGGCCCTCTTCCGCCTGCTCACCTCGGGCAAGGTCATCGACCGCCGTTATTCCTGGGAGCTCGACGCGCCATTGCAAGGAAGTCGACAAGGCACCGTGCGGGTGAGCTACGATGTGTGTCGAGACTTCAGCCGCTGCGGCGGGCTGCTCCAACGGGTGTTCGCTTGGCCATGACTCTGCGCCTGCCTCGCATCACAGCATTCTCCTTCGGCGCGCTGGTCGCGGTGAGCGCCGCTGGGCTCGCCTGCGGCTCCCAGGCGAAGATGCCGTCTGCGGCGCGGGCGAAGCCGCTGCACCTCACCTTCGTGGGCGCCGATGACGTGAACGGCGGCACGGCGCTGCACGTGCTGGTGCGCAAGACCACCAAGACCGACTACCCGCGGCAAGACTACGATGACGTGGTCCAGAGCCTGTCGCTCGAGTCCGATCCGAACGCGCTCGACTGGCTGGTGATCACGCCGGGGAAGACCCAGACGCTCGACGTGGCGCGGCCCGCCAACGCGCAGGTCGGCGTGTATTTCCTGTTCTCGTCTCCGGGCGCGCGCTGGCGCCACATGGTCGACGAAGACTGGATCGAGCACCTGCAGTTCAACGTCGGGCGCAATCAGATCAACGAGCTGACCGTCTGGGCGCCGAACGCCTCGTCGGGGGCGCGCGGCGGCGCAAAGCCGCGATGATCGGCCCGGGCCAGCTGATCGCGGCCTGGCACCGCGAGCTGTTCGAGGCCGGCGCCGGGCAGCCTCGCCCCGTCTGGTTGAGCGACTCGTACCAGGATCCGTCGGCGTTCTGGCAGCGGGCGGCACCCGAGCTGATCGCGGCGGCGCCGGGGGTGCCGCGCAGCGCCGTGTTCCAGTGGTACAACTTGTTCTACGAGCTGGGCGCCCGGCACGCCGTGGGCTCGCGCGCGGCGCACGTGGACTATAGCCCCGGCCGAGGCTTCCGAGGGGAGACGTACGCCGCGCTGTCGCAGCGCGCGCACGCGCTCGGCACGGCGTGGCGCGAGCGCGGCGTGATGCCGGGCTCGACCGTGTTTCTGGTGCAAGACGTGAGCGCGGCCTACGTGGCCTGCACGCTCGCGGCCTTCTGCTGCGGAGCGACGCTGACCGTGCTTCCGCCGGACGGTCCGAGCTTCGTGCGCCGGGCGCTCGGGGCCGTGGCGGCGGCGGCCGCGAAGGCGGCGCCGAAGGGAGCGCCAAACGGAGCACCTGTCGCGTCGGCGTCGGCGTCAAAGCCCGGCGATCCCCCTACCCCCAAGCTGCCGCCGGTGTTCGTCGTCGCCGACACGGTGGCGCGGCCGTGGCTAGAGCACGAGCCCGGCGTCGAGCTGCTCGACTGGGAGTCGGTGCCGAGCGCGAGCTGGTCGGCACCGATCGAGCCGCACCGCTACGACGCCGACGAGCCCGCGATGCGCCTGTTCTCACCGCTGAGCTCCGACTGGGACACGCCGGTCGAGCTGAGCGCCGAGCTCCTGTATCTGTCCGCGCTGCGCGATGGGCTGCTGCTGCTCGGCCTCGAGCCAGGCCAGGGGATCGCGGCGCCCGGGTTCTGCGAGGTCCAGTTCAAGCCTGGCCTGCTGCTGGCGGCGCTGGCGTCCGGCGCGAGCTGGGTCGAGCTCGGCGTCGAAGAGCTCGAAGATGGGCGCGTGCTGTTCGATGGCAGCGTGGCGGTGCTCGGCGTGAGCGGCCCGCTGCGCAACCTGCTGACGGGCGCCAAGCCGCCGCCCCGGGGGCGGGTGAAGCGCTGGTTCCGAAACCTCGCGGAAGACAGCGTCGTCAACACCTGGACGGGCGTCGAGGCCCTGATGAAGGACAGCGGCGCGCTCGGGATGCGGTACTTCGCCAGCAGCGCCGCGGGCGGGAGCCTGCTGATGTCGCGGTGGTCGACCGAGCCAGGCAGCGCCAGCGTCTATCGCACTCCCGGGCTCGCCTGCGAGCTGAGCGAGCCGAACGGCACGGGCATGCCGGCGCTGGCCGACGTCGGTATGCTGAGCCCTCCCGCGAAGCCCCCCGCGGGCAAGGGCGTGCACGTGTTGCCGGCCTCGGCGCTCGGGCAGCTCGTGATCGTCGACTCGGGGCCGAGCGATCTGTGGGTCACGAACCTCGGCAGCCACCGGCGCGGGGTGGTGTTGCCCGAGGGCCAGATCGAAGAGGTGTTGCAGCAGGCGTTCGGGGGGGTGCGAGCCGCGGTGCTCGTGGTGCTGCCGCTCGCCAGCGAGAGCGGCGGGCAGCGCGTGGCGCTCGTGGTCTACACGCGGCCCGACGCCCCCCTCTCGCCGAGCGACGCGTCGGCAAAGCTGCTCGAAGAGCTCGGGGCCGAGCGCGTGCCCGACAAGATCGAGGTGCTGTCGCTCAACCCGAAGCTGCTGGACGCCAAGAAAGACGCGACCGTGATCGATCGCGCGGCCTGCCGCGCCGAATACCTGAGCGGGATGTCATGGCGCAAGAGCCGCTGCCCGGTGTTCCAGCAGCTCGCCCTGCTGTCGGCAGAGGTCGACGCGATCCGCAGCTATCGCCTGGAGGTCGCGGCCGAGGCGCCCTCGGTACCCGAGCGGTCCGAGGCACCCGAACGCCCCGCTCGCCCAGTGGAAGGAGACTCGAGATGGGACAGCAAGTTTGCCTCGGCGCCGTGACGCGCTGCACGGGAGGGCTCGCCCCCGCGAGCCTGCTGGTGGTCGGCAAGCGCCCGATGTGCCCCACGCCGGCCGCCAACATCATGGACAACAAACCGCTCGTGAACATCTTGCCGTTCGGCATGTGCACGCTGCCCGCGAACCCCGCGGTCGCCGCGCTGACGGCGGCGGCCCTCGGCGTGCTCACGCCAGCGCCCTGCATCCCCGCGACCGCCGCGCCCTGGATGCCGGGCAACCCCAAGGTGCTGGTCGACAACTTCCCCACGCTCACCTCCGAGTCGACGTGCATGTGCAGCTACGGCGGCATGATCAGCGTCGCCTTCGCGGGGCAGGTCATCACGCAGGCATGAACCTCTCCGAACGTCTTCCGAGCGGCTTCGAGCTGCGCGACGGGCTCGACGCTCGCAGCGCCGAGCAGCTGGCGAGCGTGGCTCAGGTGCTCGAGCGCACGCTGCCCCTCGAGGAGCCGCAGCCGAGCACGGCCGCTCGCGAGCGTGCGACGAGGGCGCGCGCCGAACGCGAGCACCAGCTGGGCACCGCCCTCGAGCAGGCGCTGCCGCTGCTCGAGTCGAGCCGCTACGACATCCAGGTGCTGGTGGTGCTGCTCAGGCTGCGCGTGGAGGGCGGCGGGCTCGACGGCAACCTCGACGCGTTCGAAGTGCTCGGGCGCATGCTGGGCGACGCCTGGGCGGGCCTGGCCGCGTCGCTGGCAGAGCGCGCGGCGCGCGAGCAGGAGAAGCAGCGGCGCAAATGGGCGCGCTACGTCGACGCGGTGCTGGAGCAGACCTACTCGTGGCTGGCGCGCGAGCGCGAGCGCGACGAGCGTTCGCTCGCCGTGGGCCTCGGGAAGGCGTCGCCGCGCTGGACGGCGGCCTTCGAGAGCATCGAGAGAGGGCTCGCGGCGAGCGCGCTGCCGGTCGGGCGCTTCGACGCGGTCGAGCGCGCGGTGCGCGACCTCGGGCGCCTGGCGGAAGCGGCAGAGCGCGCGCTGGGTGACGCGGCGAGCGCGGGCGCCGCGAGCGGGGCGGCCCGTTCGGAGCGCGCGAGCGTTCGGCCCGTGCCGGCTGACTCGGCGAGCGGTGCGCCGGGCGATGACGGAGCACGCGGCGCGAGCGGGGCCGGGGGCGCGAACGGCGCGGAGCGCGTGCACGATGGCGCGCGCGCGAGCGACGCGGGTGCGGCGCTGACAGAGCTGCGCGTGTCCGAGCGCTTCTGGGAGCTCGAGCGGCGGCTCGCCGCGTTCGACACGCTGCTCGCGCGCGGCGAGTACGAGAAGGCCGGCATCGTCGAGTCAGACCTGCGCGAGAGCCTGGAGCACTTCGACGTCGCCGCCTATTTTCCGGGCCTGTTCGCCCGCTACTTCGAGGGCTGTGCCGCGCACGCCGAGCGCCTCGCCCGGCACCAGCCCGAACGGGGTGCGCTGCGAGCGTCGGCGCTCGCCAGCCTGTACCGCACGGATCTCGAGCGCTTTCTCGGGCTCGGGAGCCCGTCAGACCGGGAGTAGAACGGAGGAAGCGCGGTGGATCTCGATACGCTCGCCCGACATGCCAGCGACCACGACCTCGGCGCCCTGCTCGCGGCGCTCTTCGATCAGGGCTTCGACTGGGGCACCATCCGGTTCGAGGGCGTGCGCGACCTCTACCCGGAGCACGGCGCCCTGGTGCGGGGGCTGCGCATCGAGCAGGGGGCCAGTCGCCTGGCGATCGTCGAGCTGAACACGGGGCTGTTGTCGCGGCACAGCCCCCTGCCCGACTACTTCCGCGACTTCGGGCGGCGCCTGCACGATCCCGACGAGTTCATCCAGTTCCTGGGCTTCTGGGACAGCGTGCAGCTGCACGCGCTGGCATACGCCTCGTTCCCGCGGCTCGGTGCCGGCCAGGGCCGGGCGCTCATCCATGGCTACCGAGCGCGGCTGCACCTCGGCTCGCCGATGTCGCTCGCCTGGCTCTTCCGCAGCGTGTTTCCCGAGCTGCGCGTGGAGGTGGTGGCTGCCGTGTTCCGCCAGCACACCCAGAGCGGGCGCGCGCGCGTGGGCAGCACGCTCGACCGGCGGCTGGTGATCGGCGCCGAGTTCAGCGAGCGCCGCCCGGGCTTCCGCGTGCGGCTGAACGCCGAGGGCGCCGCCTGCGAGGGCGTGCTCGACTGGGAAGACGAGGCGCTCGCGCGGCTCTCGCAGATCGGCGCGTTGCTCGCGCGGGTGCGGCGGCCGCTCGAGGTGGTGCTGAGGTTCGAGCAGTACCGGCACGGGCACGCGCTCGTGAGTGAGCGCTCGGAGCGCCAGCTCGGGGTGAGGCCGTGGTTGCGCGCGCGACGCGACGAGCCGGTCGGGCCGGGAGATGTGGTGATACGCGGGCCCTTCGAGGACTAAACCGGTGTCGGCTCGTACTCGAATGAGAGGATGCGACGGCTGATGATGCCGAAGCGGAACGTGAGCGCGCCGCGAGCCGCGGGCAACGCGCCCGTGACCTTCATGACGGGGGCCCCCGAGTCGTCGACGTCGACGTCGATCTCGTCGAACTGGAAGCGCGGCTCGTAGCGCGAGAGCAAGCCGGGTATCTCGGACTGCAAGACCTCGACGCGCGCCTCGAGCCCGTGCTCGCCGTTGCTCGGGCTGAGGCCAAAATCGGGCAGCACGTGCGCGTAGCCGCGACGCGCGGCGAGCAAGAGCTGCAGGTTGCAGATCACGTCGTAGACGACCTCGGGCAAACGCGACCAGTCGGTCGCGGGCAGGCCCAGGCACAGCGGTGGATCGCGGCGCGGATGATCGGGGTCGTGGCGGGAGAATTTGCGTTCGAGGAACATGGCGGCGAAGGGCCAGCGTGCAGAGGCTGGGACACGCGGCGACCGTATGACGGCGCGCTCGGCGCGAAAGTTGAGTGCTCGGGGCACGAACGCGGTAATTTGACCACACCGCTCGCGGCGACCCATACTCGAGGCGTGATGCGCCGCTGCTTCCAGTGCGGAGCGATGACTGACGTCGCGGGGTTGACGCGCGTGGGGGACGGCGAGTTCTGCGCGAAGTGTTTTCGCGCGCTGCTCGACCGATCTGACGGCGCGGGATCGAGCCCGTCCCCGGCTGCAGCGGGCGGCGGGGCCTCGGCGGGAGCGGCAGCAGCGACGGGGACGTCGCGAGGCATGCCGCCCGCGACGAGCGCGACGCCGGCGAGGTCGGCGGCCCCGCTCGCTCCCGGGCGAGGCGCCTGCCTCGTGTGCGATCGCGACCTGTCGAGTGAGCCCGCCGTGGTGTTCCTCGGTGGCGAGATCTGTGGGCCGTGCAGCGCCGAGATGGCGGCAGAGCTGGACACCGCCGCTGCGGGTCCGAGCACGGAGCCGAGCGGGGCCTCGGGCGCGCTCGGGCCTTCGGACGCTCCGGGCTCCGCTGCCTTCACCCCCGGCAGCGCCACGGTGGTCTGCGCGGGCTGCGAGCGCCCGATGCCGGGACCGGGCAGCTATCGCGTGCTGCGCGGCAAGCCCTATTGTTCGGCGTGCGTGCCCTTCTTTGCGGGGTTGCCGCCGTCCGTCTACGAGGCTCCGCTGGAAGCGGGCGCAATCGCTGATGCGGGCGCTGCGAGCGTCGGGGCTGCGAGCGTCGGGGCTGCGAGCGTCGGCGCCGCGAGCGGCCGCCCCTCCAGCGTTCCGATTTCGAGCGAACCCGCGTCGAGCAGCCCGCTGGCTCGGCCGGGACAATGTGACTGCTGCCGGCGCGCGCTCGACGATCTGTCGCAGCGGCGTGAGGGCTTCGAGCTCTGCTCGGCGTGCGTGACCAGCGACGCCGAGCTCGCGCTCTCGGTGGCGCGCGCCCGGCACCGCCGCGCGCTCGCGCGATTGCGAACCAAGCTCGAGGGCCCGCCATGACGATCGGACAGCAGAAGTTCACGTGCAAGATCGAGCTGTCGAAGACCGACGGCATCGCGATCAGCATCCGCGACCTCTCGCAGCCCGACACCGTGTACAAGCAGGTGATCCTGAAGGGTGAATCCCTGATCATCAAGACGAACAAGATCGAGTCGAGCTCCACGATCACCCAGACGGAGACGAGCCTGACCACCGAGGTCAAGAACGCGCAGGGCTCGACGAAGATCGAGCAGGGGCCAGAGGCGGTGACCGTCACCTGCAAGACGTTCACGGTGGACGCCGAGTCGATCACCCTCAAGTCGAAGCAAGACACGACCTGCACCGCCACGGGCGCCTGGTCGGTGACGAGCACCAAGGACTTCAAGGTGGACACCAAGGCCAATTGCGAGCTGAAGTCGACCGCCGCGATGACGCTCGACGCGACCTCGACGGCGACCATCAAGAGCGCGGCGGCGCTGAAGATGCAGGCGCCGAGCATCGGCGGCACCGCCGACTCGTCGCTCGACATGCAGTCGAGCGGGGCGCTCAACCTGAAGGCGGGCGCGATCAGCGTGAAGGGCGACATGCGCGCCTCGCTCGACTCGCCGAGCACAACGGTGGGCAGCACGATGACCACCATCCAGGGACAGATCGTCTCGATCAGCGGCTCGCTGGTGAAGCTCGGCTGAGCCCGTGAGCAGCGAGCACACGAGCGGGCGACAGGGAGCCTGAGCATGGCGAATCTCGACCTCGGCAGTGAAGACCTGTTCCGCGAGTTCCTCACCGAGGTGCAGGCGCTCGACGACTTTCGCAGCGAATACCAGAGCCGCTACGACTTCGAGGGCCTCGGCCGCAACGATCAGGACGTGCGCCGGCTGATGGAGGCGATGGCCTTCTACGCGGCGCGCACGCGCGGCGGCGCGAAGCGCGCGATCCATCGCTACAAGGTCCAGGCGCTCGAGCAGCTCTTCCCTCACCTGTTGAGCCCCATGCCGGCCATGGCGTTGCTCCACCCCGTGCTGACCAGCAACGTGACGGAGACGCGGCGCCTGTCGCGCGCGGGCGAGGTTCAGGTCGCCGCGGCGCCGCCCCCCACGCCAGCGTCAACGCGAGCTGCGGCCACGCTCGCCGCGCCCGCGCTCGGCGCGACGCCGCCGCGACTGTTCCGCGCCCTCGCCGACATCACGGTCTATCCGCTCTACATCGTAGAGCGTTCGGTGCGCATCATGAAGAAGGTCGAGCGCCCGGGCTCGCTCGCCGAAACGGGCGCCCCGGCGCCGCTCCCGCCCTCGGCCCCGGCCTCGACCTCTACATCGACGCTCGGGCCGCGCCTGCAGCTCGAGCTCGCCGCGTCGCCGCGCAAGCTCGAGTCGAAGCGATATTACGCCGACCCCAACCTGCCGCTGAGCGAGATCGTCCTCTACGTCAACCCGCAGGGCGACGAACTTTACGCGCTGCGACTGTTCGACGCGCTCAGCCAGTCGGTGCGCAAGGTCACGGCGCGCTTCTACTCCGAGGGCGCGGAGCGCTACGAGGTCGTGACGCGGCGCGTGCGCTTCGGGCGGCCCGAGTCCGCGGGTGATGGCTGGGAGAACCCGATTGAGGTCGCGCGCCGCTCGATTCATTTTCCGCTCGCGGAGCTGTGCCTGGGCATCTCGCTCGCGGGCGCGCCCACGGAGTGGACGTCGCTCGCGCTGGAGCTCGAGCTCGACGAGCGCTGGCCGGCGAACCTCGCCATCACCGACCAGACCTTCCTGCTGAACGCGGGCCCGATCGAGAACGTGGTGCGCCGCACGGCGGAGCCGATCGATGCCGACGGCACTCGCACGAGGCATCGCGTCGCGCACCAGGAGCCCGCGACGGGCATGAAGCCGCGCGAGGTGCTCGGTGTGTATCGCGGTGACCCGGCGACCCCGGGCGCTCGCACCACGCTGCTGCCGAGCGCCCTCGCGGGCGAGGGCTACACGCTCGAGGTCGAGGGGCGCGGCCGAAGCCGAGAGATCTGGCTCGAGACCGACAGCGCGCGCGGCGCGCTGGACGCGCCCGAGCGGCTCTACATCGACGCCGAGTGGTACACCCCCGACCCGACGCTGCCGAACGGGCGCGAAGCGCACGTGCGAGTGGAAGACCACGACTTCGACGCGCTCGTGTGGCGCGTCTGCGACCCGCTGCGCCCGCCCCGCGAGAGCGCGTTCGTGGGCGACGCCAAGGCGCTCGATCGCCTGCTCGATCTGCACGGGCGGCGCCCCGAGTCGGTGGTCGACCTCGAGCTGCTCTTCTCGGTGCTGGGCGTGGAAGAGAGCGAGCTCTTCTCGCGCGTGCCGCGCTACATCGAGAGCCTGGCGACCTCGTTCGTGCCCGACGCGCGCTCGCCGTCCGGCGGCGTTCGAGCCTACGACATCGCGCTCCTCGAGCTGCCGCCGGTGCTGGCGCCCGCGGCGCAGCTGCTGTTCCGGCTCTTGCCCGGCATCCTGGGCACCTGGACGGGCGACATGGAAGTGCAGGTTCGGGTCGCGTCGGATGCACTGGATCCGGGCCGACCCGTGGTGTTCGAATGGAGGGCCAGCGATGAAGGATGAAGAGCGAGAGGGGCTCGAGCTCGCGGCGTGGGTCGAGCTGCGCCGGCTGGAGGAAGCCTACCGCCGGCTGCTCGCGCTGGTGCCCGCCCGGCCCGAGCAACTCGAGCTGTGGGTGGCGTATCGCCGTGCACGCGCCGAGCTGGCGGGGCCCATCATGCGGCTGAAGGCGGCGCTGCACCACGCGCTGCCCGACCCGCGCGCCCGCGAGGGCGAGTCGCACGCCGATCGCGCCTTCGCGGCCCTGCTGATCCACTACGACGAGCGCGAGCTGACGTTCGCGCAGGGCGGCGGCGCCGGCGCCTCGACGCTGCTGCAGACGGAGTATTGCGGGCTGTACGACGGCGGTGAGCGCTTCTTCGTGCTGCTGGAAGACGCGCTGCGCTCATCGGCGACGCCCCCGCTGCTGCTGCAGATGCTCTTGTTTTGCATGCGCTCGGGGTTCTGCGGCCGCTACCCGAGCCTCACCGACCCGGAGCGAGTCGCCCACCAGAACGAGCTCTGCCAGCGCGTCGGCAAGCCCCCCGAGGCGCCCGCCGCGCCGAAGGCGGCCGAGCCGCTCGAGCGCATCGGCGGGATGGGGTTTCCGTATCTCGTGTATCTGGCCGCCGTGGCAGCGCTCGTGGCAGTGTGGTTTGTTCTGCACGAAGTGGCCAACGGACACGAGGAAAAGAGCGGCATCGCATGCGAGAACGGCTGAGGCGAGGACGGCTGTGACGACGACGCCTGCGAAAGCGACGCCTGCGAAAGCGACGCCTGCGAAAGCGA